>Ga0182015_10001318_pt1 | contig 33082 bp, 33 predicted proteins | sample 712P3MmetaG_FD_120478 | JGI IMG/M metagenome (GOLD analysis project Ga0182015, IMG submission 120478) | Permafrost microbial communities from Stordalen Mire, Sweden - 712P3M metaG | ecosystem: Environmental > Terrestrial > Soil > Wetlands > Permafrost | place: Sweden: Stordalen | collected...
AGAAGTATGTGAGCAAGCTCGCCACCGGGGAATTCATCGGTGCCTGGGGATTGACCGAGCCCTCGGCTGGGTCGGATGCGGGAAGCGCACGTATGACCGCGAAGCGCAAAGGTAGCGACTGGGCGCTGAATGGTACCAAGACATTTTGCACCAACGGTCACTATGCGGATGCAATGGTCGTTATCGCTGTGACCGACCGCGCCGCCAAGACGCACGGCCTCTCGGCGTTCATCGTCGAAAAAGGCACTAAGGGATTTCGTCCGGGCAAGAAGGAAAACAAACTCGGCCTGCGCGCCAGCGACACGGCGGAAATGATTTTTGAGGACTGCATAATTCCGGCCGGGAATTTATTGGGCAAGGAAGGCGATGGCTTCATTGATGCGATGCGAGTGCTCGACGGGGGGCGTATTTCGATTGCGGCTCTGTCGCTGGGCATGGCGCAGGGGGCATACGAAGCCGCGCTGAACTATTCCAAAGAACGGAAGCAATTCGGCAAGGCGATTGGTGAGTTCCAGGCGATCCAGTGGAAGCTGGCCGACATGGCCACCGAAATCGATGCAGCCCGACTGCTCACCATGCGCGCAGCTTCCATGAAAGATGCAGGCATGAAGACCACCCTCGAATCCTCGATGGCGAAGCTCTACGCCAGCGAAGTAGCGGTGAGATGCGCCAATGAGGGCGTACAGATCCATGGCGGGTACGGGTTCATTAAGGATTATCCCGCCGAAAAATATTATCGTGATGTGAAGCTATGCACGATCGGCGAAGGCACCAGCGAGATCCAGCGGCTGGTCATTGCAAGACAGTTGCTGAAGGATTGAGGAATAAGAATCGGATTACTGCCTTAGCGGTTGACGTCGACCGTGCCGGATATGCAGAACGTATACGGTTTGCTCTTCAATCGTGAACAGGATTCGATACACGTGCGGCTTCCGGCCATAAAGCAAGTGGCGCACCTCGAAAGGGAAGACCGCGTTCTCCGGGGCCTGCGGACAACGCTCCGGAAATTCCGCAAGCGATGCGATGGCATCCTGCAGAGCCGAAAACCAGCGCCGGCCAGTGTCTCCGGCGCCTTCCGAAAGCAACCACTCAAGAATTGCGTCGGCATCTCGCTCGGCGGCTGGGGTGGTTTCAACGCGGTAGGTCATGCTTGCGGCGAAGGTCGGCGAGAAATTCTTCGGCAGGCCGGGTGCGTCCCGCTCCTAGATCTTCGTACCCCCGCCCGATGCCGTCCACGGCTTCTGCGAAGTCCTGCCGCTCCCACTCGAGATATGCACCCAGCGCGTCGTCGAGGGCCGCAGCCGGTTCCTGGCCGCGTCGCCTCGCATATTCTTCCAGTTGCGCCCTGCGTTCGGGCTTGAGCGGAATCATATCCATGTTGGCCATGGTTTCCTCTGACTTATCGTAAGGCGTCCGATCTCTGAGGTCAAAGGCTATCTGTTGGCAAGCTGGAGCACAATGGTTTCAAAAGTAAGCTTGCACTCAAGATAAAACTCGCCGTATCGTGTGTCGTTATGACCGGCGAGGAACTCGTTAATCTAGCGTGGGATGCCTGCGAGGCCTTCGGAAAGTGCGGAAAGTTCGCGGGCGCGGCAACGGTGGAGATCGTAAAGCAGGCATTGGCGGATGAGGAACTGCCCACGTCTGTCCGTGATGTCTTCGTCAAAGGTCTGCCAGTCGAGTGGGATCTTGTCGTCCCCCGGCCGCTGGCTCAGCCGTTGCTAAACGGTCTTATCTAAGAGCCTGCGCACGTGGCCTGTGCTTTGGAGGTCAAGCTATCCGGGCTACATGGAAAAGAGGACGCGCCGAGGATCGCCTACAACTTCGCGCGAGCAAAGGCGCTCGGTGTCTCTTGCGCGTACGTCACGCTAGGAGAGCGCAAGAGCTACCGCCACAAAGCCTGCGAGGAGAATCTCGGCTTTCCAATCTTCACGATCAGCTGGCATACCGCCAACACTCTGACCGACACTGGAGATTGGGGAAGGCTCTTGACGTTCCTTCGCGGACAGTTGTCCGCAGTCTCGGCCTCCGCGTATGATCTGAGCGCTACCATATAACGTAGTTTCTTCTACTTCGCCACCTGCTTTACACTGATCGCTTGAACTCCGACATCCAGACATGGATTGAGCAGCTTCGCTCCGGCAATGTTCGCGCGCTGGCGCGCGCAATCTCGACCGTCGAAAACCGCGCTCCTGGATGGGCTGAACTGCTGAAGGCTTTATTCCCTCATAGCGGCAAGGCACGAGTTCTTGGGCTTACAGGACCACCCGGAGCAGGGAAGAGCACGCTGGTGGATCACCTCGCGCGCTTTTATCGCAATAGTAAAGAGAATTACACCGTAGGAATAGTCGCTGTGGATCCGACCAGCCCTTACACGGGCGGCGCGATTTTGGGCGACCGTATTCGCATGCAGGATCATTTCTCGGATCCGGGAATTTATATTCGCAGTATGGCGACGCGCGGTTCGCTCGGCGGGTTGGCCCGCACCACTGCCGATGTGACGACCGTTCTCGATGCTTCAGGGCGCGATCTGATCATGATCGAGACCGTCGGGGTCGGGCAGGACGAAGTGGATATTGTGCGTCTCGCCGACGTTACCGTTGTCATCCTGGTGCCCGGTATGGGCGACGATGTGCAGACCATTAAAGCTGGGATCATGGAGATCGCCGATATTTTCGTGATCAACAAGAGCGACCGCGATGGCGCGGAGAACGTGGAGCGCGAGATCCGTACGCTGCAATCGCTGGCGATGCGAGGAGATGGCTGGACGCCGCCAATCATCAAGACGGTCGCCAGTCAGGGATTGGGAATTGACGAATTGGCGGCCGCCGTTTCCGCATACGAAAGCTATCTTCGAGAAAAAAATCTGGCGCTGAACAAGAGTGTGGAAAACTGGCAAGAGCGCCTGGTCGAGATGCTGCGGGATACGCTGCTGGAGAAAGCTCGCGAAAAGATCGGAAAAGGGGGCTTGTCGCGCTATGCGGCTGAGGTGGCCGAACATAAGCGTGACCCTTATACGCTGGTGGAAGAGATCGCCGCCGGCCTGGAGAAGAGCTGAAGGCTCGTCGATATGCTTCTTCTTGCGATTGACACCTCGGGAAGGCAAGGAAGCATCGCGCTGGCGCGAACAAAAACGGATCTCTCTTCGCCGGAGAGCAGCGATGAAAATGCGATTGAGCCAATCGAAACTACTCCTCTCGCAGGCGGAACGTTTTCTGCGCAACTGATTCCACAGATCGGCGCACTACTCTCAAAGCATGGGTTCACCAAGAATGACATCGATGCTTTTGCCGTAGCATCCGGGCCTGGATCATTTACCGGGCTGCGGATTGGGTTGGCTGCAGTAAAGGGATTGGCTGAAGTTTTAGAGAAGCCAATCGCGGCGGTGTCGTTGTTGCAGGTCTGTGCATTCAGCAGCGAAATGCAGGGTAAAGTGATGGCCGCGCTGGACGCGGGGCGAGGTGAAGTCTACGTAGGCGAATATGAAATTCATTCAAGCGTGTACGTAGTGTCTCGCGAATATCTCGTAACTAAGGCTGAATTCCTTCAGCAGGCGCGAGGATGGTCCGTTGCAACCCCGGATGCGCTGCTGTTCGATGTGGCAACTGCGGCCGGATTGTCAGTTGCGCTCTTGCCTCCGATCTCTGCCGGCGCGGTCGCAGGGTTGGGATGGCGCAACCTTCAGCGTGGCGAAATCGTTACCCCCGAGCAGTTGGAGGCGAATTACATCCGCCGCACAGATGCGGAGATGCTTGAAAGAATAGGTTCCTAAGATTGGGCAATTCTAGTTTTCGCAATCCTGACCCACGCCGTCCGAACCTACACAATCCTGGCGTCCACATACGAAGAGCGATCCTCGCCGATGTTCCGGGAATGGTTGAATTGGGAAAGGCTAATCCTGCTGCGGCGCAGTGGTCACGAATGCAATATGAACAACAGTTCTCCAAAAGTCCCGCAGCCAATGATTTTCACGGACCCGAGCACTTCGCACTTGTGGCTGAGCAGGCCTCAGAACTGGACCTGAGTGCAGAGAAACGAATTATCGGATTTATCGTGGCGAGTGGACTGGAGACAGACTGGGAACTAGAAAACATTGTGGTGGCAGCAAAATCGCGTGGCGGCGGAATCGGCACCCTTCTGCTAGCTGGCTTCATCGATCATGTCCGGACGGGGAATGGCAGAAGCATATTCCTGGAGGTTCGCGAGTCGAACCGAAATGCTCGCCTGCTGTATAGAAATGCAGGCTTCAAGGAAGAGGATACGCGGAAAAACTATTACAAAGATCCCGCGGAGAGCGCGATATTATATCGTCTGTCGTTGTAGGTCTCATTACGAGACTGCACCAAGAAAATGGCATTGAACCGCGTATGGGGCTGTGGTAGGTTTAGCAAACCCCTATTGGAGGTCTGCTGCATGCTGACTTCGAATGACTCGCTCCTGAACAATCATGACGAATTCCGTCGGCTGGCTCAAGAGCATATGCAATATTCCACCCGTCTCGATTCACTCACTCAGAAACGTTACCTCAGCGAAGATGAAAAGCTCGAGGAAGTGCGGCTCAAGAAATTGAAGCTGCGGCTCAAAGACCAGATGCAATCCATCGAGCGCGAATACCGCCAGCAGTATGGCATTCACGTAGCGTAGATCTGTCCCTTCCGGTTCTAGCTTCGGCCCCCCGCTAGTTTTGTATCTTGTATAAGGCGCGATCTAGCGCCTTTCTTTATTTGTACTTAGCCTGATGGTGGGCATTGGCGCGGGCGCCTGCTCTATAATAAATCTCTAACTCCCATGGTTCGTGACGGCTACTTCTACGCGCTTGGATTATTCGTTGCAGCGATCCTCATCGGCCGGTTCACGAAGCCCGGATGGGCGATTTTACCCTGCATGCTCGCGCTGTTTTTTCTGTGGTTCTTTCGCGATCCAGAACGCTCGATTCCAAATGCCCCCGGGGCCGTGGTTTCTCCCGCAGACGGAAAGATTACCGATATTTCATCGGTCACCGTAGAAGGTGAAAAAAGGACTCGCATCAGCATTTTCTTGAATGTTTTCGACGTACATGTGAACCGGTCGCCGATTGCGGGAGTCGTTCGCGAAGTGCGCTACCGCCGCGGAAAATTCCTGAATGCCATGAATGAGGCGTCGGCGGAACAAAATGAGCAAAACATGGTTCGCGTGGAAGGAGACGGGCAGACCGTAGTCTTCAAACAGATTGCTGGATTGCTGGCGCGGAGAATTGTTTTTCATCCAAAAGTTGGCGATCGGCTGGAGCGCGGCCAGCGGGTCGGTCTTATCAAATTCGGATCGCGCACGGACGTCGTGATCAACTCGATGGCCAAAGTGCAGGTAAAGATCGGAGACCGCGTTCGAGGTGGAGCAAGTGTGCTGGCTTATCTGCAGCCGCAGAGCGAACTGGTAAGTGCTGGTACTGGCTCCAAACGCAATCTGGCGCATGGAGGGCCGCGTTAATGGATGCTTCCATACCAAGCCCGCGGCCGCGGCGTCGTATGAGCAAGGGCATGTACATTTTGCCTTCGCTTTTCACCACGGCAAATATGGCGGCGGGATTTTATGCCATCCTGGAAGTCGTTCACGCCAGCGGGGGAGCTTCCTGGCACTTGGATAATGCCTCCAAAGCGATTGGATTCGCCGTTTTGTTCGATGGGTTGGATGGCCGTGTGGCCCGCATGACCGGCACCAGCAGCGATTTTGGCAAAGAGTTCGATTCTCTGGCAGACGTCATCACGTTTGGCGTAGCTCCCGCGATGCTTGCCTGGACGTGGGGATTTCACCTGATGCAGCCGGTTGCTTTGACGGACTGGAACATCAAGCTGACGCAGCTAGGTGCGATTGCGAGTTTTCTTTTTTTGATGGCCGGTGCCAGCCGCTTGGCGCGGTTCAACATCACGAGCAATCCCGTGCCTTCCAATCCGGGGCGTCCGGGGAAGAAATACTTTGTCGGCATGCCGATTCCCGCGGGGGCCGGAGTGATCGCCGCAGTGGTTCATTTTCAGTCAGGCGTACCGCTCGATTCCTGGTACACGGCGATTACCTGGCTGGCCATGGTTGCGGCCGTGGGATATCTGATGGTAAGCACATGGCGGTTTTACAGTTTCAAAGACATTGATTTTTCTTCGCGCCGGCCGTTCCGATTGATTATTTTGTTCGGCGCATTGTTTGCCAGCATCTGGTTTTTTTCCAAGCCTGTGCTCTTCGCCGTAGCGCTGTTGTATACGTTCTCCGGCGTATTCTGGCGTTTGCAGTGGGTCTTCCGCCGCCGCAGTCAGCCGCCACCGCCCAGTTATAAGGAGGTTTCGCAGATTTCATGAGTAGCCCGACAAAAATTGCGACCTCTCCGGCATCGGCTGCCACGCGAGGACAGTTCTATCGCGCCGCCATCGTTGGCGCGTCGACTCTGAGAGGGAAAGAAGTTAACGAGATGCTGAGTGAGCGCAACTTTCCCGCCCTGGATGTGCGCCTGCTCGACGATGACGAATCCATTGGCCAGTTGGAAGCGACTGGGGATGAGATCAACTTTATTCAGAGTGTCCGCGTCGAACAATTTACGAACATGGATTTTACTTTCTTTGCCGCCGATGCGGAGTGCACGCGTCAGAATTGGAAGCGAGCTCGCGACGCAGGCAGCGCCATCATCGATCTTTCAGGCGCTTTGGAGGAAGAGGCGGGCGCTACGGTCCGCTCGCTTTGGGCGGAGCGCGAGCGCGGCCAGATTTGGCAGCCAGAGTTGCAGCCGGCGCCGTGCGTGGTAGCTCATCCTGCGGCAGTGACTTTGGCTTTGCTGCTGCTGCGCGCGCGCAAAGCCGCGGCAATTCGCAATGTGGTGGCTACAGTTTTTGAGCCGGCCTCAGAACAAGGGCAAAAGGGAATGGATGAATTGCATCAGCAATCCATCAACTTGCTGTCCTTCCAGACTCTGCCGAAGGATCTGTTCGATACGCAGGTGGCGTTCAATATGGTGGGCAGGTATGGCTCGAACTCGAAACTGTCGCTCGATTCTCTCGAATCGCGCATACGACGGCACTATCTGAAAATTGCGGGGTTGGATGCGCCGCAGCCCGCGCTGATGGTGGTGCAACCTCCCGTGTTTCACGGCCATGGGCTGGCTATATTTTTGGAGATGGCGCAATCGGTTGACCAGGAAGCGCTCTCGAACACTCTCGCCGGAGATCACGTGATCGTCGCCGGAACGGAAGATGAGACGCAGCCCAGTAATGTGAATGCAGCTGGTCAGGCGAATATTCTGGTTTCGCTGAAAGCAGAGGCTTCGAAACCGAACGGGATCTGGCTATGGGCTGCCATCGATAACTTGCGAGTCGCTGCCGTTACCGCTGTTGAATGCGCCGAAAGCATGACCGCAACGCGGCCGGTGGGAAAAATCCAATGAGATTGCGTCGCCGTGCGAGGTCGCTGTCGCCGTTTTACATTTCGGCGGCCACGCTGTTGGCAACTGCTCTGTTCGTGACTGCAGGTTGCGGATACCATACTGCTGGCCACTCCGTGCAGCTTCCGGAGAACGTCAAGACGATAGCCATTCCGGCTTTTGAAAATCACACCACCACCTACCACATCGAGCAAACGCTCACCGCCAGCGTGATTCGCGAGTTCACCACTCGCACGCATTACCATCTGTTGAACGAAACTGGTGAAGCAGCGGATGCCACTCTGCGCGGTACTGTGCTCGCAACCTCCGCGTCTCCGCTCACTTACAATGCGAGCACAGGCCAGGCTGCCAGTGTCTTGGTCGTCGTGAGCATGAGCGTTTCCTTGACGGATCGTCAGGGTAAAGTGCTGTACCAGAATCCGGCCTATCTGTTTCGCGAACAATATGAAGTCTCGCAAGATCTCGCCAGTTTTTTCGAGGAGGATTCTCCCGCATATCGCAGGCTTTCGCAGGATTTTGCTCGTACCCTGGTTTCCAACATCCTGGAGGGCTTCTAGGTGCTAGAGTTTTCTTGTGGCCCTACTGTTTCTGGTTGGCGCTTGACTTCGATGGTGACGAAGACGTTTTAAATGCGTGCTTTTGCCCAAGCCGACCGTTTCGTGAGCGAGATCACCTCGCGAAAGCTGCGCGCGGTGTACGTGTTTGTGGGCGACGAAGCTTTTTTTCGCAAGCGCTTTCGGGACGCCATTCTTGAACATCTGGTGCCCTCCGATCTGCGCGACTTCAGTTTGTTCGAATTCGATCTTGCGGAGAACGATCTGGCCGAGGTTCTCGACCGCGCGCAAACGCCATCGCTCATGGCGCCATTTCAAGTATTTTTCGTGCGAGGTGTGAAGAATCTTTTCGGCCGGGGGTCGAACGACGAAAAGCTGGCTGCGATTGAAGAATATTGCAGCAATCCGAATCCTGACGCGCTCATTGTTTTTGTAGCCGACCACATCAGCATCCCCGCCGATGTACGCCGCATGGAGATGCAGGATAAAGAGCGCTACCAACGTATTCGAGAAACCATGGGCCAGTACTGCGGCATCGTCGAACTGGCGCGGGTGGAGGAAGGTGAAGCGGTCCGCTGGATTAACGATTATTGCGCCAGCCGCAGCGAACCGGTGAAGATCGAACCGGATGGCGCGCGTGAACTGGTCGACGCTCTAGGCGGCGACATGATGATGATTTCGAACGAATTGGAAAAGCTCATGCTCTACGTGGGGGCGAAGAATCGCATCACGCTCGGCGACGTGGAAACCATGGTATTGGCGGCCAAGCAGCGGTCGTTATATGAACTGACAGACGCCATCTCTTCGAAAGATCGCGTGCGCGCCCTCGAAGTGCTGGACGCGATGCTTTCTTCGGGCGACGGTGAAGAAGCCGCCATCGGACACATTTATATGCTGGCGAAAACTTTCCGCCAGATGCTGGTGATTCTCGAACGCAACGTCCGCGATCAGCGCATGTTATGGTCTGCTCTCTGGCAGGGTTTTCGGGTACCGCCGTTCGCCGCCGACGACATTATCAGGCAGGCGCGGCGCTATAAATCCCGCCGTGACTTAACCCGAGCCATTCGCCTGGTGGGGAAGGCAGATCTGGCATTGCGATCGAATCCAGTCAGCAAACGCATGGTGCTGGAACGGTTGATAATGGATTTGACGACCGAAGCGAAGCTGGAAGCCCCGGGATGGATGCAGGAACAATTGCCGGTGTGAAGTGAGTCATCAGCTTTCAGGCATAAGCGTTCAGAACCTGTAGGTCCCGCGAAAACCAAGTCTCGCCCTGTGGTGTGTCGTGATTCGCCATCGTGCATGATAGCCACGCTGTATCATTGCCACCGTCCGAACTTTTGTGGAGGTTCCCCGATGAAGATAAAGCAAGTTTTTCACCTGGCGATGCCTACGATTGTTCTTGCATCTTTAGGTGCCATATCCAGCGCACAGGTGCCGGTCGAGCGCTTCGAACAAGTCGTTCAACCCTATGTCGACGCTCGGATGTTTATGGGCAGCGTCATGGTGGCAAAACACGGCAAGGTACTGTTCGGCAAGAGCTACGGCTGGGCGGACGCGGAGTGGAGCATACCAAATTCCGCGACGACTCGTTTCCAAGTCGCCTCGATGACCAAGCAATTCACCGCAGCCTCGATTCTGCTGTTGGAAGAACGTGGAAAGCTAAAGTCCGATGATCCGGTAAGAAAATATCTTCCCGATGCGCCCGCGTCCTGGGAGAAGGTCACCATCTATAACCTCCTGACGATGAGTTCAGGGATCGCCGATGGTTCGGCGAAGTATGATCCGACCCCGCCGGACAAGCTGACCTATGCTGACAAGCCATTGGAGTTCCAGCCGGGTGAAAAGTGGGTTTACACAAACACGAATTACTTGGTGCTCGGATATTTGCTTGAGAAGGTCAGCGGACAGAGCTACGGAGATTTTCTTCAGCAAAATATTTTCAAGCCTCTGGGCATGAACGATTCAGGATTGGACTCCAACGTGGCTATCGTGCCGCACCGGGCGTCCGGCTATTGGCCCGGAGCCGACGGGATCGAGAATGCGGAGCGCACCAACATCACAGGCGCATTATCGGCCGGCGGCGTTTATTCCTCCACCGAGGACTTGCTGCGATGGGAAGAGGGGTTGTTCGGCGGCAAAGTGCTGACGCCCGCATCGTTTCGCAAGATGACCTCGCCTTATAAACACACAACATTCGACAACGACTATGCGTGCGCGTTATACGTCAATCGCGTAAACGGTCGCCTGTGGTTCGATTACGATGGCAACAACATTGGCTTCACCTCGAAGATGGCCTACTATCCAGAAGAAGGGCTGGCTGTAATTGTCCTGACCAATCTGAACAGCTATACAACTGGCGCAATCAACGGCGCATTGGCGGCAGCGGCGCACGGAGAATCTGTGGCCTTCGTGCCGCCGCCGAAGGAGATCACCTTACCCCGGGAAGTGCTGGCGCGGTACGTGGGGACCTACGAATTCTCCGATGGGCCAGACGTGTTCACACTCCAAGGCGCCCATCTGATGACGGGGAACATCGCACTGTTCGCCATGTCGGAAACTAAGTTCTTTAGTAAAGGCTGGGACTTGCAGTATGAGTTCTCAAGGAACAACAAGGGTGAGTATGCATTCGTCTCGGTGTACTTCAACGGCAAAGATAAGGGGAGGGGGACCAAGAAGTAAGTATGCGTACTATCTGCTGCTCAATGGTGCGGTCGCTCTTACCCAGAAGTGCCCGCTCAACGAAGTCTGCTATCGCTTTTGAGCACTGAACCGCAACAGACGCTATGTCTCCAGGAGAAATCGGTCGCAGCTACTTCATCGCAACAATACGTTTTCCCAGGCGCGACTTATAGCGCGCCGCAGTATTCCCGTGCAGCGTGCCCTTCTGGATGGCTTTGTCGAGGGCGGAAACGGTCTCGCGATAAGTCTTCTCAGCGGCGGCTTTGTCGCCATTCTCGATCGTTTCGCGCAGGCTGCGCAAAGCGGTACGCAGGCGAGAGGCGTTGGCGCGGTTGGTGGAAGTCCGCTTCGTAGTCTGACGGGCGCGCTTGAGCGCCGAAAAATGATTGGCCATGTGTTTGAAACCCTTTTTATTTACTACAGAATATTCCGGAGAACCGAATACAAGATTCTATGGTACTAACTCCTCTCAGGTCAATGGGATGTCCTCGATGCACCTCGCCATTGACTCCCATCCCGCCTGGGGGTAGGCTTTAAGGCAATGGTAGTGACTTGCCCTGTGGGCATGACCATCCCCGCCGTTCCCGTCTCCGCGCATAATCCTGTTTTGTCTGAAAAACCGGTACAGTGCCTTTCTATCAAGCAAGATGGCCGCGCGCATACAGCGCACGCCATCTTTAGCCGTATATGTTTCACCAAAGAGACTGAATGAAGAAAAGTATCGGGATTACTCCCAACATCGAGACTTTATTTGGCACGCGGGATGAGAATGTGCGCGTGCTGGAAGATGGCCTGAACGTCACCATTGACTTGCGCGCGAATGCGGTTGAACTGGAAGGCGCGGCCCGCGATGTAGCGCGCGCCGAGCAGGTCTTTATCGATTACGAAAGCTTGCGCCGCTCTGGATACACCTTCAACAATGGCGATTTGAACAGCATGCTGCGCGTGCTGACCGCCGATCCAACGGCAACTCTGCGAGGACTGGCCGATGCGAGTCGGCAGCGTTCTTTAGGTCGCCGCATGGTGCAACCGAAGAGCGTGAATCAGCGGCGATATGTTGAGGCAATCGAGAAGCACGACATGGTTTTCGGAATTGGTCCGGCGGGAACGGGCAAGACCTATCTTGCCGTGGCCATGGCAATTTCCGCGCTGCTGGCCAAACGCGTCAATCGGATTATTCTGGCACGCCCGGCAGTCGAGGCTGGAGAGCGTCTGGGATTTTTGCCGGGAACGCTGCAGGACAAGATCGATCCCTACCTTCGCCCCTTATACGACGCGCTTTACGACATGCTAGACCCGGAAAAAGTGGACCGCTATCTGGAAAAGAACGTCATCGAAATTGCGCCGATCGCTTTCATGCGCGGCCGTACTTTGAACGATTCTTTCGTGATTCTGGATGAAGCCCAAAATACCACGTCGGAGCAGATGAAGATGTTCGTCACTCGCCTGGGATTCAACTCCAAGGCGGTGATCACCGGAGACGTCACGCAGATCGATTTGCCCAACGCCCGCCGTAGTGGACTGCTGGAAGCGATCGACATCTTGAAACGGGTCGAAGGGTTGACGTTTGTTCACTTCGACGAGTCCGATGTTGTGCGGCATCATCTAGTGCAGCGGATTGTCCGCGCCTATGACGAGCATAGAGCACAAATCGCGGAGCAACAGATGTTGCTCCTCTCCGGCGGGAAAAACGCGGACGCGGCTGGAGTCGGCGGCCTGAGGCACGCTGGGTCGACCGACTCAGAGGACGAGTCCCGAAAGGTTTCCGGAGATTAGCGCGAGCTGAAGATTTGGTCATTTACCAGAAAAAAATCGCAGGCTTGACTTCGGCAACGCTTGAACGTTTTGTTCTGCGGGCGAAGCGGGCCATTGGCTTGCCTGGAACCATCAATGTGCTCGTCACCAGCAGTCGCGAGTTGCAATCTCTGAACCGCAGATTCCGCGGAAAAGACAAGCCTACGGATGTGTTGTCTTTCCCGCCGTCTCCGGAGCGTCATTCTGCGCGCCAGGCGGCGGGCGAACTGGCTGTTTCTTATGATATTGCCAAGAGCAACGCCCGGCGCTTAGGACACAGTTTGGCAGCGGAAATAAAAATTCTGGTACTGCATGGGATTCTCCATCTGGCAGGGTTCGATCATGAGCAGGATAATGGTGAGATGGCGCGAGAAGAGATCCGTCTACGGCGAAAGCTTAAGTTGCAAGTAGGATTGATTGAGCGCACGGAACCCCCGGGCTCGCGCTCATTGAATCGGAAGACGCGCCGGAGATCTGATCTGGCAATTGCTCCCCGGAGCACTTCGTGAATTGGACAGTCGCACTTTCGCTCGTCCCCTTGCTCGGTTTGCTGGCCTTGGCATCCTACGTAGACCGCGTCTACCAGGAGATTGGCAAATTTCTCTCCAGGGATTTTCAGGACAACATCGACGTCTTCGAGCAGAAGGTCGAACCCGTACTGAAAGTAAGCCGCTCGCGGGCCGCTCTTTCCATGGCGGTTCTAAAGCAGCTCACTACCGCTACAATATCTCTGTTGGTGGGCTTTGCGCTGTTTAGCGATCAGCTCTGGAGCTTGTACGAAATTTCGCAGGCTGCGATCAGTTTGATCGTGATCATCATTCTGTTCAATCAATTTCTGCCGTTCGTTTTCTTTTCCCGCACCAATGGGACGTGGCTCATACGCTGGATTTGGCTTATCAAGATCCTGATCTATCTTGTGTTGCCGATCACGATTGTGCTTGGGTTTCTGCAATCGGTGGCCTCGCTGACGCGAGAAAATAGTCGCGCGGAGCCGGAGACGGCGGCCGAAGCGATGGACGCACTTATCGAAGCCGGACAAGAGGAAGGAATTATTCAGGAGGGCGACCGCGAGCTGATTCAGTCCGTCGTGGAATTCAGCGGAAAGACGGTGCGGGAAGCAATGAAGCCACGGCCGGAGATGTTCGCCGTGCCGATGGAAACCACCGTCGAGCGTTTCATCGAAATGTTGCGCACGAAGCATTACTCGCGCGTCCCTGTCTACGCGCAGAGCATCCACAATATAAAGGGCATTGTCTACGCGCAGGATGTCTTACAGGTTCCGGATAGTGAAGCGTCGCATCGTACCCTTGAAACCGTCATGCGCCGCGATGTCTATTTCGTTCCCGAGAGCAAGCTCGGCAGCGATCTTCTGCGCGAAATGCAGAAAAACAATATTCGCATGGCCATCGTAGTCGACGAATACGGAGGGGTGGCTGGCCTGGTCACCATTGAAGATCTTGTGGAAGAGATCGTGGGAGAAATTCGGGATGAGCACGAGAATGCCCAGGTAGTGCGTGAGAATGACCACTCCTACATTGTCTCCGGGGGTATGGATGTAGACGGGTTAGCCGAACTTTTCGGAACCAGGCCTGAAGAAAGAGAATCCGCCACCGTAGCAGGGTTGGTGAGTGAAATCGCGGGACACATCCCTCTTAAAGGCGAGACGGTGAATGACGGCGGACTGCGTTTTGAAGTTTTGGAATCGACAGACCGGAGAGTTGAGCGCGTCAGGATCACTGCCGTGCAGCCAAGACAATTGAAATTGATCTGACTGCAGTCGGTCACTGGTCATAGATGTTAGGCTAGGACCTAACGCTTAAGACTTGGTGCCGATCTTCCTTATATGCCTTTCCGCTCCGGTTTCGTCTGCATTCTCGGCCGCCCAAACGCGGGCAAGTCCACATTGCTGAATGGCCTTGTGGGCGAGAAGCTCGCCATTATTTCTCCGAAGCCGCAAACTACGCGCAACCGTATTCAGGGTATCGTCAATATTCCCAAGAGCAAAGGCCAGAGCGGCGCGCAGATCGTATTGATCGATACTCCCGGCGTGCACAAGCCTGATAGTTCGCTCGGGCGAAAGATGATGGTCGAAGTGCGTGAAGCGCTGGAGGGGTGCGATGTTGTATTACTGATCATGGATTCGACGCGCAAACTCGATCCGCGCGATGAGTTTGCCATCCAGATGCTGAGGCACTCAACCACAAAGGTGTGCCTTATTCTAAATAAGGTGGATTTGTTGCGAGGCGGGAAAGCGCATCTGCTGCCTTTGATTGAGCAGTACAAGAAGTTGCACTCGTTCTACGAGATCATCCCAATCTCCGCGTTGAAACGCGACGGACTTGAGATATTAATCAAAGCGGTAACTTCAGCATTGCCGGTCGGCTCTCCGTTATTTCCAGACGACCAGATCACCGATCAACCAGCGCGCTTCATGGCTGGAGAGATTGTGCGCGAACGAGTCCTTGTCGAAACCGAGGAGGAACTTCCGTATGCGACAACTGTAATTGTCGACAGTTTCGAGGAGGGTGCCAAGCTCACGCGTATCGCCGCGACCATTTACTGCGAGCGGGAAGGACAGAAGGGCATTCTGATCGGCAAGAAGGGACAGATGCTAAAACGTATTGGCACTTCGGCGAGGCTGCAGCTCGAACGTATGCTGGATACAAAAGTATTTCTGGAACTTTACGTGAAGGTAGAGCCCAACTGGCGGGAATCGCGCGGCTTTGTGGAAGACCTGGACTGGCGAAGACAGTTGCAGAATCTGACTGGCGGACGGGTCGAATTGTCAGAAATGACCGGGAAGCAGCATCGATAGCGGAAGGTAGAGAATTTGATCACGTGACAAGTCTAAAGCTGAGACCATTTGCCCTGCTAACATTCGCCAGATACAATCAGTCGACATTTCGGGGATCGATCGGACGAAAGCAATTGAGCGCGAACCGTTAAACAAGAAATTACCCATGATATCGTCCGATGCTTTCGAGCAATCGCTTCCGGAAAAAGACTTTGATCCCGATCATTTGACTTTGATTTTGCGCGTTACCCTCGCCGCCGATCGCAAGGCCGTCGATCCCGTGGTGCAGCAAGTAATGCGCGTGGTACGTGAGATGAACGGCGTGGATGGCAAGGAAGATGCGATCGAGTTATCTCTGCAGGAAGCGCTGGCGAACGCCGTCATTCATGGCGCCAAGGAAGATCCGACGCAGGTAGTGGAATGCCTGGTGAGCAGCGACGCCGAGCGAGGCATCCTGATTGTTGTGAGAGATCCTGGAAACGGCTTCACTCCCGAGACAATCCCCGGGTGCACGGTCGGCGAGAACGTTTATTCCAATCATGGGCGCGGAATTTTTCTGATCAATCAACTCATGGACAAAGTGGAGTTCAGAAAAAACGGCACCGAGATACGCATGGTGAAGCGATAGCTTCGATGGCGAGGCTGCCTACTCCTTCGCCACAATTCCCAACGTCTTCATCTTGCGGTAAAGGTGGCTCCGTTCCAGTCCCAATACTTCTGCGGCGCGGGTTACGTTTCCGTGATTTTCGTCGAGTTTCTTCAAAATAAAATCGCGCTCATAAGCGTCGCGCGCCTCGTGCAGGGTGGAAAAGTCGTTGCGTGTAACGCGGCGATGACCATCCCGGTAGACGAGCGGCGGCAAATGCTTGCGGTCCAAACGAGTGGTCATTGGATTCATGATTACGATTCGCTCAATCACGTTTCGCAACTCACGCACGTTGCCTGGCCACGAATAGCGCATCAATCCCTCGATGGCATCATCGGTAATCTCGCGCGGACGGCGCCCGTATGTCGCCGCCAAATCCTTCAAGAAATGCCGTGCCAGCATCGGAATGTCTTCCTTGCGGTCACGCAAGGGTGGTACGAAGAAGGGAATTACATTGAGACGATAAAACAAATCTTCACGAAAATTACCCACGGAAATTTCTTCTTCAAGGTCTTTATTGGTGGAAGCGATGACGCGCGCGTCGACCACAATGGTTTCATCGCTGCCCAATGGGGCGACTCGCTGCTCCTCTAGCGTACGCAAAACTTTCGACTGGGTTTTGAGGCTCATATCCCCAACTTCGTCGAGGAATAGTGTGCCGCCGCTGGCTTTTTGAAATTTTCCTTCCTTGTCGGCCGCCGCACCGGGGAACGATCCTTTGTAGTGGCCGAACAATTCGCTCTCGATCAGGTCTTCGGGAATGGCGGCGCAATTGACCTCGACGAATGGGTCGTCCTTTCGCAAACTCTGCGCATGGATGGCGCGGGCCACCAATTCTTTGCCGGTGCCTGATTCTCCATAGATCAGCACTCGTCCGTTCGTCGGGGCCATTAAGCCGATCTGCTGCCGCAGGGCTTTCATGGGAATGCTATTGCCCACGATTACACTTTTCGCCTGTAGCTGTTTCTTCAGATCGACATTCTCATGCCGCAGCTTTTTCGATTCGATCGCATTCTTGACAAGGATGAGCGTCTTATCGATGGACAAAGGTTTTTCCAAAAAATCGTAAGCCCCAAGCTTGGTTGCCCGAACCGCAGTCTCAATGGTTCCGTGGCCGGAGATCATAATTACTTCCGGCGGGTTATCCAGTTCTCGAATTCGTTCGAGTGTCTCCAATCCGTCCACGCCGGGCAGCCAGATATCGAGCAGCACTACTTCGAAACTATCTTCACGACGCAGCAGTTTAATGCACTCTTCGCCGCTTTCCGCGGAGGCAGTTTCGTAGCCCTCGTCTGCCAGCACTCCCTGCAGCGATTCGCGAATGCCGGATTCATCGTCAACGACCAGAATTTTATGCATGCTGGGCAGTTTTCTCGGTGATCACCGGTTCAGGGACCAAAGGCAGTTCAACGATGAAGCGCGCCCCCACCGGCTGATTCTCTTCGACCCGAATCGACCCACGATGCTCTTCGATGACGCGGCTTACGATGGCCAATCCGAGACCGGTTCCCCGCTTTCTGGTCGAGAAATAGGGCAGGAAAAGCTTCTCTTTCAGCTCGCGAGTCACCCCGTGACCAGTATCTGCAACAACGATTTCAACCGCATCGCGGCTGGCAACCATCGAAGTAGAAATGTGGATTTCACGTAAGAGCGAATTCTGCATTGCCTCCGCCGCATTGTCCACCAGGTTTGCGATAGCGCGCTTAATGGCTTCGCTGTCGGCCATGACTCTGGGGAGATCCGCAGCCAGCGATTTAGACAAGACAATGCCATCCATTCGTCCGGTAAACATCGATAGGGCATTCTCCACGACCTCGTTGATATCGGCGGGATGAGGATTGGAGGCGGGAAAACGAGCCAGGCTGGAGAACTCGTCCACCAATCGCCGTACCGTTTCAACTGCGCCCGCGATGGTTTGAGCGCAGGAACGTACAATTTCGAGAGAAGCTTTGTCGGGTGAGGCGACGCGTTCCAAATGCCGTTGTATCCGTTCCGCCGACAAAGCAATCGGCGTAAGCGGATTCTTGATCTCGTGCGCGACGCGGCGTGCAACCTCGCGCCATGCCGCCTGTTTCTGCGCCTTCAAAAGATCCGATAAATCTTCCAGCACAATCACGTACCCTGAACGCTCATCCTGGTGGCGCAGGGTGGCCACGGTAACGGCAACGTTCAAAGAGCTACGCTGCAGCGGCATTTCCATCTGACTCGTGGTCATTCCCATGCGGTCTGCGCGCCGCAAAAGCGGTTCCAAATCCTCCAGCACTTCGGATGGAAAAACGTCCGCCAGGCGCGTCCCTCTGAAATTGAGTGTTCCTTCCGCATATCCCTCCGGGTAAAACATTCGTTGAAGCGCATGGTTGGAATGGGTGACATTTCTTTCAGCATCGAGCGAGAGCACGCCCGTGGGAATGCTTTCGAGGATAGTCTCCATCTGCCGGCGGCGCTGGTCGAGTTCGGCGTTGGCGGCGCTGGCGTCGCGGCTGGACGCTTCAATTTGACGGCGGCTGTTTTCTAGTTCCTCCGCCATGCGATTGAAGGAGCGAACCAGATCTCCGATTTCGTCCGCCGCGTTCACATCGATTCGGTAATCCAAGCGGCCACGGGAAATTTCTTGGGTTGCTTCAGCCAGCGCCGCCAAGGGACGGGTGACCAGTTTCGAAAGAAAGAGCGCCAGCCACGTTGTAACGAAAAGTACCATCATGGTTAGCAACAAGAGTAGCCCCATGTAGGTTTGTCGCACATGCCTGCGCTCGCGGCTCAACTGCAGGTAACTCTGCTGGCTGGCTTCGATTTGCTTGACGGTCCTGGAAAACTCTGGTGGCAGGGGGATCGCCACTAGAATGGATCCAGTGTCACCCACCGACGCGCTTCCCAAGGTGTACTCCGTCTGGCCCCAGGTGAAGGGTGCAGGATCTTTTGATTCAGCTCTCTCCAGCGGCAGTTGCGTTTTCAAGTCGGCCCACGCAGCCGGCGCCTGAAAGCTCGCCTTAACGGCTCCATTCTCTATCGCGATGGCAAATCCACCCTGCAGCGTAGGCTCATGCCGCCGAAATTCGTCGGTGAGAGCTCCGAATCCGTGGCTCTGAAATGCCCGTCTTGTCTCGACTTCACTCGCAATCGCAACCGCTTCGGAACGGGCGTTCTGTGCAGCATAGCTGGCTAGCAAGGAAGCCATGGCAGCAGTATCCGCTCGAACTTCTTCCACCGGTGTTGAAAACCACTTATCGATGGACCGGTTCATCAACCCATATGCAAACCAATACATAACCATCACAGGGACGAATGAAAGCAGGAGAGCGCCAACTACCATTCGCGTGCGAAACTTTGAGCCCAACACACCGAGACGTCGCTCGGCGAACAATTTGAGGAGGTTGCGCGCCAGCACGAAGGTGAGCGCCACGAACAAAAGCGAAATCAGCAGGGAAAGAGCATAAAAAACCACAACCTGCTGGTTCGTATCCGGACTTAGAATTGTCTGATTGAATGCTGTTTGCGAAACCAGGATGGCAAGCAATAAGAATACTGCGATCGCAAGCAATACTACAGCTCTTTTCCGTTTGGAACTCTTCACAGCGCGTATTGGGGCGGGTTGCAGCACGAAAATTTACAGTCGCGAGCTCGGCGGCCAGCGTTAATTCGAACGAAATCATTATAGATGCTGAATGGTTTATGGAAGCGTCTGCGGGGTCCCGAAGGAACGAATTCAACGGGATTGCGAGCGCCCAGCGGAAAGTTCGTCCAATACAGCACGGTACGCAGGTTTTGATCGGTAAATTCGATCAAACGGTAGAGCCTGACCGCGAGTGCCGCGTGAGTGCGAACCAATCCAGGAGTATTTGTCGGTGAATCCCCAGGTCTGAATCGCCGTGCAGTTAGAGCTGTTTAGGCATGCTCTCACGATTGCACGATAAATCTCGGCTTGGCGGAGAAGGTCCTCCGCACGAACCATCGAGTTGGAATCCAGAGGCAGAGAAACATCAAGTTCGGTAATGTTCACCTGCAAGCCAAGAGCGGCGAGGCGGGCAATATTTGCAGCGATACCATACGTATCGGCCTCCAGAAACGGGATATGCATCTGCAATCCAACACCATCAATGGGCACGCCACGTTGTTTAAAGTCTTTGAGCATGGCGTAGATCGCGTCGGACTTGCGGTTCATCCATTCTCCTTCGGCCTCGTTATAGAAAAGCAAAGCCTTGGGGTCAGCTTCATGAGCCCAACGGAATGCCTGCTCAATGTGTGCCGTTCCCTGGCCGGCAAATCCAATGCCAGGTTGGTCATACCAGATTGAACCTCGAACAGTCCCCTTCTCCTCGAGAGCTTCGTTGACTACATCCCACGCGAAGACTTGTCCTGAGTAGTGCTCCATCACGCGGGTGATGTGTTCGTGCAGGAGTCGCGAGAGCTGATTACTTGTAAAATGCCGTTGCATTAGCCAGTCGGGATTGTTTCGCCCCCAGGTGAGACAGTGTCCGCGCACTTTCATCTTGTGCTCCACAGCGAAGCGCACCAACGCATCCGCTTCTCGAAAGTCGAACGTCCGCTCATCCGGACGTAACGCTGCCCACTTCATCGCATCCTCGGGTTCCAACATATTGAATTCTCGAGCTAGAGTTGCGGCATAAGCTGGTTCTGACAATGGCGGCAGCCGGGCAGCGGTGCTTACCAGTATGCCATCCCTTTCCGCCTCCTGGCGCAGCGTTTGACCCCAACATCCGGCAGTCACGAAGGTGAACCACAGAAGCAGCCAGATAAATCCTGAAACTTTCATGTGTCACCTTTCATGTTCCATTGGGTGAAGTGTTTACTTCAAACGAGGTAGGAAGGGTTGTAAAGGACAACCGTCACATAGGGGCTGTGACTTTCTGCAGAAACCTTTCCCCACGCCTACTATGAGCCCATGCATCTCGTTGTAGATCTGAGGGAGCGCTGTTCGGTTGGACGCGCTCATTATGGTTGGAGGATGCGGAGCCGGTGGAACTGCAGAAGCGGATGGCGCACTCGAGAGGATGCCTGGCTTTTGTACAATCTCCGCCAGTGGCGCTAGAGCCTCCTCGACCAATCTGCGCACATCTTCGTAAGGCGTCTCTGCCGGAAGAATTTCATGGCGAGCGAGAATTCTGCGGGTGTAAGCGTCGACTACGAATACCGGATGATTGCCGGAGTAAAGAAGAATGGCATCGGCGGTCTCCGGGCCAACGCCATTCAATGCGAGAAGTTCTTCGCGCAATAATGCCGTAGGTCGTGCAAAAAGTTTCGCGAGCGAGCTTCCGTACTTCCGGTCCAGGAAATCGACGAAGATTTTTAACCTCTGAGCTTTCTGTCGGAAGTATCCAGAGGGACGAATTAATCGCTCAAGTTCGGTTAAGGACAGCCGGCGAATACCGTTCACGCTGAGAGCTTTTGCGGACCGGAGGTTCGCCATCGCCTTCTCTACATTGGTCCACGCCGTATTTTGCGTGAGGTAAGCGCCAACGATTACTTCGAACGGGGAAGCCGCAGGCCACCAGTTTTGCGGCCCCCACGCGTCAGAAAGAGTGCGGTAGTAAGTTCGCACTAGACTTTGTTTTTCCTCCAATTGCAAAACTCATGCTCCTGTAACAATGAGTCTACGCGCCTGCGCTGGAGAGCTCTGAAGCTTACCGAAGTGCATGTACCCTGGCCTGAAAACGTTCATGCTTTGAGCAAAATGTTCATTTGGCGCGGGTTCCGAAGTGCCACTCGCTCCATGCGCGAAACTTCGGCAAGTTCAAAGTACTAGGGTAACTGGTACGGTAATCGCCTTCCGTTGACAATTTGTGTCATCACAGAGCCGCTGCTCTTCTCCCATTCGCAAAACGGCGCTCGGTGCAAATGCCTGTGATGTTTCCGGCATAGTTCTACTTCGTGGATAGGAGATCGACGTATGTCGCAACGGCTGGGTGACCTTCTTGTTAAAGAGAAGATCATTACCCCAGAGCAGTTGGCGCAGGCGACAAAGGCCCAGAAGGAGCAAAACTGCCGTCTGGGCTCCGCCTTGGTGAAGCTCGGCTTCCTCAGCGATGAGGATGTCACGAATTTCCTTTCCCGTCAGTATGGCGTTCCCGCCATCAATCTCTCATATTTCGAAATCGATCCGGCTGTCGTCAAGCTGATTCCGTTTGAGACCGCCAAACGCTACCAAATTCTTCCATTAAGTCGAGTGGGCGCATCGCTCACCATCGCGATGGTCGATCCCACCAACGTCTTCGCCATGGACGACATTAAGTTCATGACGGGCTTCAACATCGAACCGGTGGTTGCGTCGGAGAGTTCCATTCTCGCCGGCATCGACAAATCCTACGGGGGACCGAAGGAAAAGGAAGAAGATCTTGAAACCGTGATGCAGTCGATGTCGGAGATGAACGAGGCCGACGTCGAATTGCAGGCGGAAGAAACACAGATGGAGCTCTCGCAGCTGGAGAAAGCTGCGGACGAGGCTCCGGTGGTCAAGCTCGTGAATCTGGTGCTCACCGACGCGGTCAAGCGGGGTGCCAGCGACATTCACATTGAGCCTTACGAAAAAGAATTTCGCGTACGGTTCCGTATTGACGGCATTCTGCAATCGATCATGTCGCCGCCCATCAAGCTTAAGGACGCAATCACGTCGCGTCTTAAGATCATGGCCAAGCTGGATATCAGCGAAAAGCGCCTGCCGCAAGACGGGCGCATCATGCTGAAGATGAACATTGGCGGCCGCAAAAAACAGCTCGACTTCCGTGTTAGCACGCTGCCAGTCCTGTGGGGAGAAAAAATCGTACTCCGCTTGCTCGACAAAGAAAACCTTCGTCTCGATATGACCAAACTCGGTTTCGAGCCGGAGTCTCTGGTGAAGTTCGAGAAGGCGATTTTGAAGCCGTATGGAATGGTCCTGGTTACCGGTCCAACCGGTTCCGGAAAAACCAACACTCTGTATTCGTCCATCTCTCGCCTGAACCAGCCGGACACCAACATCATGACGGCGGAAGACCCGGTCGAATTTCAGTTGGCTGGTGTGAATCAGGTACAGATGAAAGAGCAAATCGGGCTGAATTTTGCCGCCGCTTTACGCTCTTTCCTGCGTCAGGATCCCAACATCATTCTAGTTGGCGAAATCCGCGACTTTGAAACCGCGGAGATCGCCATTAAAGCCGCACTTACCGGCCACCTCGTGCTCTCGACGCTGCATACGAACGGAGCACCCGAGACGATTACGCGACTGATGAACATGGGAATCGAACCTTTCCTGGTCGCGACTTCCGTCCACTTGATCTGTGCGCAGCGTCTGATTCGGCGCATTTGCAAAGACTGCATCGAGCCGGTTGAAGTTCCTGTGCAGGCGTTGATTGAAGAAGGTTTCACGCCCGAGGAAGCCAAGACGGTGAAGATTCAGAAAGGAAGAGGCTGCGGCGTTTGCAATAACACCGGCTACAAAGGCCGCTGCGGCTTGTACGAAGTGATGGAAGTCGATGACGAGATCAGAGAGCTGGTTCTGGTGGGAGCATCGGCGGTGGAACTAAAAAAGAAAGCGATCGAGCGGGGAATGATCACGCTTCGGCGCAGCGGCTTGATTAAAGTTGCGGCAGGAATGACCACGCTGGAAGAAGTTGCTCGAGAAACGATTCACTGAGGCAATCCATTGATTGCCGTTGCAATTATCGCGAGTCGAGGGAAGGAACATTATGGGTCTGTCTTTAAGTGATCTGCTGAAAAGGATGTTGGAGATGAACGGGAGCGACTTGCATGTCACAACCAACTCGCCCCCGCAAATTCGCGTGCACGGCCATTTGGTCCCGCTCGATCTGCCACAGATGACGCCGGCTGAGACGAAGCAATTGGCCTACAGTGTGATGACGGATGCGCAAAAGCATCGCTTCGAGGAAAGCCTCGAACTCGATTTTTCTTTCGGATTGAAAGGCCTGGCCCGCTTCCGCGCCAACGTATTTAATCAGCGTGGTGCGACCGCCGCGGTCTTCCGTCTGATTCCATTCGAAATTAAGTCCTTCAACCAGCTCGGCTTGCCGGCGGTGGTCAGCAAACTTTGCGACAAGCCGCGCGGCCTGGTACTGGTGACAGGACCGACCGGATCCGGAAAATCGACAACCCTCGCCGCCATGATCGACAAGATCAACAGCGAGCGCCACGACCATATTCTGACCATTGAAGATCCTATCGAGTTCGTGCACATGAACAAGAACTGCCTGGTCAACCAGCGCGAATTGCACGCCGACACCAAGAGCTTCACAGACGCGCTGCGAGCCGCACTCCGGGAAGATCCAGATGTTGTGCTGATCGGCGAAATGCGCGATTTGGAAACCATTGAATCGGCTTTGCGAATCGCGGAAACTGGTCACTTGACCTTCGGTACGCTGCACACAAATTCGGCGACTTCCACCATCAACCGCATCATCGATGTCTTCCCGGCCCATCAGCAGCCACAGATTCGGGCTCAGCTTTCTCTGGTGTTGGAAGGTGTCATGTGTCAAACCTTGATTCCAACTGTGAGCGGTAAGGGACGAGCCATGATCATGGAGATCCTTATTCCGAATCCGGCTGTACGCAACCTGATTCGCGAAGACAAAATTCATCAGGTGTACTCAGCCATGCAGTCCGGCCAGGATAAATACGGGATGCAGACATTCAATCAGGCGCTGGCTACGGCTTACCTCCAGAAGCAGGTGACGCTAGAGGTGGCACTGCAACGCTCCAGCAATCCCGAAGAACTTCAAGAAATGATCAACCGCGGAGCTAGCTTAACGAACCGCAGTGCGGCCGGGTCGACGATGGCGCGGGGAGCAACCTCGAAAAGTTAAGGTCGACCGGTTGCGACAGCTGAAATTGAAATGTTTCAACACTGCAATACAGGAATCTGAAAGCAGTATCGATTCGCTAAGGGAGACTAATCATGCCAGTTTTCACATTTTCCGGCAAAGATGCCTCCGGACAGAAAATCTCCGGAGAACGAAATGCACCAAGCAAGCAAGCGCTAGGACAGCAGTTGCGGCGAGAACGCATTGTACCTGGCGCGATCCGGGAAAAAGGCAAAGAATTTGCGATGCCGACTTTCGGGTCGGGCAAGATCAAGACCAAAGACCTCGCAATCTTCTTTCGTCAGTTCTCCGTCATGATCGATGCCGGATTGCCACTGGTGCAGTGTCTCGAAATTTTGGCGGCCAATCAAGAAAGCCAGACTTTTCAGAAGACGCTCAATGGCGTACGTACCACGGTGGAGGGTGGCGCCACCCTGGCAAATGCCATGCGCCAATATCCGCTGGCGTTTGACGACCTCACCACAAACATGATTGAAGCTGGCGAAACCGGCGGTATTCTAGACGTGATTCTGCAGCGCCTTGCGACTTATGTCGAAAAGGCCGTGCGTTTGCGTTCCGCTGTAAAGTCGGCCTTGATCTATCCCACTTCTGTTGTTGGCATCGCCATTGTCATCGTCGGCGCCCTGCTCAAGTTTGTTGTCCCCATCTTCTCCAATCTGTTTGCCGGTCTCGGCGTTGCCTTACCGCTTCCCACAAGGATCGTCATGGGGTTGAGCGCTTTTGTGCAGGGCTTCTGGTGGGTTTTCATCGTGAGCGTTGTGGGTCTGGTGGTGGGAATCAAGCAGGTTCGCAAGCATCCGCGTGGCAAGTATTACTTCGACAAAATGCTGCTAAATATGCCGGTGATTGGTTCATTGCTGCGGAAGATTGCCGTCGGCCGCTTCACTCGAACCTTGGGAACGCTGATTACTTCCGGCGTGCCGATTCTGGAAGGATTGGCGATCACCGCCAAAACCTCGGGTAACGCGGTTTTGGAAGAAGCCTTGATGAAGGTTCGGAAAGCGATCGAAGAAGGCAGAACCATTGTCGATCCCCTCAGGGAATGCGGCGTATTCCCCAACATGGTCACTCAGATGATTGGAGTCGGCGAAGCGACTGGCGCCATGGACAACATGCTGCAGAAGATCGCCGATTTTTACGAAGAAGAAGTGGATGCCGCCACCAAGAACATGTTGGCGCTGCTGGAGCCCGCAATCATCGGAATATTGGGAGTAACAATCGGTGGAATTGTGATCTCGCTGTATATGCCACTGTTCGCCATGATTGCAAAGCTCGCTGGCTAACGTTTCCTGACTGCGTACGACGCGTACTCTTTCGTAGAGACGTAGCGGCTACGTCTCTACCTTGTTCAACGCTTGCCCGCGCAGTGATGATCGGTGCGGAATATCGGAAACGGAATGCAATCGACCTTCGACGAGCGGAGTTGGCTGGCGTGGCTGGTTAAAGTACGGATCTTGATCCTCACCTTCCTGCTGGCCATTGAGTTGGGTGTGGCATACCTCACGCCGGCACCGCTGCCGCTGCGCCTTTTTATCAGCACGATCCTTTTTTGGTTTGGACTGTCGCTGTTTTATGCGCTGCTACTTTCTGTTTGGCAAGAGCATCGTTTGCAGGCGTCGCTTCAGGTTTTAACCGACTTGATCTTCGTTAGCCTGATCGTGCATGAAACCGGGGCATGGGATAGTTCGCTGAACTTTCTCTACGCGCTAGTGATTATCGTGGCCGCCATTTTGCTTCCGCGTGGGTGGGCGCAACTGGTTGCGGCCTTTGCTTTCATCCTGTACGGTACGGTTCTCGAGCTGAACTACTTCGGAGTTGTTCATCCTTATTACACCACCCACCCCGCATGGAAAGCATTGCAAGGCATCATTTTTGTCAATCTTTTTGCCTACATCGCCATCGCCTACCTCTCTGGTTTGTTAAATGCCAAGTTGCGGCAAGCCCGCGTGGAGTTGAAAGACACCAGTGGGGCGCTGGAAGATCTTCAGGTTCTTCACGAAAATATTATCCAGTCCATCGGCAGCGGGCTGATCACTACTGGGCTTGACGGCCACATCACCCTGGTCAACAACGCAGCTCAGAAGTTACTCGAGTATGCTTCCGACCAGTTAATGGGAACACAGGTGAACAAGCTTTTCCTCGACGAGTTGCCCAGCGCAGACTCTCAACAGCCTTATTCAGAAGTCCGATTCGACACCGCCAATGCATTCCGGAAGACATTAGGAGTGCGCGTGGCCTCGCTGAATGTACCCGACCGGGGAGCTCTTGGTTACGTCTACGCGTTAGACGACCTCACGGAAATTCGGCGCCTGGAGCGCGAAGTGCGCGTTCAGGACCGGCTCGCTGCCGTCGGCCGATTGGCGGCCGCGATTGCGCACGAAATTCGCAATCCTCTTACTTCCATCGCGGGCTCTGTCAGCATGCTTTCGGGAATTCCGGACTTGAGCGCGGAGCACCGCCAGCTCCTCGATATCGTAACCCGCGAATCGCGGCGCCTCAACGCGATCATTACCGATTTTCTGGCATACTCCCGCGGAAAACGTTATCGCTTTGAAAAGGTCAACTTGGTGCCGTTGTTGGCAGACACTCTCATTTTGATGCGCCACCGCATGACGACAGAGGACAGCGGCATTCAGATTGAAAATCGGTTCGACATTCCCGAAGCATGGACGCTCGCCGACGGGGATCGCATCAAGCAGGTGTTCTGGAATTTTGGCGAAAATGCCCTGAGAGCCATGCGAAAGGGCGGCACTTTGCGCGTCGCGATCGAGCCCCAGGGGGACGATTGGCAAGTCAGTTTTGCCGATACTGGTACGGGCATGACCTCCCAGCAGACGGAAAAAATCTTTGAGCCATTCCAATCAAACTTCGAAGGTGGAACCGGTCTGGGACTTGCGGTTGTTTACCAAATTGTGCAAGCCCATGAAGGCAAAGTGTGGGCTCGATCTAAGCCTGGAGTGGGAACTACCTTTGTTTTGAGGCTCCGTCGATTCGACGCCGAGCGGTACCTCATGGGGAGCAACCAACATCCTTCGGCCTCTTCCACGCAAATGCCAGAACCTGCGCAACTTGCCGCCGCAGCGGGAAAAGGCGGCTTCAATGGCTAACATCCTGGTTTGCGACGATGAACGCTCCATCTGTGAAATGCTCGATATCGCTTTGCGGCGTGAAGGGCACCGCGTAGAGACAGTCCAGTCGGGCCAAGCCGCAAAAAATAAAATTGACGGTGCTCTCTACGATCTCATCATCACCGATATAAAAATGCCAAACATCGATGGCATCGAGGTTCTGCGTCACGCGCACCGCGTCTCGCCGGACTCCCAAGTAATTCTCATCACTGCAGTCGATGATCACGAAGCCGCTGTGCAAGCGGTAAAAGCTGGTGGGGCTTCCGACTACATTCGCAAAAGTCCGGGCTTAGTCGACGAAATAAAACTCGCGATCCGCCGAGTCTTGGAGAAACTTACTCTAAGCAAACAGAACTTTGCTTTACGGCGCGACGCCGCTTCGCACAACTCCCTCGACAACATTATCGGCTCAAGTCCGGCGATGGAAAAGTTAAAGCAGACAGTTCGTACGGTCGCTTCCACAGCCAGTACCGTTCTCATCCACGGAGAAAGCGGCACCGGTAAGGAGTTGGTAGCCCGGGCAGTGCATACCTGCTCCCCTCGCGCGACCGAGCCGTTCGTCTCAGTAAATTGCGGCGCATTCCCCGAGACACTGCTGGAAAGCGAACTCTTTGGATACCTGAAGGGAGCATTCACTGGCGCCAACCAGAACAAGCGGGGACTTTTCGAAGTGGCTGGCGGAGGTACGATCTTTCTCGACGAGATTAGCGAGATGACTCTTGCGATGCAGGTTAAACTTCTTCGCGTATTGCAGGAACGCTCAGTGAGACCGGTTGGTGCGACCAGCGAGATTCCAATCGACGTGCGAGTCATTGCGGCTACGAACCGCGATTTGGATAAAGCCGTAGCCGAAAATTGTTTTCGCGAAGATCTTTACTACCGCCTCAGCGTAATTCCCATCCGAGTGCCGGACTTGCGTGAGCGCCGCGAAGATATCCCGCTGTTGGCCAACCATTTCCTCAAAAAGTATGCGGCCGCGGCGAAGCGCAGCATTCTACGAATGAACGAACGTTCACTCGACGCGCTCTGCGACTACGAATGGCCTGGCAACGTTCGGCAATTAGAGAATACCGTCGAGCGTGCTGTCGCGCTTGAAACCACCGACGAATTGCACGTTGAACTTCCGGCGGAACGCCCAAAGGCTCGAGCTGCTGCGGCTGGAGCTCATGGGGGCACAGGCGACGTACCATCGGGTGCAGTACTGCCGCAAGGAATGGGAATGGAAGTTTATGTGGCTGGAATTGAGCGCAGCCTGTTGCAAACCGCTCTTGATCGCTCGAACGGAGTGCAGACCAAGGCCGCCGATCTGCTAGGGATTTCCTATCGTTCGTTCCGGCATTTGATGAAGAAGTATGAGCTGTAGCCGACAGCCTAACTTTTCTTCAACTGCTGTTTCCAGCCCAGCACGCGCGCTTTCGCACCCTCAGCTTCTGCTTCTGGAATCATTCCTTTTTTCTGATAAAGCACCGATAAGCTTGTGTGGGCGAGCACGTCATCGGCATCGAGTTCCGTAATCCTTTGCGCTACAGAGATAGCCTCGTCATAACGCTGTAAGTCCTGTAAAGCACGGGCCAGGCCATGCATCGCCTCGGTAAAGGAAGGATCGATGGTGATCGACTCGCGGTAAGCCGCCACCGCCTCTGCTAATTTGCCATCGGCCATCAGGTCGAGCGCGGCATAGTATGGGTCTTCAGCTCGTTGGCGTATTTCTGTTCCGGACATTGGAGGTTTTCCTGGCGGAGTGAGGATTTTAACATGAAGGGAAGTGCGACCTTCTGTGGAGCCGGGGGTATTATCATCGTATGCGCCATTCGCTTCGCTTTTTATGGAATGCCACCAAGGGCCATCGTTTGGCGCCATGGCGAAGTCCATATCTTCTGTGGCGCATTGAGACCTACTGCGGCGTTAAGATGACGCAGATCGGATTCATAGAATTCTGGGAGTTCCTTTGGCGCGAACGTACCAGCCTGTGGCGATTTCTTAAGTGGACCGCTGAGATGGACCGATACGCGCACACCAAGCCCAAGAGTTCCTGAGATGTAAAGGGATCTTCCCTTACGCCATTGTCAAATGGCATGGGATGGGCGATATGGGACTATTCGGGGACCTTCGGAATCGTGAACAAGAAAGACGGACACCCCGTGGTCGATGAATCCATTTTGCGCGCGCTCGGACTGAAGAGCGAATAGGCTTTTGCGTATTGGGCGACGCGCTGACAGGATAAGGTATAGCGGTTCAAGATCAGAGGAGCAATGAATATGGTGGAACTAAGAATCGCAGGTGGCAATCTGAACTTGCACGTGCACGGAGCGGATAAATTATGGGCACTTAAGAGTTCGCTCGAAATTCCTTTGGCTCACGTAGCACAGATCCGAGCGGATTCATCCGTCGCGCACGGTTGGTGGCACGGAATGAGATTGCCGGGCACAAATATCCCCGGAGTTCTTACGGCCGGTACCTTCTATCAGGACGGTAAGCGAATCTTCTGGGATGTTCACAATCCAGACAACACAATCGTGATTCAATTGCACGATGAGCGGTACAACGAGTTAATCGTGGAAGTAGCCGATCCGAAAGCTGCGGTCGAACTGGTGAAGGCCGCATTGCTGCAGTGACTACGATTCCTTCACCGCCCTGAAAGTCTGATCGGAGGCAGAGTCAAAGAATTTCCTGATGCGAGTCCAATATTTTCGAACGATGTAGTCCGTGCTAATGTGCCCGCCGTGCCGCAAGGACTTAAGCGTCACTCCCGTGACTTCGGCGAATTTCTCGCTACCGGCATACGGCACGTGAGGGTCGTCCTGGGGATGAAAGATCATTACCTTGGAGGCGTTTATTTCTTTGCGATGGTGCCATGGACTATAAAACTTCCCGGTCTGCAGCTTTTCCCAGTTCGCGTCGGAGAGCCGATACCCGTTGCCGAACGCTTGACGGATGTATTCGGCGTAATTTTGATTCGAGGTTTCCATCTTTTCCGCGTGATCCAGGATTTTCCAATCAGTGACCGGACAATTCGCAATCACTCGCTTCACGCGTGAATCGAGCGAAGAAAGAATGGCTGCCGCTCCTCCAAAACTTCCGCCAATGACGAAGATTTGATCCGGCGACAACTGGAAGCTCCGGCCAAACGCTATTTCTCGGATATTCTTTGGCAATTCGTCGATGATGTCGAATATGTCTTGATGCGGCGACGTTTTTAAAAATTCTCCGCCGCTTTCCCACGCTCCGCGGTAACGGGGATAAATTACCCAGAAGCCCTTTTTCGCAAGAAATTCACATAATGGCTGTTTGCGAGGAATTGACGGCATTCCATCGCAAAGCAAAATCAGCCTCTGAGTCTTAGCTGGCCGCGACGGCGGCAAGAATTCCGCGACAATTTGGTTCTTGAATCTCGTCCGAAACATGTTCACGCATTTCTCTTATGGCCCGATTTTCGTGCGGCGTCAGGAAATCATTCCGCAAGATGCAGGAGGTTCCAAAGTCAGCTCGTAACAGCTTAGAATAAAATTAGTATAAGTGGCAGCCAATGACTGACGACATTATCGCAATCACACCGGGTTCGCGTTTTCGCACGGCCATGCTTCTGGCGATCGCCGCCGATGCACTCCAGATCGTAATTCTTCCTTGGTTTGTAGAGGGCGCTTTATCGCCAGCCGATGACGTGCTGGATTTTGGCGTAGCGGCATTGCTGATCAGCCTTCTCGGCTGGCATTGGGAGTTCCTGCCATCGTTCCTGGGCAAGCTGATGCCCGGCGTTGATCTAGTTCCTTTTTGGACGATGGCCGTGGTGAATGTATATCGAAAGGCAAAACAAGTTGCTTCCTCGGACGAGGGCCAAAAGCAACCAGCTTTAAAAGACCTGGAACATTCCTAGATCGAAAACGCTCATGTGGGCGCGGCTTCGGCTCGTTCGTGGCGTCCTTCGGACAACGCCAGCCTTGGATTCCGAGCGTTAATACCTCTCCCCTGGCGTATAACTCCGTGCTCACCACGATTCGCATCCTCGAGAACAAGGAAAGGGGTGTTTGGCAATCCCTTCGGATTCCGATTCACCGTAACTCGCGGCATTGTCAGCGGCCTCAACCGCCCGAATCCGTTCTCTAAAAACGGCCGTGCCCCCGGCAGCTTCATACAGACGGATGCCGCCATTAATCCCGGCAACTCCGGCGGCCCGCTAGTCGATGCTCGCGGCGAGGTGATCGGCATTAATACTTTCCTCGTCTCGAGCTCCGATAGTTTTTCGGGTATGGGTTTCGCCATTCCCACGCAGATCGTGCGCCCGACTGTAGAGGCTCTCATTCGTGACGGGAAAGTCAGTCACGGGTATATGGGCATTGGCATCAGCGATGTGACCCCGGAGAACGCAAAGTTCTTCAAGGTCGATAACAACGAAGGCGCAATCGTCACGCAAGTAGAAAACGATTCGCCTGCCGCAAAAGCCGGCCTCAAAGTTGGTGACGTCATCACCGAAATCAATGGGCAAAAGGTAAGCGACGCCAGCGCACCGCAAATCGAAGTCGGCCAGAAGCAGCCCGGCACCAGCATAAAGCTGGACGTTCTCCGCGACGGCAAGAACGTAAACGTCCCAGTAACGCTCGAAGCCATGGGCAATCGTGACCATGAAGGCAAGGAAGAATCCAGCAACGCCAATGGCAAGCCGCGCTGGGGTCTCGGCCTCGCGGATATCACTCCTGAAATGCGCGAGCAGCTTCAGGCATCGGGCGATATCCACGGAGCTGTGATCGAGCAAGTGCAACCCGGCAGCGCCGCTGACAACGCTGGCCTACAACGTGGCGACGTCATCGTCCAAGTAAATCGCCAACCCATGCAGAGCGCGGCCGATGTGCAGAAAGCATTATCCGCCGTGCCGAAGGGCCAAGACGCGCTCGTGCTCGTTTATTCGAACGGCGGAAACACTTTCCGCGTCCTGCATCCCACCACAACCAGTCAAGATGCGCCAGGTATGTAGACGCCTCTGACATGAACGAACTAGAACCCCATCTCTCACGCCGTTCTGCATGAGAGATGGGGTTCTTTGTTATAGCTCCGCGCGCTGTTTGCTATCCCTAACTCATCCGCCAACGGCTATTCCGATCGAGTCGAACAAAGGTATGGGCGTTTACGCTGCGAATGCCCGTCCCGATATCGGACTAGGCATGGCGTTGATTGCAGGCCGATACCCAGAGGCCCGGATCGGTTGCGGTGATAACGCGGTGTCCTTAGCTGGATCCATAGTTTCTTCGCACTATTGACCTTG
>Ga0182015_10001319_pt1 | contig 33064 bp, 31 predicted proteins | sample 712P3MmetaG_FD_120478 | JGI IMG/M metagenome (GOLD analysis project Ga0182015, IMG submission 120478) | Permafrost microbial communities from Stordalen Mire, Sweden - 712P3M metaG | ecosystem: Environmental > Terrestrial > Soil > Wetlands > Permafrost | place: Sweden: Stordalen | collected...
GAGTTTGGTGAGCAGCAGAATGTGGACATTGACTTCCAGACCCACGATCTACCGAGTCCGGTGCCGCCGGACGTGTCCCTTTGCTTCTTACGAGTTCTGCAAGAGGCCCTGCACAACTCGGCTAAACACAGTGGAGCGCGGCATTTCGAAGTACGATTGTGGGGAACCTCGGATGCGATTCATCTCACCATCCGAGATTATGGCGCAGGCTTTGACCCCGAAGCTGCGAGAATGGGACGTGGGCTCGGTCTCATCAGCATGGAAGAACGACTGAAATTGCTGGCGGGGACATTGTCAATCGAAACAGACTTTCGGCACGGCACCACCATCCATGCCCGCGTCCCCCTCAGTGCGGAAAACGATTCTGTGCGTGCGGCGAGTTAATCATGCAGATCGCGGAGCCTATTAACTTGCAGCGAACTTGTCGGCGTTAACGTGTGCTACTCGGAATAAACGACTGAGTGCTCCGCTTTACTGCTGACAAACCCCCTGCCCTGCAAAACTGCATCCACGGCGGGCAACAGTTCGCTTCCAGCTTGCGTTTTAACCAGATACCCCTGTGCCCCGGAACCGAGAGCCTCCCGAACTACATCAGTAGACGATTCTTGACTGAGAAAAAGTATTTTGGATCTGGGGGAAAGCTGGCGGATTCGTCGAGCTGCTTCGATTCCATTCAGGGTGGGAAGACCGAGGTCGAGCACAATCAGATCGGGTTGCAGTTCTTCGGACTTGTGAACCGCTTCTAGTCCGTCTGACGCTTCTCCGACCACTTGGAATTCCGGTCTTTTTCTTAAAGTCGAACATACGAATCGCCGAAACGGTTCGTAGTCATCGACCACTAAAACCCGGACGAATGACACTCCGGCACCAGCCTTTCATGGGTCGAAAACTGCGCCTACCGAGCTAATGGGACTACACTGTCATAATCAATCCCGTGAGATCAGGCGTCAATAGCTCTGAGGTGGTAATTTGGTCTGTTTTCCAAAATGGAGCCGAGCGGCTGGGCAGTCCAGAAGCCCATTTTGTTGCATCGACATACGCTCGAAGCGACGGTCACACGTTGGTTTTCGAAGCCGGCAATCGCCCCATCTGCAGGGCATAAGCCTGTGCATATCTGGATCGATTAAAACAAATCTACTTGACTGCTGGATTGAATCCAGTATTAATTGCGTTTGGTTGAACTGATGTGCCCGAAAGTTCGCCGACACCGGAGAGTTTCATGCCTGAACACGTACCTTTGAAACTTACAAAAAGCGCCTTGCCGAAGAGATGTCTGGCGGTAATACTTTTCGCGCTCGCGACGAACTTAATTGGTGTCGGCCAGAACAAAATTCCACGATTCACCGCAAGCACTGAACTTGTCCAGGTGTCCGTCATTGCTTTGGACCAACAAGGACGAATTGCCGCGGACCTCACCAAACAGGATTTTGAAGTGTTTGAAGATGGGGTCAAGCAAGACATCGTTGAATGCATGAGCGACACCGGACCCGTCTCCATTGCATTTGTACTCGACAAGAGCCGAAGCATGAGAACGAATTTGCCCCTCGTGATCAAGGGAGCATTCAATCTACTTGATACACACCTCAACGCAGATGACGAATTTCTCCTGGTGGCCTTTGATAGCAGGCCGCAACTGATCCTCCCACAGTTCACGGGCGATGCCGAAACGCTCAAGCAACTTATCTCAAGTCGCATTGTGGAGGCCAAGGGACTCACATCTCTTTATGATGCCATCTACCTCGCCGTCGGCAATGTAAAACAAAAGGCTAAGAACGCTCACCGGGCTGTAATTGTCATCACCGACGGTGGAGATACCAACAGTATCTATTCGAAAAGGGAGACCCTGGAGTACCTCGAAGAGGCTGAAGTGCCCGTATTCGCAGTGAATGCCAGCGAACCAAATATCTTTCAAACGTTTGTCATAGGAAAGAGCGGTAAGCCAGAGTTTGTGACCGAAGATGCCGTTGGACCCGCAGAACGTGATGGACCGAAGATCCTCAAGGAATTCGCCAGCGCAACCGGAGGAGCAGTGTTCACCGCTCGTCAGCCTGAGGACATTCCTCGAATTATGGCAGTCGCGTACAGCTTAATCAGCCACCAGTACACCATTTCCTACAAACCGCATGTCACCGATCCCAGCGTTAGCCACCGCCATAGGATTCGCGTGAACTTAAGTGGTCGAGACAATAGATTTGCTGGCTACTATTTGCGATACAAACAGCACTACAACCGTCCCGGTGAAAAAGTGAATCTCGACGCATCTGCTCGGGGTGACGGCAACTAATGACTGGGATCGTCGGAGCATCTCGGCAAAATGGAGTTCGATGGGGTGGCTGATTAGAACTTTTTCTACCGTCTCACTGACACGACCCATCGTCCACAAATTGTCCGTTGGAGGCCATGGAAGCCAGCGACCGTGCACAGTCCAGCACTTGCTGGTATAGGGGATCGTTCTTTAACGCGTTCGGAGCAACATAACTCATGTTTTCGCGAGCGGCGACGATTTTATTGCTCAAGCTTTGCATATTGTCGAACTCGTTGCTAAGGAGTTGGAAAGCCTGGTGATCAGAATCCGTGGAGGCCGCGACGGATGCCAAGCTGAGATTGGTGGTCGCTTGACTTTGGAAGCCGGCGACGACGACGTCCGTTACTGGATATCCGTTCTGTACAGCGTTGAGCAGTGCACTGCGCCATTCCCTGATCACCGCCATTTCTTCGATACCAGCCTTCACAAAAACCTTCGAAAATCCCGGATTTGCAGGGTGACTTTCCGAAGGACCAGCGGTCGACCTCACCGGAGCAGAAGGCGCCGGCGTCAAAGTGATTTGCGGCCCGTTGAAGCTAAGCGAGGCCTTCGTGAGTCGTGCGAGTGCTTCGATGTCCACGTACGACCTGCCATTTATTTGAGTAATCGATGCTTCCCCGGGCTGGCCGCTTACAGTGAGCTTCCCGTTCGACTGCACCGTCTGGGGCAACGCTAAGGCTGGCAGGATCAGGACGCATAACAGAATTACCCTTGCCCTCATCGGTCGCTCGCCCATTGACTCCGCTCCATTCTCTGTTCTATCAGGCCAGTCGCGCTGGCGTGAATCGCTCGTTGAGAACCGGCTAATTCGCAGTTCAGCTAAATGCTTGCTCTGCTGTTTCCAGACTTGGGAAGCGCAGGGTAGCCAGCAAGCGCACGTGGGCGTTTACGCTCCTCCGCCAAGCTGGGAAACTCCAAGACTGGTGGAAGGTGAACGTGGATAATTCCGTTTCTTACTGCGTAGAGCACCAACTCGGCGATGGAATGAAGCCTGAGCTTGCGCAGGATGTTGCTTCGATGGGTTTCTGCTGTTGCCAATGACACGTCAAGGATCGCGGCGATCTCCTTGGAAGCCTTGCCCTCGGCTACCAACTGCACGACTTCGCGCTCGCGTGGCGATAATCTCGTCAAGTTATCCGGCGCTGGACCAAGCCGGTGCCGCTTGTAACCGTCAATAATCAGGTCGGAGACTCGCGAGCTGAAGATGGTTTTTTGCCGTTGCAACGCCTCCACCGCCGCTGTCAAATCTTCGGCAGCGTCGGATTTAAAAACCCACCCGCGGATACCTGCCTTCAGGGACTCACGTATCACGTGCTCGGAATCAACCCCCGTAAGCACCAGAATTACCTGGTCCGGATTGTGCCTCAGGATCTGCCTTGCCGCATCCAAGCCATTCAACTCCGGCATACAAATGTCCAAAACAAGCACATCGGGTTTCAACTGTTTGCACTTCTCGACCGCATCCCGTCCATCAACTGCCTCGCCGCAGATTTCCCAGCCTTCATGAGAACTGAGCAGTGAACATAGACCGAAACGGAATATCGGATGATCGTCAGCCACCAAAATACGAAATACACTCATAGAACCCCCCACTGGTCTTGAGCACGGCTAAAAACAGAATCAGGGAACCGTCCAATAATCCACTTCGACGCCGGCCACAAAGCGGATACCACTCCCCGAACCTCTTCGATAACGCAGCAGCACGTTTACTGGCAGCACATCTAAAGTTGTATCCGATGTTCGCTGCCCGTAGCCTCCCGAGCTACTGGCAAAAGTGCCAGTTACAAACAGGTTCCCTTGAAAGAAGGAGTTGCCAGCAAAACACGACAACTCCTGTCAGTTTGATCGATCTCGCGGCTGCAACAGGGAGTAGGGAATTCCTGTCCAATACGGTTGTCCGATCAGGGCGACTTTCTGGCTTCCAAAAAAGCCTTTCGCCGAGGCGCTAGCTGGCTTTCCGAGCCGTTCTCAGCGCGAGCGAAAAAGCCAGCGAAAGCAGGCCCAATAGTCCAATCAAAGGCAGTGTGCTTGCGGTATGCGGCAGCTCTGCCGGCGCCACGTCTGGAACTTCGAGCACCGCAATCAGAATTGGTACATCAGCCGGTGGCGGAGATGGCGGAGGAACTTCCGCCGCGGCTACTGGCATGGTACCGGTGTTATTTGTTTCCTTGCTGACTACAGTCTCGGGGACCTCCACGATCTTTGTGGCGGAGATGGTCATCCCCTTCTTCAGACCCCACGCATCAACCATCTGGCCATTAACATTGAACTTCTGGCCCTTCGGAATGGTGAACCGCTGATTCTTTCCATCCTCCAAGGTCAGAATTACAGAGACTGGCGGCATCACGTTCCACACTTTTCCCGTGACGCTCTGTACAGTCGTAACGGTCTTGGGAGTTGTTGTGGTGGTGATGGTACGTTGCAATTTCATGCCGGGCTTCAGGTCGTGAATCCCCAGTTGCTGGCCATCAACCGTGATTCTGGCGCTTTCCGGCACGTTGGCGATATGTCGGATGGTGCCATCGGCCATTTTCACCACAAGGTCGTTGCCGGCAACGGTGACGACTTCGCCGCTCTCCACCTGGGTGACCACTGTGGGTGTATGCGTGGTTGTGTTGGTTTGTGTTTGCACCTGCGCGCTCATGCTCGTGGCGAAAGCTAAACAAGTAAGCCCTACTCCGAGAATCAGGAATGTGGATGTCCAGCCTGCTTTTGAATTCATCTTTCTTCTCCTTTTGTGGCGTCTTGAAAACCTGAATATTTTCCGAGCTTCATTTCTTCGAGACAGTTTCATTTTGCTGCTCAACAACTACAAACTTGGACTGTGGCGGCGCATCGACACCAGCGTTCGTCGAAACGGTTCCGGGAACAGATGCCTCAACGATGAAGCGTTTCGGCGCGCTGCCTACGAAATAGAACGGGTAACAAGTGATGAGCGTGAGCGACGCACGCGGGCGCGCCTGCAAAACAGACACGTCGTTGGGGTCGACAACAACGATGCGATCGACCACGAACGTTTCCGTCCGCGTCATTGTGTCCATTTCGATTGTGTCGCCTACGGCGATGTCCTTTAGGCGTCGGAAGAATCCGTCTCGATGTCCAGCAATGGCGATATTGTTGTTCTCCCCGGGATTTCCTGTGCCTGCTACGTGGCCTACTCCCCGATTCAGGCTCAGTTCATCTGTCCCTTCCAGGACCGGGACTTCGAGCTGGATCTTGGATATGCGGAGAACGGCTATAGCAGGCGCGAAATGCGCGGCTAAACTTTCCCGATAACCGTTAATTCTTTGTTTTGACCACAGACTTAGATCTGGATTCGCGACGCTCAGGGGCGCCCCTTGAGGCTCGCCCGCTGAGACCAGTTGGCGTGACTTGAACCGCAGCAATTCGGCATCCGAGAGCGCTGCCCGGTGAATCCAGGCTGCTCCGTAGAGAGCGAGCATGAGCACGCCGAAGATCAGTAGCAGGCGCTCGAGTTTGCCTAACCAGCCCATTCATCTTCACCATGTCGCGCCTTGTGAACGCGCGCTCAGAGCTTTTCGTCCATGAGCTCTTCTGATTGTCGAGAGTAAAAGGAACGAAACACTGGGATAACTGTCATTAATGACAGTCAAAGTGCACCAGTTGATCTGGTCAGAGGCGCATTGCATTGGCAAAAGATGCCGGAGTTTGTTGGGGTAGCAGGCGCCTAAGCCGCTGCGGAGATAATTCTGTTCTAGCAGGCTGCGGAAAAACTCAATGTTGCATTGATTTTGGAGTGGCGCAGCGCTTTCAGCGCTGCGGTAAGTGCGGTGTTTTAAATCCGGCTTCAGCCGCCGAAGTCGCACTTTGTTGCCGAGAATGAGTTTTCCCGCAACCTGCTAGACGGGTTCGTTCAACAGGCTCGGAGACACAAACAGCTTGTTCGATAGCACCGCATGGATCGCGGAGAGCAGGTCCAGACTCAAACGTGATTTCACGACATATGCCGAGCCCCCTGCCCCCATGGCAGCGTTCATATAGTCTGGGTCTTCATGCACCGTGAGAAAGATAATTTTTGCGGTACACCCGGAATCGCGTAACTCCCGCGCAACATCGATTCCGCTCAGTTCCCCCATGGAAATGTCGAGGATGGCGACATTTGGTTTGAGCTGGAGGCATTCGCTGACTACGGTTGCCCCGTTGGACACTGCGGCAACCACCTTATAGTTTTTTTGTTTTTGAAGCATTTTACTGACGTGGGCAAGGACGGAACAATTGTCGTCGGCAAGGAGTATGCTCGTTTTCGACACAAGCCCTCTTTCGGATGTAAGGCCGCGGAATCGCAATCGACTGACTATACCGGCGGCAACATGGTTCCTCAGACGTGCAGATCCACACACTAACTTCCCAGCAATGCTACTTGGCCTCAGGCATCTAAGCTACTGTCAAAACTAACGTGGTAACAACTCCGATGCCGATCTCGTTTTTCACCCGGCGGCGATTTCCGATGCCTTGTGAGCAGGTTTCTCGCTGACCGGCACACGCCCTTGCACCTGGGTGCCGAGGGACGGCTTTGACCAGATCGAGAATTCGCCGCCCACGGAACGCAGACGCTCCTGCATGCTGATCAGTCCAAGCCCGTGAGTACTTCCTATATGCTCGGGATTGAACCCAATTCCGTCATCGGAGACTCGTAGTTGAACAACATCCGATTCGCATGACAATTCCACTTTTACGTGATGGGCTTGGCTGTGTTTGACCACGTTACGCAATGATTCCTGCACGGTACGGAACAGGTTGAGAGAAACGTTTTCATCGAGATCCTCGGGGAAATCCTTGACCATACACTCGACCTCAATCTTATGTTGCTCGGAGAATTCCTTGCAGAGTTGCCGAACGGTTGCCGCTAACCCAAGGTAGTGCAGCTTGGAGGGATGCAACTGATGAGACATGTGCTGGATGTCCGTAGCGATTTCATTAGTCAGCCGCCAAATCTCCCGCAGCTCTTTCTTCTGCAACAAATTCGTGTGTGCCGAGGTGGACTGGTCACATTCCTGAATTCTGTTCGCCAGCAGCGCCAGCCGCTGATTGATGTCGTCATGCAACTCGCGAGCAATGCGCGCTCGTTCCTCCTCACCGGCCCGGATGAGCCGGCCACTGAATTCGATCACGGTCGCTCTCGCTTGCCTCAATTCGCTAATGTCCATGCAGCAGCCCACGTATCCGACGAAGGAACCGTCGTTGTTGTATCGCGGCGTGCCCATGTCCAAGATCCAGCGGTATTCGCCATCCTGGCGACGAAGCCGATATTCCATTCTGAATTTTTCCTGGCGATCAAAGTGCCGAATGTAGGTTTCCAGGCGCTTCGCCAAATCTTCGGCATGCACACCTTCAGCCCAACCGTTGCCAAGTTCCTCCTCGAGACGCCGGCCGGTAAATTCGAGCCATGGTCGATTGAAATAATTGCGCAGCTTATCTGGACCGGACATCCAGACCAGCACTGGGGCAGTATTGGCAATCAAACGAAAACGCTTCTCGCTCTCCGCTGCTGCTGCTTCTGCGCGGCGGCGCTCGGTGATGTCTTGCGCAGTACCGCGATAGGCAACGCGGCCGCTAGCATCGCGTACCGCTTCACCACGGGCACTGACCCATTTTGTACTGCCGTCTGGGCGCACAACCTCTAACTCGATCTCCGGAACTGAACCTATCTGCACACCTTTTTTCATTACCGCATTCAACCGGCTCATGCTCTCGGGAGTGAAGACATGTTCGAGATCATCGAACTTCGGCGCGGGTAGTGCAGGATCCATTCCGTAGATTCGGTAGAGCTCCTCTGACCACGTAACCGCTTTGCTCACCGGATCCCAGAGCCAGTTTCCCACTTTCGCCAGCCGCTGCGCTTCTGCGAGTTCTTTCTCTTTTCGAGCGAGAGCGACTTGTGCGTGCTTACGTTTTGTCCTGCTCCTAAGGAGCAAGAAGAGGAGTACAGTCTCAATCAGCAGAACCCCGGAAAGACCCAGGATTCTCCACCGGTACAACTCCCACGGAGAATATTCCCAGTAGCGCACCTCACTTTCCTTAGGAAGTTGGTTTGGGTTAAACCCCCAGCGATGCAATTGGCGCCAGTCAATCACATAGTGCTGAAAGTCTCCATGGGCAACCGGGATGCTCTCAGGCTTCTGTCCTTTCAAAATTTGCACGCCGTCGTGCCCCAGGATACGTCCCACATCGCCCAGTTCTGCGACGCTGCCTCCTACGACGCCATTGCCCACGACGGAGGAGAACGTTCCGTAGATCGGCCGCGTTGCACTTCTCGAAATGAACGGAAGAATGCGAGCTGGAATAAACTGCTCGCCACTGGAGTCGGTTGCGAAATCCAGGAACAATATAACCGTGTCTGGCTGCGCATTTGCCAGCCGAGGGGCAAGGTCTGGCAGGGCCAGATCCGTCAGGTATTGAAACTCCAAATTCGACTCATAGGCGCGAAACTGCTCGCGTGCGATCTTAATGTCGAGCTTCTCACCTTCCGAAGAGCCCGAAATTACGATCACATGGGAAGTACCAGGATTTTGTAGCAATGCCAGCTGCAGCGTAGGCAGATAGTTGACTTCCCGAATGACGCCTGTTGTGATCGGTTTTTGATTGAGCCACTTTGGGGCATTTTGGGGATTGACGACGAAGAATAGCAGCGCTCCGTCTGGGAACAATTTGGCTCGCATCTGTGCTGCAAACATGACTGTTTCTTCGCCGATTGCAATTACCAACTGGAAAGTCTGGCCGTAATACTTATCCGCAAGGTAAGAGGTAGCTGCGTTTCGGCGAGTTTGGTCTGCGACCGACGAAGAGAAATCGAGGTACTCAAAACTAAAACGGGCAGGCTTGTCGGAACCTACAAGAATCTGCCTCTCGGTCTGCTCGATCATAGCGGCGACGTCGGGCAAGTCTGGATCCAACGAGGAAAGGAAAAGCACCTCGATTTGCTGTCGCTTGGACGCAGGAGCGGAAGTAGGCTTCGCGGACCCGTTAGACGAAGTTATGCAAAAACAAAGTAGGCAAAGCAGGGCGCATCGGAACGTTGCCAACGCCTGCGTCATGTAATGACGTATTACGCGAAGTGGACACACCCAATACACGGTTTAGAAACTCGCGTGACCGAAACCAAGCCGTAGATTTTCGTCGGACCCTGAAGTACCTATGCACTGTAGTCTCGTTCACAGCTAACGTCGTGAACTGACGATTAACCTAGATGGACGTTGAATCGTAAGGTGGTGTCGCTTTCGCCACTACTGTCATTGTTGACAGGTTGCGTGCCAGATGGCTCCGTCTAACGTTCCCTTCGGCTCGGAGAAGAACGACGATTTGCGCAATGCGAATCGCCGTCGTGGCCTTCTGTTTTTTGTGGTGCGCCCCTAGAAAACCTGAACCCGCAGACTTCGCGCCGATGTGCGAAGATCACCGAGATGCCGGCACCAAGCGGTTTATCGGCATTGGCTGTTAGTTCTGCCAGTTTATTTCTCTGGCTAAACCGTTAGCATGAAAAGGGCGAGGTTCCGACTAGGCGCCTGGCATTCGCACGCAGCATGGGTTGGGGACACAAACGCATTCGTGTTTCGAGGAGTCAAGGTGGAGAGGCATTCTCAGCAGCTTCCTATGAGTTTTCATTTGAGAGTTGTCATGTCGAGCGATCCACGTTTTTTATCTGTCGTCCGTGCTGTCGTGGGTCAACTTGGCCATGTGTACGGCTTGACGGAGGATTCGGGTCGCGAAGTTACTTTAGCCGTCGACGAGGCATTGGCCAACGTCATTCGACATGCTTACAGGAATCGTCATGACGAGGAGATAGAATTTAACTGCCAAGCTAGGGCGGATCACCTGGAGTTCACTCTCATCGACCGGGGAGAACCAGCGGACCTGTCCAGAATCTGCGGCCGGCCCCTAGATGAGGTTTCACTGAGCGGGCGGGGAACGCACTTGATTAAGGCAGCAATGGACGAGATGCGCTACGAGCGAGTCCCTGGAGGAAATCAGCTGAGACTCATCAAGAACATTCCTGCTGCCAAGGTGACTGTCGATAAACCATGATCGCCACAATGCTTGCCGAGAGGGAGATGAAATGGAAAGACATATGGGGTCTTCGACCCGAATAGAAAAGGGGACCACGATCGTAGATGTAGTGGGTCAGATTGACCTTGGCAATTCACCGGCGTTGCGCAAGACACTTCTGGCATCTCTGAAAGACGCAGATCGCGTGGCCATAAACCTGAACGCGGTCAAATACATCGATAGCTCCGGGATCGCTTCTCTGCTAGAGGTTCTCAAAGAGGCGCGCCAGTGCAAGAAGCAGCTTGTACTATTCGGTGTGACGGGGGCTGTTAGTCAAGTGCTACAGCTCACGCGCCTGACCGGTGTTTTTGAAATACGCGAAAACGAAGAGCAGGCGCTCGCAGCCTGAATCCGCTCTCGAAAACGTCTTTCTTTTAAAGTTTATTTCAGGCCGCAACAATTTTTTACGGGAAAACAGTTGGCGTGAACACGTCGGAACAAATCGCAGCCGTACCTGAGCATGTCGGCGTTTGGACGCTGGACGGTCTGGCCTACATTGGCGGCTTGGCGGCGCTCGCAGGTCAGTCAGCCTATATCACATTCGTCGGTCCTTTCCGGGGCCAGCGCCTGCGCCCGTATCGGGCATTCCATCAAGCCATGGCGGTTGGCGTCGAAGCCATCCCGATTGTGTCGCTGATTACGTTCTTTGTCGGTTTGATCATGGCCCTGCAGAGTGCATACGAGTTGCGGAAGTTGGGAGCGATGCAGTTCCTGGCCAGCGCGGTAGCTCTTTCAATTCTCCGAGAGTTGGGTCCGCTGCTTACGGCAGTCGTCGTCATCGGTCGTTCGGGGTCCGCTTTTGCCGCGGAAATTGGTACTAAAAAGGTGACCGAGGAAGTGGATGCCATGAAAACTATGGCTTTCGATCCGGTTGGCTTTCTCGTTGCGCCCAAGTTCCTGGCCATGCTGGTGATGATGCCTTGCCTGTCAATCTGGGCTGACTTTATGGGGATTGTAGGCGGATGTGTTTTTGGCGTAGCCGCCGCCAATTTTACCGTCCTTTCGTATTTCCAAGCCACTCGAGACGCTATCATCGCGCGCGATATATATACGGGCCTTATCAAAAGTGTGTTGTTCGGCTTAGTTATCACAGCTGTTGGCTGCAAAGAGGGCTTTGCAACGGGCGCAGGCGCTGAAGAGGTTGGACGCTCGACGACAGCAGCGGTTGTCACGTCGATTGCGCTCGTCGTGATTGTCGACCTGGTATTTACCGCCTTGTTCTATTTTATTAATCCCAGTTAGCAGGGGAATTTCGAAAATGACTGACTCCAGCGCGGACACGCCAGCGATTTCGGTGGTCAATCTCCGAGTGAGCTACGGCGAGCGCGAGATCCTTCATGGGGTTAGCTTCGACGTTCGCCGAGGCGAAACCATGGTGATCTTGGGTGGCTCGGGCTCGGGAAAGAGCACCTTATTAAAAACACTAGTTGGTTTGGAAAAGCCGACTCTGGGCGAAGTCTGGATTAATGGCGTCAACACGGCGCAGATTTCCGAGCGCGAAATGGATGCGATTCGAAAGACAATCGGCATGTCATTTCAAGGCTCCGCGCTGTTTGGCTCGATGACCGTTGGCGAAAACGTTGCATTGCCTTTGCACGAGCACACCGATCTCGAAGACTCCACCATCGAGGTCATGGTGCGCATCAAGCTTGGGCAAGTCGGCCTGGGAAACTTCGAAGACTATATGCCTTCCGAACTTAGTGGAGGAATGAAAAAGCGTGCCGCGGTCGCGCGTGCCTTGGCCATGGATCCCGAGATCCTTTTTTTTGATGAGCCATCAGCTGGGCTTGACCCGATCATTGCGGCGGGACTCGACGAACTGATCGTGAACCTCAAGAAGGCTTATGCGATCACCATCGTGGTGGTGACGCACGAACTGGCCAGCGCTTTTCTGATTGCTGACCGCATGGTTTTGATCGACCGAGGCCAGGTTGTGGCACTGGGAACCAAAGAGGAGCTTCAAGCGAGTAAGCATCCGCGTGTGCGCCAGTTCCTGGATCGAGTCCCAGAGCCTGAAGTTACCGAGGAATTGGACTATCTGCAAATGCTCACGGGGGACCGAAGAGCCACGAGAAGTTGAAGAAACTCGAAAGCGTTTGAGAGGACTTTATGAACAGTAAGCGTGAGCAGATATGGGTAGGGCTCTTTGTATTGATTGCCTCTGGTTTGCTTATAGGAACAGTCTTAGCCGTATCCGGCGCATTTAGCGGAGGTGACATTCCGTACCACTCTTATTTCAGGTCCGCCGGCGGTTTGCTGCCCGGCGCTACGGTCCGCTTTGGGGGCATGAAAGCTGGCAGGGTAGAAGGAGTGCGCGTCGATCCTCGGGACTCGACCCGAATGGAAATCGACTTCAGCGTGGCGCGCAATGTTCCGGTAAAGACAAACAGCGTGGCGAAGATTACCAGCCTTGGGGCTCTCGACGAGAACTATGTGGAACTCGGAACCGGAACAAAGGGCGCCGCGTTGGCTGCCCCGGGAAGCGAAATAAAATCTGTCGAGACGGTCGGCATTGGCGCCATCGGCGATATGGTCGGCGATCTGACCCCGCTTGCTCAGCAGGTTCTGCAGAATCTGAACCAACGGCTGACGGAGATGCAAGTTACGCTCACTCGCGTTAACAACCTGCTTGATGATAAGAACATTGTGAACGTCAGCGCCGGACTGCGGAATTTGAATTACATGCTCGCTGAAGACCGGCCAAAGGTTTCGGCAACATTAACCAATACGCAGACGGCCAGTGCCAAGATCGTGCCCTTACTCGACAACCTCAAGACAACCACGGACCAGGCAAATCTTTTTCTGTCGCACATTGACCCGGTTGTAGTTGAGAATCGCCAGGATATCCGCACCGTCGTGGTCGAGTTGAAGCAAACGCTGCTGACAGCTTCATCTCTGATGGAACAGCTTAAGAATACGACCGATTACAACGCAGACAACATTGACCAAATATTGCAGAACCTCCGCGTTACGACGGAAAACGTAAAACAACTGACGGACACGTTAAAGTCCAGGCCTTCGACGCTCATTCGTGGAAGCTCCGGACCAGATCGCCAGCCCGGAAGCAAAGAGGACTGAGAAGAGGTGATGTATGCACCGAACAAGCGTTCCGATTCTGATCTCGTTGCTTGCGCTGAGCCTGATCGGGTGCGGCACTGGCCGGCCCATTAGATATTATACGGTCCAGGTACCAGTTGCTCCCACGCTATCGACCAGCACGTATCCAGTGTCTCTGCTAGTTGCAAGCATCGGTGGACCAGATATGTTTAAAGATACGCCGATTGCCTACCGCGTGGGCACTAATGAGATCGGTGTGTACCACTACAGTCGTTGGGCAGAGCCGCCCGTCGAAATGCTCAAGAGCAAATTGATTCTCATGCTTCGTTCCTCAGGGCGCTATCAGTCCGTGACCGGACCGGGAAGCACGACAGAAGGACAATTCGTGGTGCGGGGTAAACTCTACAATTTTGAGGAAGTCGACGGTGGAGGTATGGCCGGACTCGTGTCCATGGATTTTGAGCTGTGCGATCGAAAGTCGGGCAAAGTCCTGTGGTCGCATTTCTACTCCCAGAAGGAACCCGTGGACGGCAAGCGCATTTCGGCGGTAGTCACAGCGCTCGATCTCAATCTCGACCGCGGGCTGACGGAGGTTGCCGCTGGAATCGATCAGTATTTTTCGGCGAACCTCGTCAAACAAGAGGCAAAGCGATGAATGCCGCGGCAAAGACTGTACTCTTGGTGGACGATGCACCGGCGAACCTCCAGGTAGTGAACTCGATTCTCAAAAGCACCTACAAGATTCAGATCGCTACCAGCGGCGAGAAAGCTCTGAAGATCGCTCATCAAAGTCCGTCGCCCGATTTGATCCTGCTGGACGTCATGATGCCGGAGATGGACGGCTACGAGGTTTGCTCTCACCTTAAGTCGACCGCCGATACGCGGGATATCCCCGTAATCTTTCTTACCGGTCAGACTGAAACCGATGATGAAACCAAAGGGTTCGCGGTTGGGGCTGTGGACTACATTCACAAGCCGTTCTCACCGGCCGTGGTAAAAGCCAGAGTGCACACGCATCTCGTGCTTCGCGGCATACGCGAACAACTAGCCAGCCAATTACTTAGCATCCAGCATGAGATGGAAACCGCAAGACAGATTCAACTCTCGATCTTGCCGCGGGAGATTCCGTCAATTCCTGGGCTGGACATTGCTGCCCGATACATCCCCATGACGTCAGTGGCGGGGGATTTTTACGACTTCATCCAGATCGACGAAAAGCGAATTGGAGTTCTAGTCGCGGACGTGTCGGGCCATGGCATGCCCGCAGCGCTCATCTCCTCCATGCTCAAGATTGCTCTGGCCGCGCAATTAGGCTGTGCCTGCGATCCGGCGCGCGTATTAACTGGTCTGAATCAAGCGCTGTATGGAAAATTCCAGGGTCACTACGTTACGGCAGCATACATATTAATAGACACAGCAAAACAAACCCTCTGCTATGCGGGCGCGGGACACCCGCCCCTCATCCTCTGGGACAATTCGGCAGGAGCAACTCGCGAATTAATGGAGAATGGTTTGTTCCTCGGCTTTTTCCCCGACGCCACCTACACTTCGGTAGAGATACCTTTCAGGGAGGGCGACTGGGGAGTGCTGTACACCGACGGAATCCTGGAAACGACGAATCTGTCGGAAGAGCAGTTCGGCATAGATCGCTTCAAGCTCTTTCTTCAAACCCATCATGATCGGTCAGCGGGCCAGTTCGTTGACGGGGTTCTTGATCAATTGTCGCGCTGGTCCGATGCCGTTTCTGGCCGAGAGCCCGAGGATGACATCACCCTCCTGGCGATTTACTTCAATCGTGGCAACATGTAGGAAGTTGAGAGTGGCTTCATTACGTACTCGCCTTCGCACAGCACTGTTCAGTGATTGCATCCAGTTTCAGCAACGCTGCCTCAAAATCGAAATCGCTGATGGATGCGCGCAGCGCATCCAGCTGAACCTTGTCGACAACACTTGCCACCACATCCCGCAGACTGCGAAATGCCTCCTCGGAATCGCCATCGCTGGCGTCGAGTAAGGACTTGAGCCGGGCTATTGCAGCGGAAGCCGCTTCTCCATTAAAAGGGGAGTGCATTACTTCATCCGGCTGAGGGAGCGCTGATTCGCGTAGTGCTTGCTCAATGGCGTCAACCTGAGCGCCCAATACGGTCGCGAAGGCATCGAGCAAAACGGGAACATCCAGCCCTTCGCGAATTGCTTTTTCCACCTTTTGCGCGGCCGACTGCACTTCTGCGATGGCAAGATTGCCGGCCACGCCCTTCACTGTATGCGCAATGCGTTCTGCTAGGTTTGAATCTCCACTTTCGAGTGCGGCTGAAATCTGTGCGGCAGCATCACCTTGCTTCGCGGCAAACTGTCCCAACAGATCGCGATAGAGCCGTCTGTTACCCGCAACGCGGTTCAGGCCATCGGCCACATTAATCCCGGCGATTTCCGGCAGAATTACTTCGCCGGATGGCTTTGCTTTGACCGGTCGCGCCTCGGATTGGACGGCGGACTTCGGCCGCGGCTTCGCCCATCTCAGCAATGTCGCAAACAAATTGTCCGGATCGATCGGCTTTGACACGTGATCGTTCATGCCTGCGTCGAGACAACGCTGGCGCTCTTCGACAAGAGCGTGTGCCGTCATGGCGATGATGGGAAATTTCTGCAGACGCGGATCCCGACGCAGTAGCTTGGTTGCCGTGAACCCGTCCATCTGAGGCATCTGCAGATCCATGAATACCACGTCGAACGGCGGAGCCTGATCGCCTTCGGTCAGGATTTTCAGGGCTTCTCCGCCATGGTTGGCGACGGTTACGATCGCGCCGGCGCTCTCCAGCAGTTCAGTCGCAACCTGCTGGTTCATCTCGTTGTCTTCCACCAACAGCACCCGGATTCCCGTGGCGTCATGCACAGGTGTGTCGTCTTTCTTCACACGAGAACGCTGATCTTCAAGCCCGGCGACGCCGAACAGATCTACCAGCGTGTCAAAGAGCAACGACGAATTGACAGGCTTTAGCAAATAGCTGTCGATTCCAATCTCCTCAGCTTGTGTCCTGACATCTTCTCGCCCAAAACCTGTCACCATCACAACTTTAGGCAGGTGCTGCAAACGACCATCGCGTTTAATGATGCGACTTGCCTCCAGGCCGTCCATTCCCGGCATGTGCCAATCCATCAGTATCAGGCGATAGGGATCCTGGGAATCTGCACTGGCAATTTCCCTGAGGGCGTCCTCTCCGGACGAAACCGATTCAGCTCTCAGCGCAAATACTCGAAGCGCATCGGTAAGAATCTCGCGTGCCTGCGCATTGTCATCGACAACCAGGGCCCGTATTCCCGCCAGATCAGGAATGAGGTGCTTGCGTTTCTTCTCTGATCCGATACCGAACCACGCAGTGAAGTTAAAAGTGCTGCCGACACCAGGCTCGCTTTCGGCCCAGATAGCGCCTTCCATCATTTCAACCAATCGCTTCGAGATGGAGAGTCCAAGACCGGTGCCACCGTACTTTCGCGTGGTTGAAGTGTCTGCCTGGGCAAACGCCTGAAACAGCCGGGCACTCTGCTCCGGGGTCATGCCGATGCCACTGTCGCGGATTGAAAACCTCACCTTGACTCGATCCGCCAGTTGCTCTTCGAGGGCCACCGACACCAACACCTCGCCACGTTCCGTGAACTTGACCGCATTATTCACAAGGTTGATCAGGATTTGTCCCAGGCGCAGCGGGTCGCCGATCAGATTAGGCGGGATGTCATGCTGCGTCGCGATCAGAAATTCAAGGTTCTTGTCTTGCGCCTTCTGACTCACGATCGTCGAGAGATTATCGAGCACATCCTCGAGTTGAAAGCCTATCTTTTCCATATCAAGCTTGCCAGCTTCGATCTTCGAGAAGTCGAGGATATCGTTGATGATTCCCAGCAGCGCATGCGCGGCGGATTTCACTTTGGTCAAATAGTCTGCTTGTTTCTTGGATAGATCGGTCTTCAGGGCCAGGTGCGTCATGCCGATTATGGCATTCATCGGGGTACGGATTTCATGGCTCATGTTGGCCAGGAAATCAGACTTTGCCTTGGTGGCCGCTTCGGCAGCTTCCTTGGCGACAGCTAGGTCCGCTGCCTGTACCCGGGTTTGCTTCAGCAGCTTCTGAGCCTCCATCGTGCTCACAAGAATCCGTGTGTTGAGTGCGACTCGCGGTAACATCGCGTCCAACAATGCTTGCTGACGTTCAGACACCGAAGCCGCAGGCGCCAGTTCGATGACCGCCAGCACCATGTCCTGATTAATCACTGGAATGAAAAGGACGCAGGCTGGTGACAGTGTCCCTGCTCCCGCGGAGACCTGAAGCGGCTGCTCGGCTGTGGAAGCGATCCGAAGGGTGTGCCGCTCAACCGCGGCTTGCCCCACCAGAGATTCGCCCAGGGCAAATTCTCGCGGTTCCACCGCAACGTCCGTCGCGAAAGCTCCGACGCGAGTGAAGCGCATGTGACTGTCGTCGGCTAGGTAGAACGCGCCGTAAAGCAGATTCAGTGTTTCCGAGATCCGTGACAAAAATATGGTAGAGAATGCCGCGAAGTCCTCAGCCGATTGCAACCCCGCAACCGTAGCCGCGACTTCGGTCTTGACCCAGCCCTGCATTTCCTGCTCACGAGCAGCAACCTGCAGCGTCTGTAATGCACGGCTCATCTCGCCAATCTCATTGGGACGGTTGAGATTCGCAATGGGCTGGTCCAGCCGTCCTTCTGCCACATCCAGAATCCGGCCCCGAAACGACGACACGACTTGCACGACTCCGACCTGCACGATGAAGAGCGCAATGACCAATGACACGACCAGTCCGACCACGATCACAATCCAGGTGATCAGAATCATGTTGTGAGTTCGGACAGTGAGTTCGTCGGATTCCTGGTTTGCAGACTTTTGCATGTCGTTCACCAGGTTCGTCATAGCCTGCCTTGCCTGTCGCAAATCAGCGTCGGCCCCCGTGCGCATAATGTTCATGGCCTTTTCACGGCTACCTGCCAAGGCAGCGGCGCGTACGGGACGCGCGTTAGAGGCAGCTCGATTGAACAAGGCCTCCGCCGCCTTGATTTCATGAGCTCGACCAGGATTCTGATGGGCGGCCTCGGCGAGCAATTCCCGGTAGTCCGCTTGCACCTTGTCTAATTCTGCGTCGTCGATTTGCCTTTGATCGGGGTTGTCCTCAGCGACGAGTTGATAGAGCACCAACCGGAACAGCATGGTGTTTCCCCGCGCTGCGGTCACCGATTGAAATGTCTTGACGTAATTGTCGATCAGATTGCTGTACCACGTGTCGATCTTCTGGCTTTCGAGCGACGAATACACTCCCGCCCCAATCGCCATCAGCGCGAGCGGGAGCAGGGCGACCAACACTTTGGTCCGGATTTTGAAATTCGCTAAGAGACCCATGAAATCCGTTCATCGTCTCAAAATTTCGTGGCGGCGGGTCACAGCACTTGCTCATTCTGCATTTGCGTCACGACAAGCTTGACCAGACCATTGATTGCCTTATGTACATTGGAAGGATTGAGGGTGTCAGTGATGCCCGTCCACACCAACTGCCCATCCGGCGCAGAAGTCACATAGTAAAGGTTGGTTTCAACCCTCACCTTCTTCACTTGGTCCAGGTAACCGGGCGAGTAGACCACGGGATACAGCGTGCCGTAATAACCGTAGAAAGTGTTGTAGTAAGGATATGGGACAACATACGCCGCGCCCGGAATGTAAGTGATGGTATCGTCCACCTTGATCAGGCGCGAAACTACCACCGCTTCGATGTTGTTCGCTCGAACCTGCTCGCGTAGAGTTTTGAGGTCAAGCTGCGTTCCCGGAGGGCGCAGCAGAATGGCATTCCCCGGAATCGCTTCGAAGCCGGCGCTAGCGAGCTGCGCCGACAGTGCGTCCTCAAAGTCAGCACGAACCTCAGTCCTATTGCTGAGGCCCAGTGCCAGCACTCGATGAATTTCTTGCTTCTGAAAGTTGGGAAGTTTGCAGGTCGCCACTAGTTTGCTGGACTTGGCGAAGACCAGAGAAACTGCCGCCAGAGTGATAGCAATGGCTAACATTTTCCGATTCAAGCATCACCTCAGTTGGCTGTTTGGAGAGCCAGGATGTTATTCCCGTGATTGCACCATGGACTACTCCGCCTTTTTCCAGGTTTCATCCGGTGCATACTCCGTTATCGCGCTGGCCACTTCTGCGGTTTTGTCGCCCAAGTCTTTCTGGTAGACCACTCCGCTTTGGTCGATAATGAAAGTCATCACGCCGGACGAACGGTAGTCAGCAGGGTATGCCAGAAAGGCAAATCCCGCGATCATTTCTCCATTCACGACGTAACTTTTCGCGTCAGCTTGAGCGGTTTTTCCCTCCCCGGTCAAGATTTGAAAGTAGTAGCCGTGGAATGGCGGGTTCTCTCCTTCTTGTTTGCCGTTTCCTGGGCCGGTTGCGTATGCTAACAAGGGGCCAATTGGACTCTCCGGTTCGCCATCGGCAGTTTTCCAGAACAACCCGTTGTGACGGCCTTCATCACTGGCCAATACCTGCGCGTATTGCTGAACTTTTCCATCGCGCGGCTGGCTGTGGTATTCGCCTTGCGCGGACACTAGTACGTGGCATACATCGATTGCGGAATATTCGTTGCGGCCGATGCGACGAAAGAGAATTTCCTTCTTTCCGGCTTCAGTATCAAAGTGCCATACACCGCTCGCCTCAACCAATGGCACCGGGACGGGCCAGTTCTCCGCTCCTATGTAAAGAGTTGTAGTGCCATCCGGCTCTTGGACTAAACGATGCATTTCTTTGTACTCGGCGACAAACTCTACCCGTATCTTCTGGTCTTGAACGCTGTCGCTTGTAGAGATTAGTGCGGTGCCGGATGGGCCAAATATTTCCAGCATTGCAGTTTGGCCACTGGACTGAGCGGCGACGAACAGGGCCTGGCCAGCGTCTTCAGCCGAGGCAAACGTTTTTTGTCCGGGCTGCTGTGCCAGCACAAATCCGCTCAGAATTGACACCACGACGGAAATGAAACACAAGTCTGCAAGTAAGATCTGTCTCAGTTTAGAAATACGCGAGAGCTGCATTGATGTTCTCCTCTAGGTGCGCTGGTTCTTGGATGTTTGCGTCCAATCTCATTTCGCTATTCGTGGTCCGCCGATACTAGTTCCACCGCTGGGCCGTGAAGGTCCGCTCTTACCACTGGGCCGCGTAGGTCTACTACCTCCGCTGAGACTGGAGCTTCCCCGCGATTGCTGTGCCGCTGCACCACCGCCCGACGTGTAACCAGTGAGCGCGTTGGAGCGTGTACCGGGGTCACGTGTCTGCCCATATCCGCGACTCGGGTCCGCCTGGCCACGATTCTGGAGTTGTCCCTGATTGCCTTGGGTGTTTGCTGGATTGCCAGTTGGCGTTTTGCCCAGCGCGTTCCCTTGAACGTTTCCGCGATTGGCCGGCAGTGTTGCGGGCGTTCCGCTCTTGTTACCGCTGGGATTTACGTTGACTGTGTTTCCGCCTCGGTTGACGGTATTGCCATTCCGATTGACGGTATTTCCGCTGCGATTGATGTTCGTATTGCTGCCGTAGGGCGTCGGCCGAGGATAACTGTTCGGGTTTCGATAATAGGAGTTGCGATTGATATAGACATTGCTACGAGAGACATAAACATTGCGTTGGTAGATCACACTTCCACCACGCCAGTTGTAACCCCACGAATTCCAGCCCCAACCGCAACATCCCCCTCCCCAAACGGCTGCGCCTACAGCTACACCGACGCCAAACGAAATGATGGCAACGGCCGTCGGGTTCGGGCTGCTATAGCCGGGATAGACAACCACGGGATATCCATACACAACGGTGGGATTGTAGACAGGAACATACACAATCTGCGGATTGGCAGGTTGTATGACGATAGTCTGTGCCTCTGTCGTGACCGTCTGTTCCTTGGTAGTCTGCAGATTGCCGGCATCTTTGGCCTGCTTTCGCAGTTTCTGGATTGCAGCCGTTACTGCATCCTGCTCGTTGAAGTAAGCGTCACCCAACGCCGACGTCCACGACAAGTTTGTGCTCATGTTGTCGAGCACAGAGGGAAATTGAGTCAAGGCCTTAACACTTTCGTCCCAAGGTTGCGAGTCGACCGCCGTGCCCAGCTGTTCGCCTTTCAAATTGGAGTTCTGCTTCAACCAGCGATCAGCCTCAACAATCTGGGTCGGATAAGTCGCTCCCGCCAGAATCTGGGCCACAAGGGCATCCGGATAGAGAGCAATGGGTGCGACCAGTTGGTCCAACCGATCAGTAGGTTGTCCGGTTGCTCGTTGTTGTGGAAGCCCCGAGTATGCCTTGCCATCAAGAGGACAAGTCACCACCACTAGGGAGCAGGCCAAGAACAAAGCTATAGTTTGCTTCAACACGATCCTGTGCTCTCTTTCATTGATGCCTACGCAGAGTTCAGAAGACAGGCACACAAGGCAATTTTTCTTTCTCAGATTAACGATCGAGAGAGGAACGGACGACTGTCAGAAATGCCAGTTCGGCGGCACGCCGCACTTCCTCGTGGTCGACGGGAGCTATTTGAGTCCGGCTACATCGACGGTAGCATTGCTGTAGCGCACAGCACGATTGCCCAACTGCTTAATCTTGTCGGCCGTGAGCTCCTCGTGGTATGCGAGAATTACGACTCCTTCCGCGAACATGCTCGGGTTCCACTTCTTCATGCGGATCTCTTCCATGTTGTGGACCTCATTGGTCTCCGCGCCAATTACGACAGTGAAGCGCGGATGCACTACGCCGGTGCTGACCCGAAAATCCTGCTGGACCACCACACAAGCGCTTTGGTACAGACTTTCCGCCTCAAGCATTTGGGCCCGGCTAAGGGAAAACTTTGCGTGCTTGGAATGGTGCACCGAAAACGATCCATCGGACGATGACTGCGCCATCGCCGCTGAAACGAGAATGAGAAGTGTAAACGTAGATTTCAACATTGAGAGCCTGCTTCAACGCGTGCCCCGTGACGTAGAGGCAAGGTGTTCAACCAGCACAGGCTAGTGGACGACACTGTGTCACGGAAACTGTCAAAAGCAACAGTGTTTGCTCGAGGGGACGAACTTAGCGCTACCCGTCAACTTGCAGGAACTGCTGGGGAGTGCGCCGCAGTAATCGTTGAACTACGGTGTATGTAGGCTCTGAGACAGGCTCAGGAGGTTTTGCGGGCGCACGCGAATCACGCCTCCACGCGGACTATCAATGTCAGCTATGAGAAAGAAAGAAACAGACACAGCAAGAGGCAAAATTAAAAACAGGATGACGCTTGTTCGGTGTGCGCCATATCCGATCAAAACATTGCACCCCATACCTATCGCGGCCAACAGAACCCAGACTTCAAAGGGAATGCGGTTCCACCAGGCGGCCTGAGTGTATCCTTGCGAATTCAATACATCGTTCATGCCCGCAGCGGCAAGGGCGTTTACAGGTGTCGGCTGAGCCACCGCGCGCGCCTGAACCGTAGACCACAGGTTCGCCTGCAGTTGAGCGGTAGTGTTATCGATCTGCCGCAGGTGTGACGAGTCACGAGTGCTATAGAACAACACCCGCTGATCGAGATAATCTCTCAGGAGCTCACGCACTCTCGCCGCATCGGCGGCAGGAAACAGACCGGCGCGGACATATTCCGTGCCAATCGCGTTCGCCTCTGCCTCTTCGTAATTTTTGCGTTGGTCATAGCGGGTGATGGTCATCGAAAACGTGAATCCGATGAGAAGACCGAGCAATGTCAGAGATGCCCCTTGAATAACGCTGAAGTCGTCACGGTTCTCTTGCTTCAGAGCTGCCACCCGCCTGCGACAGAAGTCGCCTGCGAGTGCCGAGAGCCCGAACAAGATGAAAGAGAACACAAATATTATAAGCGGGTAGTCGACAACGCTGAGCATATGGAATGGCGGCTCACCACGTCAGCCAGAAACAGCGACGTGCCCGTAGAGATTCTAGCAGCACTTATGTATTGGTTATTCTCCTACCGGCGTCCAACTATCATCGGGATCGAATTCACTCATTGCGGTCGCTGTTTCCGATGTGGTCTTGCCCAAATCCTTCTGGAGCAGCACGCCGTCCTGGTTGATGATGAATGTCATGACCCCGGAATTCCGGTACTCAGCCGGATAGGCAACGAAGGCGAATCCGCCCACCATTTTCCCATTGGCTACATAGTCCTTCGCCCCGCCCTGAGCGTGACTGCCTTGCCGGGTGAGCATACGGAAGTAGTAGCCATGGAAAGGCGTGCGCGGGCTCTGCTTTGCGTTATATCCTTCGTCAGTTGCCGAGACGACAAGCGGCCCGAGGGGACTGCTGGGTTGACTTTCCGCCGACTCCCAGTACAAGCCGTTTTGCTGTCCACTGTCACTGATGAACTTCAGCGCGTAGTGATTCGTGCTTCCGTCATCGTGACGCTGCGAAAAGTACTCGGCCTGAGCGGCGGCCAACGCTCCACAGACGTCAATTACCGCCAATTCGTTTCGACCAACACGGCGTGCCAGAATTTCATCTTGTCCAGCAGCTGTATCGAAAAACCACTGCCCGTCGCTATTCTTTTTCAGCGGAATTGGGAAGGCAAAATTGTCTGCCCCGATCAGCAGGACTTGCGCTCCATCAGGCATCTTTCGCCATCGGTGCATTGTTCCATAGGCCGTGACAAACGCGTCGACAGTGGCTTTGTCCTGCACGGAATCTCCGGAAAAAATTACTGGTTTCGACTCTGGACCAAATATTGATAGCAACGCGTTTTGATCCCCCGACTTCGCCGCTGCCAGTAGCGAATTACCGGCATTGTCGGGCGAAGCGAACACGCTTGACGACAACTTATCCGACTTGTTGCAAGCGGCAAGCGGAATCATTACCACGAGAAGTATCAAACACTTTGTGACGGTGATTTTTCTAATCCTAAGAGACATAACTTACCCCCAAAATATTAGGTCAAACACTTACTTGCATGGCTCGCCAACCCGACTCGTCTGCGAGCGCATCGTCGGCCTCACCTACGGAAGCCACCACCGCCGCCGCCAGAGCGACCTCCCCAGCCACCACCACCGCCGCCGCTCGACCAGCCACGATTGCTTGCCTCCCTGTTATCCCAACCGCCCCCGCTAAAGGCGGATGAGCCACTGCTCTTTTCCTGCCCTCCCCAACCCTTGGAAGCGGAATTGCTTCCCGAATAACTCGAGCCGCTTGGCTTCTGGACACTGTTCCAGCTTCCGTCCTTGTTGCTCTGCCATCCGCTCCCTGTATTCTTGTATTGCGTACCGTTTGCTGATGCGTACTTGTTGCCGTTTGCGGTCTGGCCGGCGGCCCCGCTGTTGTACTTACCGGATGCGCCATAAGCGGAGCCACCGCTTGTCGTTTTCACGGACCCTGTTGTTCCTTGTGAGGTTGTTTGATGTTGACTGTACGCAGTGTTTCCGTTTTTTGAAACTGTCGAGCTTCCCCAACTTCCATTAGCGTTGGAACCCTGCTGCGTCTGCCCGTATGCGCCGGTTTTTGGGTTGTATGCTTGACCAACGCTTTGCTTGCCGTAACCATTCGAGACTGTGGCACCACGTGCGTAAGTCCCCGTCGATGGGTTATATCCGGTGCTGGCGTGCGCGCTGCCGTATGCTCCGTAGGCACTCGCACTGGAGCCATAGTAGCCGCCATGCCAGGCATTATTTCCATAGTAGGTCCCGCCGCGATACACCACGGCAGTCGTGCCGTGCCAGCCACAGTTCCAACTGCTGTAGCCCCAGCCGCAACATCCTCCGCTCATCATCGCGCCCACCGCGATCCCAACTCCGAACGCAACTACGGCGGTCGCGGCCACGGTCGATGCACTGTATCCGGGAGTTACATAGGGGTATCCATAAACTACTGTGGGGTTATACATCGGGACGTACACTACCTGCGGATTTGCCGATTGAATCACGATGACCTGCGGCGACTGTTGCACGACCGTAAGCTGTGAGCCCGATTTCAGGTTGCCCGCAGCCAACGCTTTCGCGCGCAACACCTGGACAGCGGACATAACATCGGCTGCCTGGGTGTGATATGCCTCTCCTAGTGCGGAGGTCCAGCTAAGGTTCTGCGCCAAGTTGCCCAGCACCGAGGCAAATTGTGTTAGCGCCTTCACACTCGGATCCCAAGTTTGTGCGTCGACCGCCTGCATCAAATTCTTCCCGGTGAGATTGCTGTTCTGCTGCAACCAACTGGCAGCGAAAGCAACTTGATCGGGAAACGTCGCGGCTGCGAGAACCTGCGCCACCAGTGCATCCGGATAAAGCGCGATCGGCGCCACCAGTTGTTGCAACTCTTCGGCAGACAGCGGTGCGCCCTGTCCAGAATAGCCACCCGACTCCGGCGCCGACTGCTGAGCTAGAGCTTCAACTGGCGTCGAAGCTACGACGAGCAATAAGCATAATGTCGTAGACACAATCTGTTGCGCAAAAGTCCTAATCATGGCATTTTTCTCCACTAGACATAAGGCCTCATCGTTTGGGAGTGACCGAATCATGACGGTTGGAGTAATTCGTCGCCACAATGCTCGTTGAAAGGCTGGCTTCTGACAACTGTCAGTTTTTACAGACGTGACCGAGTCAACCCTCAGAACGTCCATCCCAGACTACAAGTGGATCCGTAGTCACTCTTAGGCAGGTCTTGCGGCGGGCGGCTGTCGAAATTCAAATAATAGCCAAACTTCCAGTAGAGCTCTTTGGCGAGCTTCAATTTCAGAGAAGTGTTGAGGTCAAAACGCACGCGCCCCGGGTCGGTGAGGCTAGGATAGAGGCGAGCGTCAGCGAGGATATTCGTCGTTTTAAAGCGGAAGAAATTTATCTGGGTTCCTAAGACTGCTTCCGCGCTGTTTCCTGTCCGCTCAACGGTTGCCTGCGATGAATAGTGCTCGCCGTTCCAATCTGCCCCGGCATAGGCGACAATGAAGTTATTGTTCGTATAACTAAACATGTGCCCCATGACGCCGGCAAGGGTCGTGCGCAAGTCGAGTTGCTGCTCGTCACTCTGTAAGAAATCTGCAAGTCCACCATAGAAGTTGCGAGGTGATAGCAACTGTCTTGTAATATTCAGCCGCACGTCGTTGCGAAGATCGGAGATATTGCCTCCGCCACTGAAACTGGATTCGTAGTTCGCTGTAGCCAACCACTTCGTCCGTTCGAAGAGTGCATTCGATTGAAAGTTATATTGCGTGCGGTTTTGCTGTTTTGAGTAATTGAGTCCAACATCTAGTCCGCCGTGCAGGTTCTGCCAGAAGGTGGTATCCGTTGTGTGAATCTCAACAACATCTTTGGCTGCGACCATCTTGTTTTGAGATCCCGTCACCTGCACCTGCAGTTCTTCTTTTCCATCCACGGCACTTTGCAGCCCGCCTGGGTAGCGGTTCCCTGCCTTATCTGCAACCACAAACGTCTGGGGGCTTTCGACATGGACAATCTTGGACCAATCGAGTGCAACCGTACCATCCCCGTATGCCAACTTCACATACAAGTATCCCTTCTCGAGCTTGACGATCTCGCAGGTAATACGGTCACCGTTGCTGAATTGCAGTACGTCTTTCTTTTCTCGTGCAGGGCAAACTGGGCGCAGAGTCAAGATGAGGAATACCAGGAAGGCGAAGTAGTTTGAAAACCAACGGTGATCATGGACCATGTTCTACCTCTAGTTGTTCAACGAGCCGGAGCGAGGCTCACGTGGGATTCCGAAGATGATTGGTTGCCCCGTGACGCAGCGATCCGTATGACATTTTCGTAACTTCTGACAAACCGGTGGTACGGCCAACGCTGAATCCGATGAGCGCCACCAAAATGGATAACAAGGGCAACTGCGGTGAGTCCCTCGTTGGAGCACATGGAACTCTTTTCCGACACTCACAAATAAATTATGTGAGCCCATCCCTGCTGGCACCTGTCAGAACTGGCAGGTGACAACGACATAAGTGCGGCTAGACTCAAACGGCGGTAAAAAGAAATAAGCGTGGGAAAACATGTGCTTGGTCCTTCCGACTTGCAGCCAGTACGCCGGAGCTACCTTCAACTGGCTTTAGGCATAAATACACGAATTCTGAGGCGATCTCGATCGCCGCAACAGACCATGTTAGGAGTTAGGTGTCGCTGCGTGGGAGTTATGTCGCGAAGTGGGATGCAATGGCTAAAAATAGCGCTTCCTATTGTTTTAAGTTGCGGCTCCATAAATGCCCAGACCGTTCAGTTCCTACCGGAATTTGATACCTACCTCAAGCTCAACTCGATGTTTCGAGTCTATGCCCAGGCGAAAGACGACCGAGATGGCGGCGACTCAACCCAAATTACGAACGGACCTAGCGTCGAGTTGTACCTCAAGCCCCTCCTCAAGCTCAAGAGGATCACCGCTTTCGATCTGGACGACGCCAAGCAAAGACCCCTTGTGCTCGAGGCTGGATACCGGTACATAACTGCTCCTTATGAGGCCATCGACCATCGCTTCTTGTCGGCTGTAACGTTCCACTTACCGATCACAGCAGGATTGCTGCTCACCGACAGAAATCGCGCGGACCTTGACTGGAAGGCAGGCGTGTTCAAGTGGCGCTATCGCAATAAAATTACGCTGGAAAGGACATTGTCGACTCACAACTATCACCCCATACCCTATGTCGCCGTCGAGCCTTTCTATGAGAGCCAGTACGATAAATGGAGCACTACTGAGCTGTTCGCTGGTTGCCTTTTGCCTGTAGGAAAGCATGTGGAGTTCAATCCCTACTATGAGCATGAGAACGATACCGGCAGTAAGAAGGGGAACAAGCAAGAAAACTACATCGGCCTTGCGGTTTATCTTTACTTCTCACTGGAAAAGAAACCAAGTCAATGAACTACGCCCGGGGGATCAGCCCTACACTATTTTAGAAGGGCTGACTGGGAAGGCGACGAGTCCGCTCTTGATCCCGGACTCGACAGTTCAGCATCGATCAGCGATGCAGCCTGATCCCACACCCGTGGATCATTTTCGATTTCGTGGTGAGGCCGGTTGAAGGTTCGAGCGTACCAGGGATAATTATCGCAGTTGATCGGATGTTCATAGGTCATGCGGAAGTTTCCGATGATTTTCGTTCGTGCTGGATCAACCGCATAAATTCCTGAGCGCCCATGAAGTAGACCCCGAGGCTGATAGAAATTGACCGCGCTGGCCACGTTCGAAGGAATCATGGATCCGCTCTGTCCAGGCTTCGCAATAGTATCGACTTGGATGGTAAGCAGTACCGGAATATCGTTTTCCCCTAATTCCGTAGCGAATGAGACTGTCTCCGAAGCGCCCCAACTGTGTCCGTAGATGATAATTCTCGCTCGGCTTTTTTCGGTGGCCGTGGGAGCGCCGTTATGATCGCGGGCGATGAGGCGCAAGACCTGACGGAATGCTTTTTGCCCATCGTGATTTGAAAACACTTCTGCATGGATCGCAGATGGATAGCGGTTGCGAAGATACCCCGCAAACTGCACCTCCGGGTGCTTTGCGTTATCGCGCCTAACAAAGCCGCCAACAAAGCCAATGATGATCGTCTCGGGAATCGCAGAATCTGGCAGTGCGGGACGCTTTCGCAGACAGGCTTGTCGAAAAGCATCTCTCAATGGCGAAGAGGCCGCGCCTTCTTCGCATATGCTCGTACCGGACATCCCGCTGTGTTGGGCAGTAGTTCCTTCCAGCAGCCAACTTGTCTGACCCAGCGCGCTGCTCAGCGACACAAGATACATCGCGGCCGTAAGCAACAATAGCCTGATGCTCCGCCTTCGCTGAAGTTTCATGCGTCTCTGCATTTGCTTATCTCTGCGGCCGCGGATCTAAATCAAGATATTTGATGAGCAGTACCCCGTTGCCTTGTTCGTTGTAGACGAGCTGATCGACCAGTTTCTGGGCGAGCAGAACACCGAAGCCTCCCGGACGCATGCCACGCGCATCGCGATATTCCAAGTGCCGCACCGGATCGTCGTCGGGATTGGCTATGGCAGCGTGGGGAATCTCGTCCAAGGTAAAACCTTCGCCCGGATCATCAATAAGGCACGTCACCATATGACGAGCGCGTACGTAGGAGATCTCCACCTGTTGGGTGGGGTCGAGACGTCCGCCATGCTCGATTGCGTTAATCAGCATCTCCCGGAAAGCGGTGCCGACGGCGTTTCTTTCCCGGTCGGGAAGTTCCGAGATCTCGTCAAAGAATTGCAGGACACGATCCGCTGTCTTAAGATCGCAACGAGCACGGATGCGAATCCACTCCGGAGTTGCCGAGACTACATCGATACCATCATCCCACCCAGGGTCTTTGATTGCGTGCTGAATCATAACCGCTAACGCATCGGGCGAATATGGCTTAGAGAAATAACTAAAAGCACGTTCGCGCATCGAGGTGATTACGTCCATCGGCGTGCTCTCATCAGCCAAAATGATCAGCCGCGTATGAGGACGTATACGCCGAATTTTGCGAAGCAGTTCAATGTCCTCTTTCCCTGAGGTCTTTTCACTGGTCAAAATCAGATCGAAATGTTTTCTCTGGACCATGGCGAGCGCCGTCGCGTTGTCCCTTGCACGCTGGATGGTCCAGCTGCCAGGTTCAAGGATGTTCCGCAGTTGTTCCTCAGTCTGGAAGTCGCTGCCGACTAAAAGTGCATTGCGAACAGCGAAGGGGCGTAGTTCGATCCTGGGAACGGCACTCATTCGGACTCCAAAATCATGACTAATCCTTCACCGCTAAGACCGGATACAAAATACATATTTATTCATTACCAAACCAGAGTCGTCCCGCTAGAGAAACCAGAGGCTTTCGTCTCTCACCGGGAGTCGGGCGGGCTATCGAATCGAAAGATGCTTGTGACTCGCAGTAAAAGCGCCCCATCGAAAATAACCAGACAGCAGAGAAATGAATTCCCTCATGCTGTCCCGAACGCTGAAACGTTGCCAGGCAACTGGCTGCTGATTTCCGACTCTCACCGCATCTGATTCTTGTTTTGAGCCGCCCGAGGCCATTCTTTTGGTCCCTATCCATGCGGCATAAACCAGGATTCCAACTGAACCAATGACGACCAGCAACGCTTTGCCGATCGGCCACACAAAAACGAGTTCATCGGAGCTAAACATCTTTCACCTGTAGCAAAGAAACTATGCCGACCTGGATTTGCTGCCACTGATCGCAAGGACAGTCTGAATCAAGGCCGGACAGAACCCTTTTCAGGCGATCATTCGCCTGGCGGCGGTAGCGTCAAAGGCGCAGACAATCGGAAGCTCAGCGCCGACTCGGCGGGAATTTCAATCTGCTGGTTTCCGGTTGCTGCCCCTCCAACAAGTCCGGCGCCAGCACCCAGTAAAGCACCAATGCCAGCTCCTTTACCTCCGCCAGCTATCCCGCCAATCAAAGCACCCCCGGCAGCTCCTCCGCCGGTGGTAGCAGCTGTTCTTTTACCTTTTCCTTTGGTCGTGTTCTCCAGTACAGCGGTTTGGATCGAATAGGTTTGACCCCTCATCGTGACGCTGATGAGTGCGAGGCTGAGCTCGCCTTCACCCTTTATCTTGCCCTTCGACTTGGCCGTTACCACGGTGCCGCTAAGCGTTGAACCCGCAGGGATCGCCGCTCTTCCTCCTACACTCACTGGTTGCCCCAGCGTGGCGAGAAATGTTTGGCCGGTTTGGCTGGTCTTGGAACTCAAGGCCTGACTCATTCTGACCGTAAGAACAGTTCCCGTAGGCACAACAATGGGCTGAGGTTTGGGCGCTTCCACAGGCGGTGGTGGCGACTGGGCTACCAGAGGCGCCTCGGCTGGTGGCGTCGCTTCCGGCTCGATCGAGGTCTGATCGTCGACGCCAGTATTTCCTGGCTCTTGCTGTGCGATCTGCTCGACCTTCTTTTGCGCTGCCGGAGTCTTGACTTTCCCGCTCAGCGTAACCTTGCCCTCTTTCGCTACCACGGTTACTTCAGCGTCTTTTGTTTCAGGATCGGCCGCGGTTTTCTCTTGAATATCCTGCTGAATCTGCGCGTCATTCGGACGACGAGAACATCCGGCCGCCAACACTAGAGGTAAGACCAACGAAATACTGAGTGCGAAGCGCCTCGGCATATTCTCGTCCTCCACGGCCCTCGCGACATCCTAAGAAGGTGAAGTCGGGCGCGATACTGGCAAAACTGCCAGCAGCACAATCGCGGTCTGAGGATTTTTTCGGATGGGCGTCATTCGACGAATTCAGCTAACCGATTTCCGTGGAAAAACTTCGTGCATTGACACTTTGCTGAATGAGGAGAATGATGGATTACACCTCGGTTGATTTCGGAGAACAACCCGAATGCGGAGAAAGTCTAGTTGAAAGATCCAATCCGTGTCATTGTGGTTGAAGACTTCGCGCCGTTTCGACAGTTCGTTTGTGCAAAGCTGGCGAAAAGGGACAACTTGAGCATCATCTGCGAGCTGTCGGATGGCAAGGAAGCGGTTCAGAAAGCAGAAGAACTAAAACCGGACCTCATCATACTTGACGTTGGGCTCCCGACGCTGAACGGAATGGAAGCCGCTCGAGCCATTGGAAAGCTCTCCCCACAATCCAAGATAATCTTTCTCACTCAGGAAGCCTCTGCTGACGTGGTGCAGGCGGCTCTCGAGCTGGGGGCCAAGGGCTATGTTTTGAAAACTACGGCTGGAAGCGAGCTGTTGCCTGCGGTGGACGCGGTTCTTGAAGGCAAGCAGTTTGTCAGTAGCGGTCTGCAGATTCCCAAAACGTCGTCGTCTAAGCAGCCACCATGTGATTCCTCACGGCATACTTGACCAGTTCGGCGTTACTTTTGGCGCCCAGCACTTCCATCATTCGGTATTTGTGATAAGCCACCGTCCGGGTAGTCATGTTCAGAATATCGGCAACCTCCTTCATCACCTTGCCTTCAGCCAGCAATTGCAGCACTTCGCGCTGTCTCGCAGTCAGGAGTTCGCCTTCCTCAACAAGTTCCTTATTTTGCCGACGCAGGAAACCGATGGTGTCTCGCGGCAGAGCCTGTGACAAATACGATTTGCCGCGTAGCACATCCCTCACAGCCACTACGATGTCAGCTGCGGCGCAGGTCTTCAGCAGGTATCCAGAGGCTCCGCGGCGGAAGGCTTCAGCAGCCACGTCCATGTCGGGATTCATAGTCAGATAGACCAGCTTCACCGCGGGTATCATTGTCTTCAGTTGCCGGCCTGCATCCAAGCCATTCAAAATGGGCATGGCGATGTCGAGCACGACTACGTCTGGCCGCAATTCACTAGCAGCACGCACCAAGGCGTGCCCGTCACTGACCACTCCGATTACATCAAATTCAGTCTCGAGCAGCCGCTTGCACAGCTCTGCCACTAGATTATGATCGTCAGCAATTAGAACTCGGGAACGATTGATCATTGGCTTTTCTCTGACAGGACAGGGCCACGATAACACGGCACAGGTCCAAACCTAAAGTTTCTTCAAGCTGCGGTCTCGTCGCCTCGCTTCAGCGATTTACTCACGTTCGTAGGAGTGCCCGCAATACAGTCGATATTCTCCAGCTCTCCTGGAGGTGCACCCGTTTGTGCACTACTTGCGAGCAGCGCCAATTTGGTTTCCGCGAGGGTAAAACGTGACACGCCGCAATTCAAACATAC
>Ga0182015_10001320_pt1 | contig 33061 bp, 31 predicted proteins | sample 712P3MmetaG_FD_120478 | JGI IMG/M metagenome (GOLD analysis project Ga0182015, IMG submission 120478) | Permafrost microbial communities from Stordalen Mire, Sweden - 712P3M metaG | ecosystem: Environmental > Terrestrial > Soil > Wetlands > Permafrost | place: Sweden: Stordalen | collected...
CACGAACAAGGTCAGGAAAATCGCTTCGAGCGATACGATCACCGAGAGGAACTCGAACGGGTACGGGTCGAAGGTTCGCAGGCTGCGGATCAGGCTGAGATTCACCGCGATCCAGCCGCCCAGGAACAGCGCGTGCAAGGCCACCGATGCCAGGCTCCCGGTGAACGCGGGGACGGCGTCGGCTAGCCGCGTTAACGGAGTCTGCTGCTCGGCCGCCACATCGTTGACGTTGCGCGCGACGGTGCGGCGGATCACTTCATCGCTTCTGCGCAGTCTGCGGGCGGCGACGCTCAACAGGTTCAGAGCGGCGGGCGTGCACTGGCGAACGTAGTCTTCGAAATGCCTGCGGTCCAGCCGCAGCGCCTCCGCGTCGCCGAGGGCGGCCACCCAGGCCGTGCGTGCGCCGCCGTCGAGCAGCGCGACCTCTCCGAAAATGTCGCCAGGCCGGGAGATTTCGAGCACAATTTTCTCGCCTTGGTCATTCTTGACGTAGATCTCGAACTCGCCGGTGCGAACGATGTAGAGGGCGTTCCCAGGGTCGCCATACTTAAAGACCGTCTGGCCGGTTGAATAGCGGAGCAGGTCGATCTTTTCGGCCAGGGCGGCCTGTTCGAGCGGGCTCAGCTCGCGCAAGTGCTCGATTTCGTTGAGGATCGATGCATCAATGGGCATAGTGGTATTTAGGCTATCACTGCGTAGGCGCCTCCCAGCTACCACTCACGGAATAGTACGTTTGTCTGGAAACAATGGAAATAAATAGAGAACATGGCGGTGTTATTAGGAAATATTGAGCGCATAATCAGCTAGCAATAGAAGTTCTTCGAGGTGCTCCCGTGAAAACGTTATGTTCCCTGGTGCTGTTCGCAGCGTCTGCTTTTGGCAATCCGATCTTCACGATTACCAGCCTGGGGGAGCGGAGCGGTGGTTCGACATCCACAGGATACGCTGTCAACAATTCGGGGATAGTGGCAGGCTGGGGCGAGAACTCATCGGGCGGGACGCAGGCGGTTGTTTCGACCACTGGAGGTTTGACGGGTTTGCCGTTAGGCTCCGGAACGGAATCGTATGCATATGGGATCAACGACGCGGGAACGGTGGTCGGGAACACATATATCAATGGCCAATCGCACGCGACCATTTGGGCCGGTTCGGGTACCACGGTTCTGGGCGCGAACACGTACGCGATGGCGGTCAACGACTCGGGCGTTGTGACGGGGAGCAACGGGGGAGCGTTTGTGGTGATAGACGGTCAGGTGCAGAGTCTGGCAACATTGGCCGGCGTGATCTGGAGCGCGGGTTACGGGATCAATGATGCGGGCGAAGTGGTGGGTGACGGCGAACTCGCGAATAGGACTTTTCGTGGCGTGATCTGGAGCCCGGGCGGCACGGTGACGTTATTGGGGACCCTGGGAGGCAGCAGCAGCGATGCTACCGACGTGAATGACAGCGGCGAGGTGGTGGGGTTTGCGAGTCTGGCGAATGGCTCCCAGAATGCCTTTTCGATGACAGATGGCACGATGACCGATTTGGGTACGCTGGGCGAAAGCAGCTACGCCTATGGCATCAACGACAGCGGCGAGATTGTGGGTTACAGCTATCTGGCGGACGGCGCTCAGCACGCGTTTCTCTACGACGACGGAAGCATGCTGGATTTGAACTCGCTGCTCCCCGCGAATTCCGGTTGGGTATTGGAGGAGGCGTTCGGGATCAACAACGCGGGCCAGATCACGGGCATGGGGCTGTATGACGGGCAGCAAACGGCGTTTCTGATGACGGACCCAGGCGATATCGCGGCGGTTCCTGAGCCAAGCGCAAGTCTGCCGATTGCGGTCGGGGTAGGATTGATCGCGCTGCTGCGGCGGCGCGCGAAAGTCTAAGGGTTTTGGGGGCCGGCGCCGGGATTGGAACTGGGAACGGGCAGCCGCGGCGAAGCCTGCTGTTGTCGTGGCCGGCGGCGAAACAGGCGCAGGCGAGCCCAGACCGGCAAGCTTGGGGACCGGTCGGCCTCCGCTGGGACCACGCCCCAAACGGCTGAAATCACCGAGCGTCCTTGGAACATCATGTTTCGCACCTGCCTATTGAATCGGCACGCTGTCTTTGAGAGTTTAGACGTAAGCGCCGAATAGTTGTTACCTCAATCCGCTGATTCTGCGAGGACGGGTTAGTGCATTATTGCTCGCAACAACGCGGGAAGCCCGGCATTCCGCTGGAAAACTACACGCTGGAAGACTTGCGGCGCGAGGCGGCGCAGCCCAAGGGATGCGCTCCGTTCTGCACGATTTCGTGCGTGCATCAGACCGCTATGCTGGACGATTTTCGCGAGCGGCCGCGGGAAACCCTGGTAGGGATCCTGGATCGCCGCCGGGAAGCCGATCCCAACTTTCGGGCTCCGGCGGCGGTGCGCGCGCCCGCCTGGATGTTTCTGGATCCCAAGCGGCGCGGGTTTTTCGGCAAGCTGATGCTGGCCGCGCTGGGCATCAAGGGAAAGCGAGCTACGGCTGGTTCCCGCTGATCGATGGTGGCCGCGCCGCCAGGTGGTGGTGAATAAACCGGCGCTTCCTGGCTTTGGAGCGAGCCGCGGGCGTCGCGTCGGAGCTGGTGGTTCCGATTTGAAGTAAAGATTCGAAGGCGTCGGAGTCCGGTCCGCCGCCGGAATTCAATCCTGCAAGGATGTCCAGGGTCGCGGGACCCGAGGCCACGCCGGTGGGGACCCCGAAGTTGATCTGATAGAGTCCGGCAAACCCAGGAGCGAGGCCGGAAAAGTACACCGGGGCCGAAGTGTAGTTGCCGGCCGAATCATTGATAAAGACCGTGGGAACGTTGACCGCCTCGGCGTACGGAGAGGTGCTGGGGCCGGCAGCGCCAGCGGCGACTGACGGACTCACAGTGCCAAGTCCCGCCAGATACACGGCGACAGTGTCGCCAATTTGCGCGGGATTGGAGGGTCCTACCACGGAGTAACCGGCAGTGACGTCCAGTGCGTCCGCGTTGCCAATGCCGCCGGACGGATCGTAAGTGAAAACCCCGGCCGAAGAGGCTCCCACGAACTGAGTCACCGTGTTGGAGGCGACTCCATTGTTGATCACCCGGATTTGCGCGACGGATTGGGTGATAACGAACGGCACCACCACGGAGATCTGGGTGGCACTCACAAAGTTGATGGGCGCCGCCACGCCGTTGATCATCACCTGCACCTTATTCAAGGTGGTCGGGAGCGGAATCTTCGGCGCGGACGCGGAGCTGGGCGCCAGATCCGAGCCATACAGCGTGAGATATTCGCCGGGCGATAGATGCGCCGTGAAGGGCGCCGAGCTGGCCGCGTTCACCATGCCGTTCGGGAACAGATATGGGCCGGAGCCGGTGAGCGAGGGCGCTTGAAACGCGACGTTGATGCTCAGCGGGTATCCCTGAGAGGCGCTGTTGCCATATCCAATCCGAATGCTTCCGTCCGAGGTACTCCAGTATTCCTGACCGAAAATATCATCGGTGGAGCTGCCGTCTCCGTTGAGCGTGTAATCGTCATAGTAGGTGTAATCCGCCGCGCCCTCGTAGAACAATTGCGAGTTCAAGCTCTGGTGGCCAATGATGTTGCCTGAAAACACACTGATGGCACCGTAGTAGCTGTCGAGCAGCACGACATTATCTGTCGCCGCGATGGATTCGTCCAGATCGAGCCCCGCCTGGTAATACAGCGCGTCGTAAGTGGTGGGATTGCTGGTTGCGGCGCGGACTCCCACGAACATATCGAAGCCTTCATAAGAGCCGCCGAATATGAAATTGCCGTCGGGCGAGATGTAGAGCAGTTCCGTTCCTTGGACCAGTGCTGTTTTGTTTGTGCCTAAGTTGAGCTGTGCGGCCCCGTTGGTGAAGGCGTAGGTCGCTCCGGAGAGGGTGTAGGTGCTTGCCGAAGTGCTGTCTGAGATATAGCTGGTCACATTGACGTTCCCTATGTTGCCTTGCCCGTCGGCAGTCATGGTGAAAAGCGCATCGCCGCCGGGAGGCCCATTGAGGACCGAGAAGGTGGGATCCATATAGGCGACCGTGTAGGAGCCTTTCAGCGTCGCGTTGGTAGCTTCGGAGCCGACGGGTGCGGCGATCACCAGATCGTTATAGCCTAAGTCACCGGTCGCAGCGGCTGGCGTGTTCTGAGTGCTGCTGCCAATGAAAATGCCTTTCGGCGAGACCAGGCCGATGATCAAGTCGGTGGCACTCACTTCCGGATTCATGGCAGTGATGTAACCCATGCCGCTGGCCGAAATCACGTAGGTGCCGTTGGAGGTGAACTGCGTGGGCGAAGTGGAATTGAGGGCATCGAAGTACGATCCGCTGAAACTGTAATTTCCTTTCCCGTCGAAGGTGATGTTGCCGTAAGTGTTGACGGCGTCGCCCACGGTTCCCTCCGGCGATTCGCTATTTTGGACTGCATAGATGACTTGCCGGAGATAGTAGGTGCCGTTCAGCATCGAGTCTCCGCTCGAGTCATAGGTTTGGGCGGACGATCGCCACGGGAAGGCGGCGAGAGCTAGCAGGAACAGTAGGGTTGTTTTTATGGATCGCATATAGGGAAAGACCGGACCTCATTTTTAACGTCGCGCACAACGCAGCGGGCCGCGATAGTAATTCTCCACGTTCGAGCGCGTCCCGCGCTGTGCGCTCTTTACACATTGACGCGGGAGCGGGTCAGCTGGTTAACCGGCACTCGGATGAATTCCCGGGTGAGTTCAAAGTGACGACCCCCAGGAGCGCCCTCCAAAATATTACAACACTGATTGGGTTCAGAGGCGGGTGCGCGCCTGTAAAGGTTTGTCTTACGGGGGCGGCTGGCTCGACCGGAGGGTGCCCGCTAGCCTGAGAAACGGCCTATTGCCAGCAAGCTGGTTAGCCGATTTGATAAGGAGAAATTGCCATGAAACTCCTGTGCGCCATTGCGAGCCTTTTCTTGGCACTCAGCTTCTCGACATTGAACGCTGTCGCCGGTGACGTTAGCGGACACGCGCTTGTCACCAAACGGCTAACCAAGAAAGCTTTGTCCCCTATTGTCTATAACTTGCGCGGCACTACCGCGCCGGCCGCGCCGCCCGATAGCACCGTTGTCAATGAGTTTGATCGGATGGTGATGATCCTGGAGGGCGGAAAGCTGCCGTCCCGGCCGCCGATTTCGGTAGTGCTCAACCAACAGGGTGCGCGCTTTGATCCGGAACTGGTGGTAGTACCCACGGGGTCGACGGTCCAGTTTCCGAACCTTGATCCGATATTCCACAACGTGTTTTCGCTTTCAAAAGCGCGGAAGTTCGATCTCGGCTACTTTCCGCAGGGCCAAAGCCGCAGCGTGAAATTTAACGATGCCGGTATTGTTCAGGTGTACTGTCACATTCACGCCAACATGTATGCAGCCATTGTGGTGACAGACAGCCCTTGGTATACCAAACCGGGGGCTGACGGCAGTTTTTCATTTTCGAATGTGCCGGCGGGCAATTACCGATTGACCGTCTGGCACAAGATCGCCGGTTACCGCAAGGTGAACGTGGTGGTGCCCGAAACCGGCAGCGTGGACCTCAACATCAGCGTGCCGGTGGACATGGAGTAGTAGCGATGATTGCACGGATGTCGCTCACCACGCGGGCCTTTCTGTTTTCGTTTCTGCCCGTGTGCGTGGTGCTGGCGGTCAGCTTTGTGGCGCTCAACACGCTGGTACAGCAGCACGTCAAGAGCGGATTGCGCGACTCACTGCAAAAATCACAAGAGCTGCTGGCTCGCGCCAACCAGGATTACTCGCGCCGCATCAGCCAATTCGTATCCGTGCTGGCCGATAGCGCTGGATTAAAGGCCGCGATTGGACTCACGCACGAAGCGCCCGCGACGCCTGAAACCCGCGCTGAGATCCGGCGCACCATCGAGGCGCAATTGCGTGAGATGCACGGGTTGGTAGGCTACGATCTTCTGGCGGTGACGGACTGGAAAGGGCGGACGGTGGCCGCGGTCGAATTCGGCGCGGGCGCCTCGGCTTCCCCCGGAGGGCTCGCAGGCATCCCGTCTGAAGCCACGTTTACGCAGAGCGGGGTAGTGCAGAACGGCGGGATCGTTTATGAATTGACGTCCACGCCCATCGACATCGCCGGCGAGCAGATCGGCGAACTGAAGCTCGGCGCCAAGTTCGATTTGAGCCGCTACCATTTGGGCGGTGAGACGGCTTTATTGGAAGACGGCCGGATCCTGCAAGCCACTATTCCGCAGGCCGGCTGGGGGGCGCTCGAAAACGAGCTGCGCTCGGGATGCCGGCAGCCGCTCACGGAATGCGAAGTGCGGCGCAATGGCGAGACCTTTCTAGTTCTGCCAGTACAGGATGAGCGGCTGGGCTCAGGCTTTCAGTTGGTGGCATTGCAGTCGCTGGATGCGGCGGTGCGCGATTTCACGGCTGGATGGGTTGGCATCCTGGTAAAGGTCGGGGTCTCGGGAGTGCTGCTGGCGCTGCTGTTCACGGCGGCCACGTCGCGATCGGTTACCAAGCCGTTGCGTGACTTGGCGGCGCAGTTGCAGCGTGGCGAGCGCGCCAACCAGTTTCCCGAACGCGTGGCTGTCGGCAGAGGGGCTGGAGAGCTGCGCGTGCTGGCGGAATCGTTCAATCGAGTTGCGGCGGCCGAGCGGCGGACCCGCGAGGAGCTGGAGCGATCCAAGTTCGCGGCGGAATCGGCCAACCGCGCCAAGGGCGAATTCCTCGCCAATATGAGCCACGAGCTACGCACGCCGATGAACGGAGTGATCGGGCTGACCGAGTTGTTGCTGGACACGCCGCTGGACGAGGAGCAAACGCAGTTCGCGTCAACCGTTCGCGATTCCGCCAATTTGCTGTTGGCGATTATCAACGACATCCTGGATTTCTCGCGTCTGGACGCGGGCATAATGACGCTCACCCCGGCGGTGTTCAATCTTCGCGAGACGGTCCAAGAGGTGATCGGGACGCTTGAGGCGCAAGGGTCCGCCCAGGGTCTGCAGTTGGCTTTGCAGTACTCCCCGGATGCTCCCCAGGCGCTGATTGGCGATGCTGTACGCATCCGGCAGATCGCGAGCAACCTGATTGGCAACGCGATCAAGTTCACGCATCGCGGACGTGTGGATGTGCTGGTGCGATCCACGGAGCAGACGGCCGAAGAAGCATGCATGGTGCTGGCCGTGCGGGACACCGGCATTGGGATTCCGGCCGACAAATTGGACCTGGTATTTGAAAAGTTCACGCAGGCCGATGGCTCCATGACACGGCGTTATGGCGGAACCGGTTTGGGCCTGACGCTGGTGAAGCAACTGGTGGACATCATGGGCGGAACGCTGGATGTCGAGAGCCGCGAGGGCGTGGGCTCGACGTTCACCGTGGCGCTGCGGCTTCGGCTGGCTCCGGCTAGCGAAGCTGGCGAGGAACAGTTGGTGAGCAAGGAGGCCGAACCATGTTGAGACAAAGGCTCCGGACGCTAAGACGAACACTCTGGGCCGTGTTGTTTGCGGCGCTGGCCATACCCGCGCAATCGCAGGATTCCGATTTCGGCGTCAGCGTGCCGGTGACAGTGAGCGGCGGCGCGATGTACACCGGACGGCTTCAATTGGAGCAGTGGGGCAATTCGCCGAGCTATTCGCCTTTTACTGGTGGATTTCAGGCTATGTTGTATCCCACCTTGCGGCTGGGCAAACACTGGTTTGCGTACTCGGCCCTGGATTTTCGTCTGGCGCCGTACCTCTACTACGACGCTTACGAAGACCAGCGCGAGTGGTACATTCAAGCCATCCAAGCGTTCGTTGGGTATCAAATTCAAAAGGAAAAAACCTCCTTGGTGATCAAGGCGGGCCGGCTATCCTCGGCGTTCGGCGCGTTTCCCTTGCACTACGACGACGCCGACAACCCGTTGCTCGATCAACCCATGAGCTACATGGCATCGCTCACGTTGCGAAACGACCAGCTCCCTTGCGGAGTGGCGGACCTGCGCCAGCAGCAGTATGGCTGGGTCGGCAACCTTTGTGGCGGAGCGCCCGGAGCAGACGAGGGCCTGACGCCGGTCAGCCTATACGGATTGCCGGGTGTGGAAGCCGACATCTCCAGCCATAAGATGGATGCTCGCATCCAGGTGACCAGCGGCTCGCCGTCGGACCCGCTGAGCGAGAGCCATGCTCCGCAGTATGCCCAGTGGGTGGCGGGCGGCGGCTATACCATCCGGCAGGGGTTTCGCGTGGGTATTTCCGGATTTCGCGGCCCGTATCTAGCGCCTGACGCTGCGCCGTTTCTGCCGGCCGGCACCAGCGTGCGCAGTTTTCCGGCCAGCGCCATCGGCATCGACGTCCAATGGGCGCGCGGGCATTGGAGCACCAGCGGCGAATGGCAACGGTTCCAGTACGATTTGCCGCGCTTCACCCAGGCGCCCTCGGTCACCTCCACCTACGGCGAGGTGAAGCGGATTCTGACGCCCCGGCTTTACTTGGCCGCGCGCATCGGGTGGCTGGAACCCGGTGGGGCGGCGGACATCAGCGGAGCCTCCACCAATCAGTTCGCGCCTTGGATGCGGTCGTACGAGCTAGGCGGCGGCTGGTGGCTCAACCGGCATCAACTGCTGAAGGCGAGCTACGAATGGCTGAGGATTGAGCATTTCCCGGGAACCGAGAACAACGTTGTGGGACTCCAGTTCGTCACCACGTTCCACGCGGTGGACCAGGCGTTTCACTAGGCGGTTTTAGTAGGCGTTTTTACGAAGCGGCGGGGCGGGAGAGATCCACGTTTCCCTGAATGAATCCGCCGTCCTCGATGACAATGCCGTGCGCGCGAATATCGCCCAGGAATCGTGCTCCGGCACGGATGTAGATTATGTCGGCGCCCTCCACGTTGCCTTCGAGGGAGCCATGCACGTCGATTTCCTTGGCTTTGACGCTGGCGCGTACGTTACCGCCCGCTGCGACGGTGAGCCGATGCCCGGACACATCGATGGTTCCTTCCAGCTGGCCTTCGATCGTCAGCGGTTCGCGGCTTCGGATTTCGCCCGTAATCGCAACCTGCTGGCCGAGAACTGCATAGGCGTTACTTGCTTCCGGCATACTGGGACCTGCTTTCTAGGCTCGGGAATTCTCGACGGGACTAACGCCCGCCTACCTGGGTTTGGTTATCATCCTGGCACAGGGCCTGATACTGCCGCACCAGCGACCCTTCGTCCGCGCCGATGGCGCGGGCATATTGCCGGATGTAGCTGATGTTGTAAATGCCGCCCGGCAAAAGATCAAAGTTAGCATCCTCAATAGCCTTGAGAGTAGTGACCCTGAGCTTGGTGTTGCGGGCGATTTCTTCCAAACTGATTCCGCTGGTCTTACGGATGGACGCGACGCTCCAGCCTTCTTGAGGCAACGTTGCCATGTTGACTCCAATCAAGATCGCGCACAACGCAGCGGGCCGCGATTATGTTCTTTCCTAAAGGGCGCATCCTGCGCTGTGCGCTCCTGGGGTTCTTATCGGCAGATAGGCCTTAGCGCTACAGGGTACGGCCTGGTGTGGGCGCCCTGAGACTTCCACGTACAATCGGTACAGGTGTCTCGAAATCGAGTCCGAAAGGAATGGTTGTTTGGGCTTTTGGCGGGTCTAGCTGCCGCCTGCGCGATGGGCTTCTATCTGTGGGGCGGGCGAGTGCACGAGCCTGCGCAGCCCGCGGCGGCCGCGCTTCCGGCCAGCGCCCGTGAGCTTCTATTGCCGTTCCGCAAGGACAGTCTGGATCTGATGGTCTCGGCGCACGGTGAAATCAACTACCGGGTGGGGATGCAGGCGGGAGCAACTCTGGTGTACGCATGGTCAAGCGGCGAAATGCTATGGTGCGAGTCTCCAGGCCAAAAGACGATCCGGGCGGCGGAAGCGCATAGCGCGTTCCTGGCCCAATCCACCGGTTGGTACCACTGGCGCTGGAAGAATCAGAGCGGCAATTCAATCACGATTCACATCAAATTGAGCGGGTACTACGAACTGGCAAGCATGCCGTATGATAGATGACGATGGTCCTCGAGCTGGAAGCCAATCAAACACAAGTCCAGCGGATTATTCAGAGCAAGGCCCTTCGGACGTCGGAAGTCCACCGGAATCTTCTGCAATACCTGGCCGAGAAGTCCCTTTCGGGGATGGCGGACAGCCTGAAAGAGTACACGGTGGGTCTGGATGTTTTCGCCAAGCCCGAGTCCTACGATCCGCGCCAGGAATCCGTGGTGCGAATGCACGTTGGGCGGTTGCGGCAGAAGCTGGCCGAGTATTATCGCTCGGAGGGCGTGGACGATCCGATCTTTGTCGAAGTGCCCAAGGGTGGTTTCAAGGTAACGTTCGAGACGCGCGAGATCCGGCCGGATGGGATGGCGGCCGCCACGGAAGAGACTCCGCAGCGAGGAGAAAACCGGCGCGTCGAGATTATCCTGGCTATGCTGCTCGCGCTCTCGGCCGCATGCGCCTTGATCTTCTGGATACAACTTCGGCACCCCAAGGAAGCCGCTGCGGTTGGCGCGCCCGTGACCTACGGATCCGCCGATCTGGATCAGCTCTGGGGACCCATCCTGGCCAGCAATCGTCCCTTGATGGTGTGCCTGGCTGCATCCAACGGGGTTACCGGAGTGGGAACCGCGAGCGCGTCCTTCTTGCTGGGCCAGTTTTTGGCGCACCGCAAGGACAACGTCCTGCTGACTCGCAGCGACCTGCTGTCGACGCCGGAAGTGATCATGGACAATGTCGTCTTTCTGGGCCCAGTGGCCGGCAATCGCCAAATTCAAGCGATTTCCACCGGCCAGCCTGGTCAGCCTTTCGTCCTGGAGCCCAACGGAATCCGGAATCTAAATCCCCAGCCGGGCGAACCTGAGTTTATTCCGGACCACGAGCCGCAAGCGGGGGCGGATGCCGACGAGAGCCTTGCGCTCATCAGTCACGTGCCTGGGTTGTACGGCAACGGCGACATTCTTTACCTTTCCGGCAATCAAATCTCGAGTACTCTGGCGGCAGTGCGAGCGCTCACCGATCCCACGCTGGCGAGCTTGCTGGTGTCGAATCTGAAGACGCACGACGGACGTTTGCCCCGCTTTTATCAAGTGGTGCTGAAAGTCCGGTCCATGGACAGCATGCCCATCGAGATTTCGTATGTGTTCCACCGGGACCTTTCGGCGCAAAGCAGCCTCAAACCGGAAACTGAAAAGTGATGCGAGCGCTGGTTGCGCTTTGGCTGGCGGGCACGGCCATGGCCCAGGCGCCGCCGAATTTGAAGCAGGTGATGCGGAGCGTAGCGTGGCCCAATTCCAACATCATCTTCGAGGTTCAATCCAAGACTCCAACGAACGACATGGAATGGCAGAGGGTGGAGAACGCGGCCATCGCGATCCAGGAAACTGCGAATCTGATCCTGCTGCCCGGGCGCCTGCGGTCGAACGGCCAACCGGTTCCGGTGCAGGCGGCCAGCTACACTCAGTTCGCTCAGGCGCTGGCTACGGCTGGAGGGAAATGCCGGACAGCAGCGCAGGCCAAGAGTCTGGGAGCCATCGCCAACTGTACCGACGTGCTGAGCGAGGCCTGCGATAACTGCCATAAGGTATATCGCGACAAGCCATAGACGTAGCATGCAAATCCGATATGCCCTTTTCGCCGTGGTTATCGAGATGATGGTGCTTGGGCTGACGCTGCCCGTCGCGCCGGCCTTTGCGCATCATTCGGTTTCGGCTGAGTTTGACCTAAGCAAGCGGATCACCTTGGAAGGGCGGGTCACCAAGATCGAGTGGATGAACCCGCACGTGTATTTGTACGTGGACGTGAACGCGGATGGGAAAACGTCCAATTGGGCCTGCGAGACGGCTGGTCCAAACACGCTGGCGCGGCAGGGCTGGAGCCGGTCGTCGCTCAAGATCGGCGATCGGATCACGGTGGTGGGCTATAAGGCGCGGGACGGTTCCAACGTGGCTTCGGCGCGCGAAATCGTGCTGGCGAACGGGCGCAAAGTATTTGTCGGATCGCCGTACGATGGCGGGCCGCAACCTTAATCAAACGGCATTGCATATTCCTGATGGTTACCTAAGTCCGGCCACTTGCGCGGCGCTCTACGCGGGCGCGGCGCCATTCTGGTACGTCTCGCTCCAGCGGATGAAGCGGGCGTTCAACACGCAGATGGTTCCTCTGCTGTCGGTATTCGCGGCGTTCTCATTCATCATCATGATGTTCAACCTGCCGTTGCCGGGAGGGACCACGGGGCATGCGGTGGGCGTCGGGATCGCAACCATCGTGCTGGGACCCTGGGCTTCGATCCTGGGGATTTCGATCGCGCTGATTATTCAGGCGGTGTTCTTTGGCGATGGCGGCATCACCGCGATTGGCGCGAATTGTTTCAACATGGCGGTTATCGGGTCGCTGGCGACCTATGCGATCTATCGGGTGCTGGCGGGGCGCGCGAGCATTACGTCGGCGCGGCGCGTGATTGCAGCCGGCGTGGCGGGATATGTTGCCATCAATCTTGCTGCGCTGGCAGCCGCCATCGAATTCGGAATCCAGCCGCTGCTCTATCACGACGCTTCGGGCGCTCCTTTGTACGCACCCTATCCTCTGCGCATCGCGATTCCGGCCATGATGATCGGGCACCTGACGATCGCCGGGTTGGCGGAGATGGTGGTCTCGGCGGGCGTGGTCGCGTACTTGCAGAGGTCCGAACCAGCGTTATTGAAAAGGACCGCGCCGGGTGCGGCCGAGAGTAGTGCAGCCGTTGGTAGTCTTCGACATTTGTGGTTCGCGCTTGCGGCGCTGCTGATCTTGACGCCGCTCGGAATCCTGGCCACGGGTTCGGCCTGGGGCGAAGCGCCGCTGGCCCAAGCGCCTCGCGGACTTCGCGCGCTATCATCCTTCTGGACCGCGCCCATGCCTCGCTATGCTCCTCCGTTTCTGAAGAGCCCGGCATTTGGCTATCTGCTGTCCGCGATGACCGGGACCGGCCTCATCCTGCTGGTAGTTCTGTTGACTGGTTGGCTAACGCGAGGGCGAGCCGGATCCCGCGGGCTGACCAAATAATGTCCGGCTATATCGAGCGGACCATCGCAAGCTTGGTTGCGGCATCCGAGCGCGCGGCGATCGCGGAACAGGTGGCGTTTTCTGAAGGCGCACTGCAGCGCGTTGATCCGCGAGTGAAGGTGGCGGGCTTGTTCGCTTTGATCGTAGTAGTTGCGGCGTCGCGGCGATTGAGCGTGATCGCGGCGTTGTTCGTGATCGCGGCCATTCTAGCGGCAGCGTCCCATGTTCGCATGCGGAGGCTCGCGGGTTGGGTGTGGTTGCCGGTCTTGTTCTTCACGGGCGCCATTGCGCTGCCGGCGATTTTCCTGACGCCTGGCCACGCCGTCGCATCCTTGGGGATCACCGCGATTACTGAACAAGGCCTGCGCGCGGCCGCCTTCCTGATCGGAAGGGCCGAGACCGCCTCCACGCTCTCGGCTCTGCTGGTGCTGACAACTCCATGGCCCTGGGTGCTGAAGGCGCTGCGGATTTTTCGCTGCCCCATGATTGTGGTCGCAATTCTCGGAATGACGTACCGGTATATCTTCGTCATCCTTCAGACGGCGCTCGAAATGTTCGAAGCGCGCCAGAGCCGGACCGTGGGAGTTCTGCCGCCGTCCGAGCGCCGCCGTCTAGCATCGTCGGCTGCGGGCGTGCTGTTGAGCAAGAGCGTTCAGATGAGCGGCGAAGTGCATCAGGCGATGCGATCGCGCGGATTTCGAGGCGAGATTCATTTGCTTCAGGATTTTCGCGCCCGAGCAACCGATTGGTGTTGGTTGGCCGGTTTCGGGTTGGTCGCCGCCGCATCGCTTTGGTATGGCCGATGAACATTTTTCAACTGCGCGATGTTTCGTTCAAATACGAAACCGTGGCCGCGATTGATGGCGTTTCGCTCGACATCGAAGCGGGCAAGCGGATTGCGCTGCTGGGCGCGAACGGCTCCGGCAAGTCCACATTGCTGCGGCTGCTGGATGCCTTGTCTTTTCCCGGCGCGGGCTCCATCTCGTTCCAAGGGCAGCCGCTCTCTGAAGTTCGCTTCGCCGACCACCAGTTTGCGTTCGATTTCCACCGCCGGGTCGGGCTCGTTTTTCAGAACCCGGACGTCCAGCTCTTCAATCCGACCGTCTTCGATGAAGTGGCTTTCGGTCCACTGCAACTGCGCTGGTCCAAGAGCGAGATCGTGGCGCGGGTCAACGCGGTGCTGGAGTCCATGGAGATCGCGCATCTGAAGGATCGGCCGCCGCATCGGCTCTCGGGCGGCGAAAAGAAGCGCGTTGCGCTGGCGTCGGTGCTGGTGCTGGATCCGGAAGTGCTGTTGCTGGATGAGCCGACCGCCGCGCTGGATCCCAGAAGCCAGAGCCAGATTATCGATCTGCTGATCGGCTGGGGCGACGGCGGCAAGACCGTGATCACGGCGACGCACGATCTCGGGTTGGTGGAGGACATCGCGGATCATTGCGTCATTCTTCAGGCGGGTAAAGTGGCGGCCGAAGGCAATCCAGCGGAGCTGCTGGCGGATCAGGCACTGCTCCAGCGCGCGAATTTAGTTCACGCTCACCGGCATCGCCACGGCTCCGTCGTTACCCACTCACATCCTCACACTCATCCGCACAAGCATGGCTCGGAGACTATATAGTTAAGGATTAGTCTTCGAATGGCGGAACCAGACTCGATAGCGCGGTGGGAGCTTGCGGCGGGCACAAAGTCCGAACGCGCGTCCGCGCCGACGGCTGATGAGCAAGAGGTGATTCAGCTCTTTGATGAGCTTCGGAACCGGTTGTTGCGGTACCTGCTGGCCTTCGGTCTTCCGGCGCACGAGGGAGAGGAAGTGATTCAAGAGGTGTTCCTGGCACTGTTCCAGCACTTGCAGCGAGGAAGGTCCCGGCAAAACCTGCGTGGGTGGATCTTTCGCGTGGCTCACAATTTGGGCTTGAAACGGCGGCAGGCCAGAGCCAGGGAAGCGGTCAACGCGGCGGGTGAGCAGGAGTTTCTAGCGGCAGCTCGGCCGGATCCGGCTGAGAATCCCGAAGAGCAGCTTTTGAGTAGCCAGAGGCTGCAACGCTTGCAAGCGGTTCTGCGCGCGCTGCCCGAGCAGGATCAGTGGTGCCTTTCCTTGCGCGCCGAGGGGCTGCGCTACCGGGAGATCGCTGACGTTCTCGGTATGTCGCTTGGCTCAGTCTCCGCTTCTCTTGGACGATCGCTAGCGCGGTTCAGCCGCGCCGACGGATATTAACGCCGGATAAATATGCTGCCTCCAGATGATCATCTGTCCGACCAAGAGCTGGTTCTGGCCGCCGATGGCGAGTTGAATCCGCGCCGGGATGCACAGGTCCGGGCTCACTTGTCGGCTTGCTGGCAGTGCAGGACGCGCTTGCGCGGTTTGGAAGGCGCGATTGCGGACTTTGTTCATGTGCACTCGGCAACTTTGGATCCACAAGTGCCTCCCGCGGCGGGTGCGCGCGCGATACTGAAAGCGCAGCTTGCGGAAATCGCATCGCAGACTGGTGCTCGGCGCGCGGCGTTTTTCCCGGCGCGTTGGCCGACGATCGCGGGGTTAGCGGCGGCAGTGGCACTTTTGGCAGTCTACGTTGCGATTCCTGAGCGTGGCGCCGGAGCGGTCCCTCGCCAGAAACTGACGCCCGGCGCAGTTCGAAACGTGGCGAAGGACGAGGTGTGTTCCGCGAACGTGCAGGCATTCGTGCTGCCGGTGGCGCTGCAGCGCCGGGTGTTCGAGGAATACGGCATACGCAACGCCTCACCGAACGCGTACGAAGTGGACTACCTCATCACGCCGGAGCTGGGCGGGGCCGCGGACATACGGAATCTGTGGCCTGAACCTTATTCCGCCACGGTCTGGAACGCGCACGTCAAGGATCAATTGGAGGATCGCCTGCATCAACTGGTCTGCGACGGCCAACTGGACTTGGCGACCGCCCAACATGACATTGCCACGGACTGGATAGCGGCCTACAAAAAATACTTCAACAGCAGCCGTCCCCGTCAGAATTGAGCCCCGTCCAAGGTGTAAAATGGTGCCCGGCTGAAGCTTTGGGAGGACCATGAAGACCAAAATGAATCGGCGATCTTTCGTAAGCGGCGTCGCGCTCGGCGCGAGCGGGATCCTGGGCGGCGCACTGAGCAAGGCCATGGCCGCAAATGCAAAAGACAGCTCGGTGCAAGGGCCCGTTGCGAACACCACTTCGGGCAAAATCCGCGGCGTGGTTCAAGAGAACAAGGTCAACGCATTCCGCGGAATCCCTTACGGCGCCCCTACAGGCGGCGCGAACCGGTTCATGCCGCCAGTGAAGCCGGAGTCGTGGACTGGCATCAAGGAGACCGTCGAATGGGGGCCGGAAGCGCCGCAGGGTCCGCACACCGAGATTCCGGAAGTGGCCGCGACCATCCCGAAGACGTTGACCATCAGCGAAGACTGCCTGCATCTGAACGTCTGGACCAATGGTTTGGACGCGCGCAGCAAGCGCCCGGTGATGGTCTGGCTGCATGGCGGCGGATTCACCAGCGGCAACGGCAGTTACAGCATGTACGACGGCGCCAACATGGCGCGCAAGCACGACGTAGTCAACGTCACTGTAAATCACCGGCTCAATTCGTTCGGGTTTTTGTACCTGGCGGATGTGGGCGGCGAGAAGTACGCGAACGCGAGCAACGCTGGAATTCTGGACGTTGTAGCCGCGCTGGAATGGGTGCGCGACAATATCGCGAACTTCGGCGGCGATCCGAACAACGTGACGATTTTCGGCCAATCCGGTGGGGCAGGGAAGGTGAGCACGCTGCTTGCGATGCCTTCGGCCAAGGGGTTGTTTCATCGCGCGATTATCCAGAGCGGCTCGAATGTGAAGGGGGTCCCGCGCGCGGATGCGACCAAAACCGCCCAGACATTGATGAACAATCTGGGGGTCAAAACCGTCGACGAGCTGCAATCGATCCCGATGCAGCAATTGATCACTGCGACGCTCAGCACGCGCGGGCTTCGGCTCGCGCCCGTTGTGGATGGCAAGACGCTGCCGGGCGATCCGTTCGATCCGACGGCGCCGGCCTTGTCGGCCGAGATCCCGTTGTTGATCGGGTCCGTTGAATTTGAGGTGAATTTCTTTCCGACCACCAAGCTCGATCCGATCGACGATGCCGAATTGCATGCCGCCGTGAAACAAGCCACTCATGCGGACGATGCGAAGGTAGACCAGTTGATCGCTGTTTATCGCAAAGGCCGGCCGAAAGCCAGCGACATCGATCTCTCGGAGATCATCGCCTCCGACGGGTTCCGCACGCCGGTGATCACGGAAGGCGAACGCAAGAGCGAGCAGACCGCGCCGGTGTATATGTACTACTTCACATGGAAATCGCCGGTGCGCGATGGAAAGCTGAAAGCATTCCATACGCTGGAGATCCCGTTTGCGCTGGAGAATGTCGACGAAGCCAAGTCCATGACGGGTCTAGGCCCGGATCGCTACCCGCTACAGGAAAAGATGAGCGGCGCCTGGGCGGCGTTCGCTCGCACCGGCAATCCGAATCACAGAGGTCTGCCAAAATGGCCGGCATTCAAGACCGACCAGCGCGCCACCATGATTTTCGACAATCAGTGCGAGGTGCTGAACGATCCGCATGGCGAAGAGCGCCTGGCGCTAACGGCGTTGCGGACGGCAGCGCCGGCGTAAAACAGTGAACCATGCCGCTCCGCGGGCGCATCCCATTCACATATGGACCTGCAACTGGACGGTAAGCTCGCATTGGTGAGCGGATCGACGGGTGGCATCGGCTATGCCATCGCCGAGGCGCTCGTGAACGAAGGCGCGCACGTGATTGTCAACGGCCGAACGGCCTCGCGCGTGGGCGATGCTCTTCAAAAGTTACAAAAGGCCGGCGTGCGCGGCCGCGTGGAAGGCTTCGCCGCCGACCTGGGAACCAGCGACGGAGTAAATCAGATAACTACGAAGTTTCCGGACGTCGAGATCCTGGTGAACAACCTCGGGATCTTTGAGCCCAAGCCCTTCGAACAGATTCCCGACGCCGATTGGTTTCGTTTCTTCGAAGTCAACGTGCTCAGCGGAGTCCGGCTGAGCCGCTTCTATCTGCCCCGCATGCTGGAGCGTGGCTGGGGCCGCATCGTGTTCATTTCCAGCGAATCCGCGCTACAAATCCCTAAGGAAATGATTCACTATGGCATGACGAAAACCGCTCAGCTTGCGATTGCGCGCGGGCTGGCCGAGACGACGGCCGGCACCAATGTCACCGTCAATTCGGTGCTGCCCGGTCCCACCGAATCCGAGGGCGTGGAGCAGTTCGTGGAACAAATGGCGGCAGCACGGAAGATCAGCCGCGCCGAGGTGGAGAAGGAGTTCTTCAGCACCGTGCGCCCCTCTTCATTGCTGAAGCGCTTTGCCCGCGTCGATGAAGTGGCGGCGATGGTGGCGTTCGTATGCAGCCCGTTGTCATCGGCGACGAATGGCGCGGCACTGCGGGTGGACGGCGGAGTTGTGCAGGCGATCGTCTGATCATCCCGGCGGCTGAAAGATCGCGATGGCTTTGCCCGCGAGCGCGACACTGGTCCATAGCCCGAGCGACAAGCAGGCCGTCCATCGCGCAGGCTGCCGCGGCGCAGCCGGCTCTTCAAAAACGACCTTCTTGTGAATGGTGAAATGAAAAGTCACCGCGATCGCGAGCAACGCCATTTTCGTCCAGAACGCCGGAGACCTATAGCATCGGATCGCTTCCGAAGATAGGAACACGGGTCCGCTTACGAGCATAATGACGAGGCCCGCCGCAGTCCAGCCCCTCAGTTCTCTAGCGATGCGCGAAGCCGGGCTGCGCCCGATGCCGAGGCCAAGCAAGCTCAGGTCCACCATGAGTATGGTGCCGAGCAGGAGCGTCAGTCCGATCAGGTGTATGCTCTCGAGAAGCGCAATCAGCGCAGCTGAGTGGCGAATCGTCTGGCCCACCGGCGTGCTCTCCATCCACTCGAAGACCGGGAGCAGGGAGATCGCCATCATCCCAGATCGTAGCCCGAGCCATAGGCGATTGCGCGACCGGCCGCGATGATTGCAATCCAAAATGCGAGCGAGAGCAGCCCAGTGAGGCGTGCGCGAACAGGTACGGCCGCAACCGGGTCCCAGTTGGCTACGCCGCGATAGATAGTCAGATGGAAGATCAGCGCGTTCAACCCGGCCAGCGCCAAAAGGACAAGTTTGATGCGAAAAGCGGGGCTGTGATAGAGCTTCACGGCTTCCGACGAGAACAGCAGCGCTCCGGTCACGAACATAAGAGCAAAGCCGCGCAGCGTCCACGGCACGATCCGCTGGACGACAGCGGTCACTGGCTCGCTCGGCAACGCCAGCCCGAGCAGGCGCAGATCCACCAGCATGATGGTTCCGGCCACCAGGACGATTCCGAGCGTATGGATCGTATCGAAGACCGGGAAGAACCAAGTGGACATGCGCATAGCCGCGTTCAATCGCGTGCTGTCCAGCCACTGGCAGATGCTGAGCAAGAACATGGAAACTTCGCTCGACTTACTAAGTCGCTACAACGAGTCTAAGTCTTCCACGCTGCGGGATTCTCCGGCCCGATCGCAGGAGTGATCGGCCTCATGGCGCGACAAGGCAATACGGCTGCTCTCCGCCGTGTCCCAGGCTACGCGGCACAGTCTGCGCGCTGCGTTGGATTCACTCTCGCGCCCCGCGAGCGCGAGCTCCACCATCTGACGCACTCTTTCAGCGTAGTTGGTGGTCGCGTCGTTATACTCGCGAAGGAGACGAACGCGCACCTCGCAGATCGACAGCAGATCGCTAGGCATCAACGTGTTAGATAGATGATTGTACACCCGAAGATTTCGATTCGAGAGAAAATAGCACTATGACATTTGTCAAAGTTTGTGTAGTTTGTACCGTGCTTACCGTGACGGTAATCGCCGCGGAAACTCCGTCCCCGGCACTGCTGGTTCTGAACAAAGCGGATCGGGCACTGGCCATTGTAGATCCCGCGTCCGGAAAAGTCGCCGCGCGCGTGAGCGTGGGTGAAGGCCCGCATGAAGTCACCGTGTCCACGGACGGGAAGTTCGCCTTTGTTGGCAATTACGGCCAGCAGACACCCGGCAATACGATTTCGGTGATTGACCTGGTGGCGCAGAAAGAACTGCGGCGAGTGGATCTTGGACCGCTGCGGCGGCCGCATGGCATGTTCTTCGCCGCAGGCAAGGTCTATTTCACAGCCGAGGCGAATCGATTAATTGCCCGTTACGATCCCATTACGAATCAGATCGACTGGCTGTTCGGCACCGGCCAGGCAAGCACGCACATGGTGATCGCTAACCCAGCCGCCAGCCGCCTGTTCACTTCTAATATCGGTTCTGACAGCGTCTCGGCGATCGAGCGAGTTTCTGGTCCGGCGGGGTGGACCGAAACAGTGATTCCGGTGGGTAAGGGACCTGAGGGAATTGACTGGTCACCCGACGGCAAGGAAATCTGGAGCGCGAGCGGGGGCGACGGCGGCGTGTCGATCATCGACGTCGAGACGAAGAAAGTAATTCAGACGCTGAGCATCGGCTCCAAGCGCACCAACCGTTTGAAATTCACGCCGGATGGCAATCTGGTGCTGCTGTCGGATAGCCAGGGCGGCGAGTTGATCGTGTTGGATCGCGCGACCAAGAAGGAACGCGCCCGTATTGCGATGGGCCGCAATCCCGAGGGCATTCAAATGGAGCCAGGCGGCGCCCGCGCCTATGTCGCGCAAGAAGGCGCGAACGACGTCGCGATCGTGGATCTCAAGACGCTCATTGTGACCGGGCACATTTCCACGGGCAACGGTCCGGACGGCATGGCTTGGGCGGTACGGAAGTAAAATGCTGGTTTACTTCGGTTGCGTTGTTCCCATGTGGAGCAGATCCTTGTTGTTCTCCAGGCAAACGTACTCCTGGATTTCCCAACCCGGCCGCCACTTGACGTTGAAGCGAGTGGTCCAAGGCTTGGTATAGTTTTTCTGATCTTCGATGGTTGCCTCATAGTGCAAGCTCGAGTAATTCGGCCGGCTGAATCGCTCCACCACATGCAGTTGATCGCTGGCGGGATGTCCAACGTAATCCAGCCAAGTTCGTCCGTTGAAACCGATGGTGTCGACCACCAGCGTGTCGCCTTCATACCAGCCGATGGATTCTCCGAGCCAGTTCGGATTCGGATCCGCCGAGTGTTTGGCGTTCAACAGAATGACGCGATACATGTGCGAGGCGCCCTCGTAGAGAATCACCACCCGATCGGGAAGTTGGATGAGTTGAAACGGATAAGGAGTGCCCGTATAGCGCGGCACGCCGGCCGGTAAGCAGTAGCCTTCCGGATCGTCCTTGGAATGGTTGGCTTGGCGCTCTTTGTATAGTTCCAATCCGGCGGGCGTGAACGGGACGTCGATGTTCTGCTCGACGTATTTTTTGTCGGCCCAATCGAGAACCCAAATGGGGGCCCACACGCCTTTTCCGCCCAGGTCCACTTTGCCATCGGACAAGTGCGGCGTAGGCTGCGCGGGCTGGTCTGTAGCGGGCGCGGGCTTGGCTGCAACGGGTTGCGCGTACGCGGCCGTATTTCCCGAAAACGCAATCCAGAACATACCGGCGGTTATTGCACCAAGCAACGGAGCTTTCATGGTGATCCTTCCCGACTGGCGACGCGCTGCGCGCCATCTGGGGACCATCATAGCTGAGCCGCATTCTGATATGTCGAGCGCGGCGGCGAGTTGGAAGCTGCGGCCTGACATCCTCAATACTAACGCCTGCGCCTGACACTGACCTATCAGACCGGCCGTCAGAAAGTGTCAGAAAGTGTTGACAGCTCATAGGACACGTGTTAGCATTCCTCATGCGTTTACTACTAGCGGTTGTCTTGCTGCTTGTCCCTGTCTGCCTCAGCGCCCAGGATAAACCTAAGGGTCCACCGCCTCCGCTGAAGAACATAAAGATTCTGGTCGGCGAGCCTAGAGAGCAAGTCATCATGACGATGCGTGCGTTCACTGTTGCGCTCGGGGTGCAGTGCACGTTCTGCCACGTACAAGGTGATTTTGCCAGTGACGATAACCCCAAGAAGGAAACCGCGCGCATGATGTTAACGATGGCGCGCGACATCAATGGCAAGTTTCCGGATGGGAAGCGTCACGTCAGTTGCTACACCTGCCATCGTGGCGCGACCGAGCCCGCGACGGAACCTCCTGCCGCGGCTCCCGCTAACTAGCTCGCAAAGGGTGCGGCGGCGCCGGCCAATCGCAACGCTTCGGCAGTCACTTCTTTCCGGTACGGGTCGCCTTCGGGCAGTTGCTCAAGGTTGGATTTCAAAGTGACGAGCGTGGATCGAACGGCGCCCTCGAGCAGGGCGGCGGCGATGCGAAGGTCGGGCGCGACCACCACGTGAACATGTCCCGCGGATTTCTCACATAGAGTGATGCCCACCGAAGCCGCGCGTGCCACATTGAGAGGAACTTCGATAGTCTTCCGAAGGGCGGAGCCGGTTGGCTGCTTGCTCCGCACGCAATCCAAATACTGCTGGAAAGCTGCGACATCGTCATCGGCGAGGTGCGACAACTGAACGGAGGATTTTCGCGCGTCTTCGAGCAGCGCGCCAACCAGGTTGGGATCGCCGGTGAAATCTTTGTGCCGCAGCGTGACTTGGAGGACTTTGGATAACAATGCGAGCGCGAGCGTGGCACTCACAGCCGCCGCCGTAACCCCCGCGGGGACCGGTTCGTGACTCGCCATGCGATCACGAAACTGTTGCAGCGTGGCGGTCCAAATGGAATCTGCCATCAGGACAGGCCAATAATTCGGCCGGTGGCGGTGTCGAGATCCACGTCGTAGTAACCGGGTCGCGTGGAGAGGCCGGGCATAGTGGCCATGGTTCCGAGCAGCGGATAAAGAAAGCCCGCGCCTACGCTGGCGCGAATGTCGCGCACGGGCACCGTGAACCCTGTTGGCGCGCCTTTCAGGTTCGGATCGTGGCTCAAACTAAGATGCGTCTTGGCCATGCAGATGGGCAGCTTGTCGAAGCCCTGGCGCGTGTACAGCTCGACCTTTTTCTCCGCTTCCGGCGAATATTCGACCCCCGAGCCGCCATACATTTCGCGCACGATGATCTCGATCTTCTCCTTGATGCTTAAGTCCAAGGAGTAGAGGAAATGGAAATTGCCAGGCTTCTCGCACGCGGTAATCAGAGCCTTGCCGAGTTCCACCGCTCCCGCGCCGCCTTGCGCCCAATGGTTCGAAACGACGGCATCGGCAGCGCCAGCCTCGATGGCCAGACGCCGCACCAGCGCGACCTCGGCATCGGTGTCGTCCTTGAATCGATTGATCGCGACCACCACCGGGATTCCGAACGAACGCGCGTTCGCTATCAGGCGGATCAGATTGCTGCAACCCTTTTCGAGCAGCTCGAGATTTTCCTGCGTGTACGCATGCGCCAGCGGTTGGCCGGCCACGACTTTTGGACCGCCGCCGTGCATCTTCAATGCGCGAATAGTTGCCACCAACACCGCGCCGTCGGGCTTAAGGCCGCTATAGCGGCACTTGATGTTGCAAAATTTTTCAAAGCCCATGTCGGCGCCGAATCCGGCTTCGGTCAGAACGTAGCCATCGGGTCCAACCAGCTTGAGCGCGATCTGATCCGCGACAATCGATGAGTTGCCGTGAGCGATGTTCGCAAACGGGCCGGCATGGACGAACGCGGGCGTGCCCTCGATGGTCTGCATGAGATTGGGCATGATCGTATCCTTCATTAGGACCGTCAGCGCGCCACTCACACCGATGTCGTCGGCGGTAATCGGCTCGCCGGCGTGGTTGCTGCCGATCACCATGCGGCCCAGCCGATCGCGCATGTCGGCCAGGTCGGTCGCCAGCGCCAGGATCGCCATGATCTCGCTGGCCACCGTTATGTCGAATCCCGTGCTGCGCGTGAAGCCTTTTTCCTCGGGGCCTTGGCCGATTGTGATTCCGCGCAGCATGCGGTCATTGGTGTCGAGCACGCGCCGCCACGTGATGGTGTTGGGGTCGATGTCCAGGCGCGCGAAGCGGCTGCGTTCTTCAGGTGTCAATTCGTTGGGATCGGTCTTGGAAATACCAAGCTTGCGCAGGCGGCGCAGCATTACGGGAGAAAACTTGCGGGTGCCGTCTTTCGCGGGCGGGCACAGACGCTCGAACATCTGCGTGTCGTCGGCGCTCTTCTCGTGAAACATGCGCGCATCGATCGCGGCCGCCAGCAGGTTGTTCGAGGCGGTGATGGCGTGAATGTCGCCGGTCAGATGGAGATTGAATTCTTCCATCGGAATGATCTGGCTATAGCCGCCACCGGCCGCGCCGCCTTTGATTCCGAACGTGGGACCTTGGCTGGGCTGGCGAATGCAAGTGAACACTTTTTTCCCCAAGTGCGCGCCGAGAGCCTGGCTGAGTCCGACGGTGGTGGTGGTCTTGCCTTCGCCGAGCGGAGTGGGCGTGATCGCGGTCACCACGATGTATTTGCCGTTGGGCGAATTCTTCAGCCGGTCGCGAATGGAGAGATGCACTTTGGCTTTGGTCTGGCCGTAGAGCTCCAACTCTTCAGGAAGAATGCCGGCCTCGGTGGCGATCTGGCCGATGGGGAGGGGCGTGGCAGCTTGCGCGATTTCGATATCGCTGGGCACACGAGTCAGGATGTTGGTTAGCTTGTGGGGCATGGCAACCCATTATTCTAGAGCAACCGGCTCCCTTACGGTCGCGGCTTGGTAAGCGCGCGTTAGCAAGCGGGCTGCGTCTACTCGGACTCGCCGGCCGAGAAGTACGCGCAATCGGGATGATGGAATACCAGGGCGCTGACACTGGCTTCCGGCTCCATCATCATCCCCTCCGTAAGCTGTACGCCAATTTCATCAGGCTGCAGCAGCTTCCAGACGCCCTGCTGGTCATCCAGATTCGGGCACGCCGGATAGCCAAAGCTGTAACGCTTCCCGTGGTATCTCGAAGTAAACCGTTCCTGCATGGTCATCGAAGCTGGATCGGGAAATCCCCAATCTTCGCGGACGCGGCGATGCAACCATTCCGAGCAGGCCTCGGCAGTCTCAATCGCCAGCGCCTGAATCGCATGGGCCTTGAAGAAATCGCCGGCTTGCTTCCATTGCTCCGACCGTTCCCGGATGCCCGCTCCCGCAGTGACCACAAACATCGCCAGATGATCGCGGCGGACGGCCTCGGGCTCGAGAATATAGTCGCTGAGGCACAGCCCGTCTTCACGCAACTGCCGGCCGAATCGAAAGGTGTGAAGCGGCCCAGATGCCCCGGGGGCGAACAGGTGAATTGCGTTGCCGTCGCGCTCCGCCTCAAAAAACTGCCAGGCCGCTCGGACCTTCATGAATTGCGCGGCCTCCTGCTTCAATTCATCCACCTGACGATGCAGCGCGAGCGCCTTCGGATCGTGTTCCTGGAGGCCTACTTCGAAGTTCCCCTTGTATCCCAGATGCCGCCCATACAGCATGTACGGATTGATGTAGCTCCACACTTCGGCAAGGTTCGGCACAGCGCGCAGTCTTCGGTCCAAATATGGCGCGTGGGGAATCGGAAGGCCAGTACGCACCTTCGCACTACGCCGATTCGTCGCGGGCAGGGCGGGAGATTCGCACTTTGGCTCCTCCACCGGAGTTTGCGTTGCGCGGTGATGTTCCAGCACTGCTTCGCGCGCCGCGGGGTCCATGAGCTGATTCATCAGACTCAAGCCAGTCATGGCGTCCTTGGCGTAACAAGTTGCTTCACCGTAGGCCGGGGCGATTTTCGTGCGTGTGAATTTTTCCGAAAGCGCGGCGCCGCCCACCAACAAGGGCACTCGAATTCCGGCGGCCTTGAAATCACTGGCCGTGGACACCATTTGCTGCGTGCTCTTCACCAGGAGCCCGGAAAGCCCGATGGCGTCAGGCTGGTGCTCAAAGTACGCGCTAATGAGGGCCTCCGGGGGCACTCGGATGCCCAAATTGACGACGGTGTATCCATTATTGGCCAGGATGATCTCAACCAGGTTCTTGCCGATATCGTGCACGTCGCCCTTCACGGTCGCCAGGAGGATGCTGCCGCGGGCAGAGGTCTCACCTTTTTTCATGAAGCGCTGCAAATGGCTCACGGCGGTCTTCATGGCCTCGGCCGATTGCAGCACCTCCGCCACGATCAGCTCGTTGTTGTTGAACAGCCGCCCGACTTCGCTCATCCCATCCATCAGCGGGCCGTTGACGATATCGAGCGGATCGGCGCCTTCGGCCCGTTTGCGGTCGAGATCGGCGATCAGGCCATCCTTGCTTCCCTCGATGATGTAATTCGCCAGCCGCTGGTCCAGTGAGAGGTCCTGGGCGAGTTGTTTGGATCGCTTGGTGGCCTGGCGGAAATGTGCGGCGACGGCGGCGATGTGAAATTGGTTGATCGCGATTCTTTGTGCCTGGGACTGATCGCGCCAGTCGGCCGGAGCGCCGCGCAAGGCTTCGTCTTCCACGCCGGCTGGAGGCGTGTTGAAGAGCAGATCCAGAGCCAGGCGCCGTTCAAGTTCCGGAATGGATGCGAAGCGCTCCAGCTTTTCCGCGTTGACGATGGCCAGATCCAGACCAGCCTTCGTGCAGTAGTACAAAAAGACCGAGTTCACCACCTCACGGGCCGCCGAAGGAAGCCCGAAGGAAATATTGGAGATACCGAGAATGGTCTTGACGAATGGCAGCGTCTGTTTCAACGCGCGAATGGCCTCAATTGTCTCGACGGCGCCGCCGATGTAGTTGGCGTCCCCGGTGGCGCAGGGAAACACTAACGGATCGATGATGATGTCTTCGGGCGGAATTTTGTACTTCTGGGTCAACAGGCGGTATGATCGCTCGGCGACTTCCAGTTTGCGCTCGCGGGTGAAGGCCTGCGCCTGCATTGGGTCTTCGTCGATGCAGCCGACCACCAGCGCGGCCCCGTACCGTTTCGCCAGGGGACACACGCGCTCAAATTTCTCTTCGCCGTCCTCCAGATTGACCGAATTGATGATGCTCTTCCCCTGGCAATAGGTCAGCGCAAGTTCGGTAGCTTTGGGATCGGTAGTGTCGATCATGAGCGGCGCGCGGACCTTGCGGATCAGCTGTTCGTAGAAGTGAGGAATATCGTGGATTTCATCGCGGTCCGCGCTTTGCAGGCACACGTCGGCGATATGGGCACCGTTTTTCACCTGGCGGCGGGCGATCTCGCTGGCCTCTTCCCAATTCTCCTGGGCGATCAGGTCCTTAAAAAGGCGCGAGCCGATTACATTGGTGCGCTCGCCCACCACCAGCGGGCGATTGCTCTCCTCGGCTTCGACCAACTCGATACCGGAGTAGTAGGCGCGATGCGAACGCGTTGGCATCTGGCGCGGACGCTTGCCTTCGGCCATTTGAGCAATGGCACGGATGTGCGCGTCGGTGGTGCCGCAGCATCCTCCCACCATGTTGAGCCAGCCGTGATCCAGGAAGCGCTCCAGGTGGCCAGCGAGAGATTCCGGCGTCGCCAGATACTTCCCTTCTTCATCCGGCAGGCCGGCGTTGGGATAGCAGGAAACCCGGAACGGAGACATCTCACTGATGGTGCGTAAATGATCGGTCATGAATTCCGGACCTGTGGCGCAGTTGAGGCCGATGGAGAGCAGGTCCGCATGGGCCATGGAAGCGCAAAACGCATCCGCCGTTTGCCCGGCCAGCATCGTGCCCATGGCCTCAATGGTGCCGGAGACCATGATCGGTATGGGCTGGCCCAGTTCGTGCCGTAACCGCTCAATCGCCACCAGCGCGGCCTTGACGGTACGCGTGTCCTGACAGGTTTCGAGCAACAGAAGATCCGAGCCGCCCTCCAGGAGCGCACGGGCCTGCTGATAGAAATTGTCCACCAGTTCCGGAAACGTGACGCCGCCGGTGACGCTGATCGCTTTAGTAGTGGGGCCCATGGCGCCCGCCACGAAACGGGGCTTGGAGGTGGTGGAGAATTCGTCCACCGCCCGCCGGGCCAGCCGCGCCGCCTGGAGGTTCAACGCATGGGCATCGCTTTCCAGACCGTACTCAGCCAGCACCAGCTTGGTCCCACCAAAGGAATTGGTTTCGACGACGTCGGCGCCCGCTCCGAGGTAAGCCCGGTGGATCTCCAGCACTACGTCCGGCCGGGTGTGCACCAGATTCTCATTGCAGCCTTCCAGAGACGCGCCGCCGAAGTCCGCCGCGGTGAGTTGGCGCTGCTGGAGCATGGTCCCCATGGCGCCGTCCAACACCAGGACACGTTGCGCGAGCAGGTCTTCGAGGGCTTGTTGGCGTATTGCCCGCTCAGTCATCTGTTGAACGAACTGCCTTTGCGACTTCGATCGCCAATTGGTACCGGCCGAACGGAGCGCTCAGTTGTACTCCCTGCACCATGGATCGGACTTTCGCCGCCATTTCTTGAGCGATGGCCACACCCTCCTCGCGGGCTTTCTCCTGATTGTCGGCACGGCGCATGCGTTCCACGAACTGGGGCGGTACGCGGACGCGCAGTTCGTTCATCATGAATTCCGCGTTACGCAAGCTGGAGAGCGGCCAGATCCCGCAGATGACGGGAATTTTGACGTGTTCAATGCGCTGGAGAAAGACTTCCAGCAGATCCAGGTCAAAAACCGGCTGCGTGACTACATATTCGGCGCCGGCCTGGACCTTCCATTCGAATCGGCGGATTTCCTCGTCCAGATTCAACGCTCCTGGATCGGCCCCGGCGCCGATGACGAGCGCGGTCTGCGATCCGAGCGGGTTGCCGCCGATATCCAGCCCGCGGTTCAGATTCTTCACGATGTTGATCAGGCCGATGGAATCGATATCGAACACTGCTGTCGCACCCGGGTACATACCCATGCGGGGAGGGTCGCCGGTGATGCAGATCAGATTGCGGATACCCACGGTGTGAGCTCCCAGCAGCTCGGATTGAATACCCAGAATGTTGCGGTCGCGGCAACAGAAGTGGTTAACGGCTTCAATTCCCGCCTGCCGCTGGATGAGCTGGCAGGTGGCCTGAGCGCTCACGCGCGCGCTGGCCCGGGGGCCGTCCGGGACGTTGATGCAATCAATTCCGTGTTCCGCGCAGAGTCGCGCGCCGGCAATTTCTCTGGAGGCATCGAGTCCACGGGGCGGAAGGATTTCCACCATGGCCACGAACTTCCCGGCGGCCAATTTGGCGCCGAGCTTTGACTTTTCAGCGAGAGGGATCGGCGCGAGGCCCAAGGATTTGGATTCGGGCTCCTCCACTGAGACGCTGCGGTTGCCTTCGCGCAGTTGCAGCGAGCGGGTTTCAGAACGAATCAGCTTGATGTGCTCCGGCGTGGTGCCGCAGCAGCCTCCTATGATCTTGACTCCCGCCAAAAGGAGCCGCCGGGCGTATTGTGCCATATACTCAGGCGAGCACAGATAAATATTGCGGCCTTCTACAAGCGTGGGGATTCCAGCGTTGGGCATGGCGCTCAAGGGCTTTGAGGAAAGCCGCGCCATCTGTTCAATTACCTCGAGAGTAGTTTTGGGTCCTACTGAACAATTGACTCCGATTACATCCGCGGGCCAGGAATCCATCTCGCGGCTAAAGGTCTCCACCGAGGCGCCACTCGCTAGACAGCCGAAATCGTCGACGGCCAACTGTGCAACGATGACCAGATCGGCCCCGGCAGCCTCCCGGACTGCGAAGACCGCTTCGCGCAGCTCATGCAAATCGCTGAAAGTCTCCAGGATCAGCAGGTCTACGCCGGCGCCCACTAGCGCCTCGGATTGTTCGCGAAAAATGGCGCGGGCTTCGGCGAAGGAAGTAGGCCCCAGGGGTTCCAGGTGGACGCCCAGGGGACCGATGGCGCCGGCGACAAAAGGTCCGCCTCGCGAGGCTTCGCGTGCCAGCCGGACCCCAGCCTCGTTGATCGCGCGGAGTTTTTCCGAGAAACCGAATCCCCCCAGACGGACGCGATTGGCTCCGTAGGTATTGGTCTCCAATATCTCAGCTCCGGCATCGGCGTAATCACGATGAATCTGGCGGACCAGATCCGGCGAGGACAAGTTCAGCTCATCGAAGCATCTGTTGATGAAGACGCCGGAGGAGTACAACATGGTTGCCATGGCGCCGTCGGCAACCAGGACGCGCTGAGACAGATGTTGCCTGAATTCGAGTGCTCGATTGGTTACTGTAGTCATCATCCATCACACCCGTTGATGCCGCGGAAAAAACCCTCACGTACCGCTCCCTCACGGGTTACGGCTCTGTAAGCGGCCGCTGACGAGCTTGCAACAGCCCCGGTTGTCCACCCTGATCCACTGATCGGCAGTGTCCCTCCCTTAATTTAGGGCCGTATCGCAGCCACATGGCGGTGCCCGGGAGTTGGCTACTTCGCGTGGTGCGTCTTGACTAGCGGCTCTTCCACTTCGCGCGGGGCGCTGGCTGGCGTCGCGCTCGCGATCGTGATCAGCGGTTGCGCATGTCCCGGGCGGCTGTCGCGATCGAGGAAATAGTTGATGTAGGAACTGGTGCCCTGCAGAGCCCGATTCCGCGCGGGAATGAAAGTTTTCAACTCGTCAACGCGCTGGGCCGACTTGGCGCGCTGGTAAACTTCCACCCAGATGCACGCCTGCTCGGGGATCACCTCGCACTGGCCGTTGAACGTGCCGCCGCAAGGGCCGTTGCGCATATTCTTGGGACAGGTCATGGGGCAGACGTATTCCATCAAGCCCAGAACACAATTGCCGCAGGCCTGGCATCCAAAGACCGGCTTCTTAAAGGCCAACTCGGCCTTTTCCAAAGCATGGGCAGCCGCGGGGCGATTATCGATCCAGCGAAGGATGCCCGTCAAGACGGTGCGCAGAGGGGCCGGAGTGTTGGCGGGCTCGATGACATCGAAGAGCTTCTGCGTGAATTCGCGCGGCTTGGGCGGAGTTGGTGGCGAATCGTAGAAATAAAAGCCGCCCTTGGGAGCGTAGCTGATCTCTTCGGCCAGTTCCTCCCAGCGCGGAGCCAGAGCTTCGGAACGGCGGATGATCCAGCGAATATTATCGGCTTGATGATTGCCGCCGATGTACGCGCCCGCGTAACCCAGGCCTCGCACAATCGCCACGATGCGGGCGGCGCGTTCCAGCCGCGCGGCCATGCCCTTGTCCTCGGCCCGCGCTTCCACTTGAATCTCTTCGAGCAGCTCTTTGGAAACCCAGCATCCGGGCGGCTCGCCTTTCGACATTCTCTGCGCCGCCTTGGGGGGCAGCACGTAGACGTTTCCAAAGATCGGCGTCTTCAAGCCATGCTCGTCCAGGTAGCGCTTCAGCTCGCGGAATTTGCGCGAGTCAAAGCCGAGCTGCGTGATAGCGTAGTCGGCACCCGCGGCGATCTTCTTCTCGAGCTTCAGATATTGATAGGCGCAATCCGCTTCCGTGTATTTGAATGGCGATACCGCCACTGAGATGTAGAACGGCCACCCACCGGCCGCCCGCATCTCGCTGATCATTTCAACCAACTGAACCGAGTCGGCCGCGAACTCAACCGTCGCTGGGGCCGCGCCCTTGGGATAGTCGCCCGTGATCGCGAAAACGTTTTCGATACCGAGCGCCATCAGATCATCGAGCGCGTTGCGGACGTCCAGCGGATCTCGATTCACGCACGTCAGATGAATATTGGGGACCAGACCGCGCGCCCGCGCCGCCGTTCCCACGCGGATGGGATCGTGACCCATCGCGCCGCCGGCGTAACTGGTGATGCTGCCGGCCACCACGTTCGGAATCTGTGCCAGTTCGGAGGCGACATGCATCAGCTTGGCCTCGCGGGTGAGGGCGCTGGCCACCAGCTCCACCATGTAGCAAAAACGGCCGCTGGTGAGCGCTTCCCGAACTGGATTCACGGCTGGCATTTAATTAACCTTGATCACTTCCCCAGCTTGATTTTACTTCCCCAACTCCTTGCGGACGATGCGCGTGCCTTCCACCATGGCTTTCAATTTGGCGAACGCCACGTCGTGCGACAAGTGGAACAGCCCGCAATCCGGCAGGATGAAGATCCGTTCCGGCGGCAGCACCTTGAGCGCTTTCTGAATACGGTCCGCCACCATCTCCGGTGTTTCGATGTCGTCGGTCTTCACATCGATGACGCCGACGCCCAGCTCGAAATTCGTATTGAATTCCTTGAACAGATCCAGGTCCTCGCCGCCACGCCGGGCGAACTCCAGCGTCAACTGCTGCACCTTCGCTTCCATGATGGTCGGAAACAGATACCGATAACTGCCCTCCCAGGAAGGTTTGCCATACCGGTTTCCATAACAGATGTGCACCGCGATCTTGGCGTCCACACCCTCCACCATGGTGTTCAAAACCTTCACGCACCACGGGAGGTCCTCCGGGAAGCCGGAATAATACGGCTCGTCGATCTGGATGTAGTTGGCGCCCGCCTTCACCAGCGCCTTCAACTCCAGGTTCATCACCTTGGCGATGTCGGTGGCCAAAGCTTCTTCGCTCGGGTAATACTGATTGCGAATGCGCTTGCTCAAGCAATGCGGGCCGGTGATACAGATCTTGGTGGCGCGCTCGGTAAACGCTTTCAGAAAGTTGAAATCCGGCACCAAGCCGAGCGAAGCCATGGGCAGCTTACCCTGCACCACGCTGTCGTAGAAATCGTAATAGAACTTCTTGGACGACCGGTCGATCTGCACTCCAGGAAGCCGCTCGACGAAGTAGTCGACCATGTTGTCGCGGCGCGGTTCGCCGTCGGTGACGATGTCCAGCCCGGCGATTTCCTGGTCCTTAATCGCGGCTTTGGCCGCCGCGTCATAGATCTCGTCGAGATCATGACGGCTGATCCGCCGGGCAAAATATTCGGTCTTGAGGCGCTCCAGCCAACCCGGCATGGCGTAGCTGCCGACCATCGTGATAGGGAGAGTGGGAGTCATTTATTCTCGGCGCGTTGTATAGAGAACGGAAGTGCGCGATCCTTTGCGGTAGTGGAACGGAGCGAAATGCACGTCATATCCGGCCCGCTCGGCCACCTCTTTTAGTAAAGCACCATTGACCCAATTCAGCAGCGAGCCG
>Ga0182015_10001322_pt1 | contig 33052 bp, 29 predicted proteins | sample 712P3MmetaG_FD_120478 | JGI IMG/M metagenome (GOLD analysis project Ga0182015, IMG submission 120478) | Permafrost microbial communities from Stordalen Mire, Sweden - 712P3M metaG | ecosystem: Environmental > Terrestrial > Soil > Wetlands > Permafrost | place: Sweden: Stordalen | collected...
AGTATTCTTGGGCCCGCGGAAATGGATGCTTATCTCCGCATTAAATTCCTGCTCATTGCCCGATCCACATATTCGACAGGCCATACACGCCCCCAAAACCTGTTGCCGACGGAAAGAATAAGTTTCGACAGTCTACGATCCGCCAGTCTATACGACTGGTGAATGTCTGTCTGTTCAATTTTGCACACCTTTTTAAACGCTCCCCGTGAACACTAATTTGTTGGATGAACGTCTCTAAACTTTATGGGCTCGAGACCTGCTGAATTACTAGTCCAAAATTACGCAACCAGTAAACGAGATTTATACGAAGTTAGTGAACTGGCACTTCTGCCAGTGGTGCTATTAACTCCCACCGACGACAAATCTATTAAAGGCAGAACTTGCATCCGCCGACGAGAGGACCACCGTATGGCTAACAGCTCTGAATTAAGAAATGACACCTCAGCGCAGGACCGGAATGAAGAGCGGTCACTCGGAGAAATTGCCCTTGTGTCAAGCCAATATCCCTCAAGGCGCAGCTTCTTGCAGATGGCCCTGACCGGCACCGTGACCGGTCTCGCTACAGTCGCAGGCATCGGGTTTAGCGGGGGACAAGTGCTGGCGCAGAGTCAACTCACTCCCGATGCCGCGGTGCAAGAACTGATAGACGGCAATCGAAGATTTATGTCCGGCCGTCTGAATTCGTTCGACCAGGATCTGGCTATCCTCAAGCAAAACACCGTTGATAAACAGGAACCATTCGCGGCGGTCCTGTCTTGTGCCGACTCTCGGGTGCCGGTCGAACTCATCTTCGATCAGAGCATCGGCCACATCTTTGTAACCCGCGTCGCAGGTAACTTTGTCACCCCAGAGATCATTGCCAGTCTCGAATATGGTGCCGCGGTGCTGGGTACGAAGGCGATCGTGGTGATGGGGCATGCCGGATGCGGAGCAGTGAAGGCGACAATTCAAGCGAAAACGGTTCCCGGACAGATTAGCGCACTTTACCAGCACATCCAGCCGGCGGTCGATCAAGCTGGAGCAAACTTGGAGGCGGCCACCAAAGCGAATGCCAAGATCCAGGCTGCCCTTCTGCGGGAATCTTCTACGGTCATCGCCGACTTGGTAAAGGAAAATAAGCTGAAGGTTGTCGCAGCCTATTACGACTTAACGGGTGGAGGCGTGAATATATTGGACTAAGCGGCGCAGAGGCGGATCTGCCTGCGTTTTTCAGCTTTTCGAAATGATACTTCGGTTCAATACTAGGAATTTTGACAGGTCCAAAGCCCAGTTGCCGTATGTAGGCTCGTCCTACTTCATAGGTTCTCTCCTCGTTAGAAAAATGGAGAGTTTGCTATCCACGAAGCCGCGGAAGACTATCCACTACTGCGGCTTCTTTTTTCTTCAACAGAACCGTGTCGGGCCATTGTGATGCCTTGGCCTGCCCCAACAACCAAAGTTTTTGAATGATGCCAAACAAAAACGCAGTCGTCAGCCCGAAGAGCAAGCATCCGTTCAGCGCCTCTATTGCGCCCATAAGCTGCCAGTGGGATTCCAGAAAGAGACTCTCGTGCCCATAACTTGTTATCGCATTCAGAGAATAAAGCATGGCGGTCTTAAAGTCCGGCATAGCGCGCAGGAGTCGGTACGAGATAGCCCAGATGCCGGCTTCCACGGCGTGCAGGATAGTGGCTAACAAGACTGTTGTACCCATGACGACAGCAAATACAACAGTTGGATGGCGGCGCTCCGTCATGTCGGTAAATACCCGCCCGGCCCTCTGATTTATGAGCCCAAGGCCCAACGCATGGATGAGTACGGTTAGTACGATCAGTGGCAAGCCCCACGCCCAGTCGGCTCGCCATGAAATTGGAATAGTGAGGTAAAAGCTCAGAGCACCTAAGGCAACGCTCATCAAGAACCTCTGAATTAATTTTCCTGCCCCTCCCGCGCCAGAACATTCGCCACCGAAACCCAGTACCTGACATCCCCACGACTTTCCGTTTGCGCATTCATCAGCGCCAGCGCTATTGCTATCCGAAGATCATTTCCGGTCTCATCCAGAAGGAACATCGCCTGCACGGTCGGATTAGGAAAATAGTTGCTCATAGCACAATCTCCATACTTATGAAAGACGAGTCCCTTCAGCTCATGCCGATGGGAATTGAGCCCCTTGTCAATCGCAGCATTTCGCTCGCCCTACTTTTGTTGCGCCTGTTCCAACTGTTTCAGTTTTTGCTGCATTAGCATCTTCTGCTGCTCATTGGTTAGCTTGGGAAAGAGAAAAGCCAGTTGTACCCGCAAGCCCCAAGGCGAGGCACCAGGAGGATGAATAGCGTTGCCATAAAACTGCGTCGTGATATTCACCGGCTGGAATCCCAGCTTCATTATTCTTCCCACTCCGCCGCCGAACGGCACGACCCATCGACCACCATTCGTAGCTTCCCAGTTCGCCGTCAGAGTCGGTTGCCAAGTGATGTACCATCCACGATTCAGGTTGTAATTGATGAAGTACTGAAACAACATCTGGTTTACGGCTGGGCGCGCGGACTGTCCGGCGAATGACCAAACGTTGTTCACCAATCCGCCAAGTGTCCATTTGCCCGGCTGTGCCAGTACGACGACCGAGGGGCCGATGCTCCACTTTCCCTGGCCTAAGACAGGATTGGTCGCCGTGGGTAATACGACCGTCGGCCCCACGCCCCAGATGATCTTGCCTGGCTTCGCTGGAGACAGGAAGAAGGACGGATTCAGATCTCCGAATCCATATCCTCCCTGGTTGACCGGCTGGCTCGATGTCGGTTGAAAAACGATGGGAGTAATGATGCGAGTTATCAGATTCCAGTTCTCGCTCAACTGTGTCGGAATAACTGGTTGGATGTTCAGTACGTCCTGAGTGCGGTTATCCGGACCCACGCTAAAGTTGTTGTTATTCTGAACGGGAACGCTGATAAGGTTGGCGATAGGGTTCTGTGCCGCTTTCCTTAAAGCATCGGAATTGGTCGCTGCTGCTGGTGTTTCCTCCGTCGCCAGCTGCGTTCCCGGCACGCCAATCGGCGTGTCTTGTCCCACTAGCGCCGTAGTTGACGCGATAAAGATCAGCAGGGCTAAGAGGCCCTGGGTGGCGACGACCAGCACGGTTATGTGGCGCTTCATAAGTACCTTTCGTCCGCGATGACTCAGACGTGCTGATAGTTAGAATTCAGAATAGCAATGTTCATTTGCTTGGTGATCCCATTGATAACCAGATTGGAAATATGGTTCGTCCCGTCCGGAAGTTGGCTGAACTGCACCATCAAGGTCATTGCATCCTTCGGATCGTCCATGTAGGAAGCAATCTGAACGCTAAGCAATTGTTTCCGCTCTCGGTCGAAGATCAAGGTCATCGAATCACCTGGTTTCAGATAATTGTGAATGACGAGTTGAAGTTGATTGGGACCGCCTGCGGTCGGGCCCATCAGGATGTTTCCTTGCGCAAAGGCCTGCTGCAGAAGGGTGCCGTCGGGAGGTACATATTGCTGCGCCAGTGCTTTCATCTGGTCTGCGTAGTCTTTGTATTCTTCCGTTTTTTTCGCGACGACGCGTTTTTTTAACCGTCCTCCGGAAGGCGGGTCAGGTGGCGGGTCAAGAGAAATCTTCTGTGGCGTCAGGTCTGGTCCCAGGCGCACTTGGAAGTGCTGTTGCTTTTTTTCTTCGCCCTTCAGGCTAATGGTTACGAGTTCATTCCAGGTGTATGACGCGAGCGCTTGCTTGTTTTTCACGGATGACTCTTTGACCTCCGTCACTCGCTGTTGTAGTTCCGGATTTTGTGCATTGGCGAAACGTCCTGCGCCGACCAAAAGGACGGGCAGGGTCAGTAATGTGGTGCTCAAGATGCGCCGTGCAGTGTTCTTCATAAGTATCCTTTCAAGATTCGGAAAATCGGATAGTAGCTTGACGAGTGTGGCCATAGGCTGATTCGGGCGCGCTGTGCCGGTGGACGATGGACTCTGCGTCTTATAACGATCAAGTTCCCTTCCGCGCCAGTCCATCACGAGCGTGAATCAGTGCCAACTGTCACTTGTTACAGGAGAGAGATTGAACAATAACCTCTCTCTGCAAAGGTCAGAAGAGTCACGGCGTACAATCTGTCGACTTGTGACCTGTCAGCTTTGACAGTTCTCTGCCCCAAAAGCTGCCCCTACTATTCCTGTGTCAGGCAACCCAGTAAATATGCGCCCGAAGGCGGGCGGCAACGTGGGTGAAACGCTAAACGCAGAAGGGTTTTTCAACACGGCCATCCTAAATTCTGGAGGGAAAAGTGAAACGAATCGACAGCAAAGAAAATCTGGCTACCGCAATTTATCCGCAGCTTTTTGATGCCGAAAATGGAGTCAGTCTGCATTTCAGCCTCACAAAGCTGGCCATTGCCCTCCTTACTTGTCTCGTACTCACTGCTTCAGGAGTGGGTCAGAGTCCTACTGGTGTTTTGGCCCCGGCGACACAATTGCCGGCAGCTGTCGGCGTGCCACTGAAGACACCAATCATGCCAGCGTCCCAAACCCAGACCTTCTATCTTCAGCAGACGGTTGAAAATGATGCGGTTGGCGGCCGTGTGTCGCATTCGCAGCCCGCTACTACTTCTGCCGCCGTTCAGCGCATCACACTTGACGAAGCACAGCAACTAGCAGGAGCGGCGAGTAGTCCCCTTGTGCATCTCGGGGAACTTCAGGTTGAAGCCGCAAAGCAGCATCGGATGGGCGTGCAGTCACTTTACTTTCCGAACCTCGGTTCGCAGTTTGACAACCTTCACTTCAACAAGAATCCGGGCAAGGTATTGGCGTTCCAAGGTCCTCTCGGTAACCAGAGACAGATCGGCGTGAACATATTTGATAAGAATCAGACGGTGGTTAACCTTTCGGCTGTTCAACCGCTCACGCCCCTCTTGGCAATCCATCAACTCGTGAAAATCGCACGTGCCGACGAGAATATCGCCAGGGCTAAAGCCGGAATGCCGGTGACGGAAGCGGCAAACCGGGTCGAGAAAACCTACTACGATCTACTCGTCGCCCAACGGGAACTAATCAGCGCGGAAGCAGAGTCCAAGAAAATCCAAGGAAAATGGCTGACGGCGAGCAGCTCGGGCATCACAAACGTCTCGACAGAACAAGAGAAGGACATGATCGGCGCCGAACAGGCAATCGTGGTCCCGGCCAGCAAGGTTAAGGAGTTGACCGCGTCACTCAACGAAATGCTTGGCCTGCCGCAAGGAACAACCCTGGAACTTGTTCCGCCCGACCCTCTTGTTGAAAACGTATCTCTGAAAGAAGTTACCGAAAAGGCAATGTTGGCGAATCCTGAAGTGATAGAGGCAGAGCAAACCTCCATAAAGGCGCATGCCGCCGCGGCCATATCAAAGATGGAGTACGGCCCGAATTTGGCGATCGTCGGTGGTTATGCAAATCAAACCGCCATCAACACTGCCGTTTTTCCTCGGGCCGCTGCCTATCTCGGCGTGATTGGCACGTTCACTGTCTTTGATTTTGGCAAGCGCGAGCATGGGGTGAAAGAAGCCAGAACAAACGCCGAAGCCGCAGATCTGGGCGTGGAATTAGTCAAGGCAAAGGTGGCGGCGTCGGTCAAGAACACCTACTTCGAACTGGAACGCTCTCGTCAATTCACTCAATTGGCGCGCCGAATGATGTCCGCAACCCGAGTAGTAGAGGCACGCTACCAGGCAGACAATCCTGAAGTTGAATCGGCACGGGCAAAAGTAGAAGCAGACATGTTTCGCGCCGAACTCGAATATCGTCAAGCATACGGTCGGTTGAAAAGCCTCATGGGCGACAAATGAGTAGACACGGAGCCGGTCTCTGGCGGTAGCCCACGACCTTGGGTAAAAAAGACACTTTGAATTCTTTCGATACCAAAGAACCTGCCCGACTTTGCGGCTTCGCAAAAGTCGGGCAGGGGCCCGAGACGGAATAAGGCCCGGTATCGGATTCCTACCAAGAAGTCGTCCTGTTTTTTTGTTCTGTTGATTCGGCCTGCCTGCCCTAATCGGGTTCTGTCCAGTTCTACCGACCGCCTACGTTTCTAATTCGAAGCAGTCGCTACTTGTGCTGGGGGCTGCACCGTAGACACGACATAACATGGCAGAGGGCTCTGCCACGGCAGTGTGAGAGACGGAAAATTCTTAGCGTAGGTTAGTGCAAACCTCATTTCCACGAAGCGCCCGTGCGAATCGAATATAAAGCGCCTTGAAATATCTTCGAGAGTCTCGTCGCATTTCTGATTTCGCACCGCCCTTATTTTATATAGCTTTGAATAATCCAGAACCCGTTCCGACAACTGAGGCTGATAAATGAAAAATGTGTCGGAGAGCGCCACAAATTGCGACCCCGGAGGCGAGAACATTTCGAAAATATAGGACTGCTGATTTAAACCAAATCCAGTGACAGGCGGCCCGTCGGCGCGGGCTACAAACTTACCCGTCAATACCGTACCAAGCTGTTTTCGAGATCTGGCGGCTCCCTCGGTGGTCCTGGTTGCGTAGATCATCAGCAAGAATATTGCGAGTGGAAGTAACCATGGAATTAGTTTGTGGTTCACAATCTTGTCCTCCATCGAGCCCGACTACTGCACAATCGAGCGCAGCTTTGATGGCAAGGCAACTGTCCCTTAATACAGAGGACCGTCAAAATGCTTCACCAACGCCCATGCTCCAACTCCAACTGTCCCTACCCTTCGCGAAGTCAGTGCGGAGATTAACGTGATATTTCTTACTGAGCTCGTATCTTGGCCCTCCGCCAATGTCGGGCAGAAAGTGACTGTTTTTGAAGAGCACTTGACTAGAACCGGGGATCACTCCGCCGAGGCCCCCGAATGCGGCCAAGCCGAATCCCTTGGGCAAAGTAAGGCGGTACTCCACTTGCGTCGCTGCCATGTAGCGGTCAAAGTACTTACCGGCCGTGTATCCGCGCAGTTCGTTGCTCGTGCCGTAAACGCAATTTCCGTAAAATGGCGGCTGCCCACCGGTTGCACAGCCAAAAAGATCGTAAGCCAGGACTTGGTTTTTACCCAGGCTAAAGTATTTGTCGAAGATGAATCTGTATGCTTGAAAGGAATATTTGCTGCCGATGGATTGCATGAAGAAGTCGGATGTGATTTCCAGTTTTGTTCCGGCCGTCGGATAAAACTGATTGGGACGTGTGTCGCGCATCAGCCGCAGACCTAAAGCCCTCATGGTGTTGTGAATTCCGAAGCCCGGTGGAAGTGGGGGAATATTGGCATTGTTTGAGCCCAGGGTAGTAAATGAGTTTCCCGCCCATATTCGCGGCCCTAGAAAAACCTTCCACCAGGTCCGACGCAGGAATTCCGCCCGGAAAAGCTCGCCAGATTGCACCAACGGCAACCTGAGTCCCTCGAGAACTCCACTACCGTACACGTTGTAGTTCACGTTCCCGTGAGCATAAAAACTTGTCACCTCATAAACATCCTCTTTCATATACAAGTCTGCAAAAACGCCGAATCCGCGACTCCCGTTGTTCGTAAACATGCCCGCCGCTCCGATGGTCGACGGAGGAGAAATCTTGTCGTTCTTGCTAAAGGGGAAGATGTAACCGAGGCCCGGGATAATTCCTTTACCGATGGCTGGACTCACAATCGGAAGAGGAGCGGGAACAAGAGCGCCGCGAGAACTTTTTTTCTTATCTTTCGCTGTGGTTTGTGGAGATACCAATGACTGACTTCCCGCGCCGCCTGCCTGAGGGTTAGATGATGTCGTTTCGGGTTTCGCGGAGACAACTGGCGTTTCCAGTTGTGAAGATTGCTGGGCGCTGTCTGCATCCAATCCGTCCCAATCAATATACGTTGGGGTTTTGTTCTCGTTCGGATTAAGCGAGGTCGGCGTCGGCAAGGCTTGGGCCTCGAGATCGAGTGGTCTCAAAGCAAACAAGAATATTCCGCAGAGCAGACACAGGAAGAGAATCCTGTGACCTTTCGAGAACGAAACGGCGATCGCATTTGTCACGGTGTGCCTCTCTCGCTGCGACCCCTTTCTGCGGTTGAATCTCGCGACGAGAGCGCCTTCCATTAACGCGACCTCGATCTGCGCATGGGGAGTCACGGCGGCAGCGGCGCTGAAACCGATTTCGCCCCGTCGACGACCTTGGCCTCACGGAGAGGAGGCCAAGGTCAAGCGAACAGCATTAATTGGAACTGCTGCCGCCCCAGGCAATGACGATTCCACTCTTCAGCCGGAAGGCGTTCTGATTGTTATTGTTGTTGCAGACAGACGCCGCGCAGCTGTTGCCAAACCGAGTGTATAGATATTCCGCCTGGATCGGTCGTAGCGAAATTCTCTTGCTCAGTTGTATGTCAAACCCACCGCCTACTGATAGCGCGAAGGCGTTTTTGGAGTAAGTGCCAGTGCCAAAGTTTGAGATGCAGGATCCCGCGCTGTTCTTGCAAGTGGCCGAGAGGCGGTCCCCGCCGAAATTGAGATCGAAAAATGGCCGGAAAGGACTGCTGTTTCGAAGGGTAATCCGCGGCCCAAACAAATAGGTGAATTGATTCCCGGTAATTGTGTTGCCCAAGCCAATTGTGTTACCGAAAAATTTGCAGCCACCCAGATCAGCCGCTATACCAAGCAGGCTACTTACGTTATAAGCAACCGTGCCCCCGCCACCCGCGCAATTAAAGTCGTTTGACCCGCTGATTTGCGTGCCACCAACACTGAATGCATGGGTAAAGTTTGGGCTGGTGCGAATGAACATGAAGGCCGGCGAGGTTTCAACCGTCGGATACTCGCCTTGAGCAAGAGCCGATCCGGCCGTCAGTAAAAGCAAACCCACTAGAACAAAGTATCTACGCATTTCAATTCTCCTTTTCGATCGAAATTAAATTCACAATCCAAAGATTCCTTGTTTACCGCGCGATCGCCACAACAACTCCCTTGCAGCCATTCACCGGTATGCTCTCGCGGGCGACTGTTACCGGAATTCATCGAGGAAATCTTAAGGGACCATCACAGGTGCGCATACTGGCAGAAATGACAGCTATTTCGCCGCCTGGAACACTATGCGTACACATTGCACGAACTCTCGTTAATGCGAGGGAACCTCGGCGTAGTTGAAAGCTGACTTAGAAGGATTTGGCTTCGCTGCGGCTAATGACGGTGATGCGATTTTAATTGAGTGTAAACCGTTAGCCGTAGTTCTTATTCTTGACTTAGAAGGTTAGCCGTTGGAACGGCGATTAGTGGGAACGTCCGTTGTGATCTTCATTACAGGGTAGGGTCAGCGGCAGCGATCCAACAGATCGCGGTACAGAATATCTTAGTCGTGCCCGAACCAACTTCTCCAATTCTTCCTCGCCTAAAGGTTGCTGGCGGCCTAGAACATGAGTTACCAGTGCAATTTTCGCGAAGTGCTCCACCGTCTCCATTTTCATGTAAGCGTGATGCAGAGTTTCTGCATAGGTCACCGCGCCATGATTGGACATCAAGATCGCGTCGTAATGTGGGATTAGTGGTTGAAGCGACTCGCTCAGTTCCGGGGTGCCCGGCGTCCCATATTTCGCCAAAGGAATAGATCCAAGTCCAATCACGACCTCACACACCAGCGGCTGATTTAACGGCATGCCAGCCGCGGCAAATCCAGTAGCCGTCGGTGGATGCGCATGGACGATCCCGCGAATATCCGGACGCATCTTATAAATCATCAGATGCATTCCGATTTCGCTGGAAACGGGATGGCATCCAGAAATCAAATCGCCTTGCGTATCCACAATGACCATGTCGGAAGGGCGCAGCAAGCCTTTGCTCATAGCCGTGGGAGTGACGAGGATTCGTTCCGCATCGAGACGCACCGAAAGATTCCCATCCGTTGCTGCAACGTAGCCTCCTCGGTGTAACATCCTGCCGAACGAGACAATCTCGCGCCGATATTGACTTTCGCTGTTCATCAGGCTTCTGGTGCCAGGTGCAAAGCCCTGGCAAGATTTCTGTTGCTGAATCGCGGTCTCGCGCAACATTCACGGTCGCATTTAAACACGTCACGCTTAATAACACACCGCTGCTAATTGTCTTCCTTGTCCGCAAGTGCATGGTAACCGCGCACACGCATGGTGCTAACTGTCAACACTAACAGGTGTGAAAAGTGGGGTCACGATACAGGATGCGTGTGTAGCAGGTTTGGTGGGCAGGTGCAGGCAGGCTCACCTCTTGGATCACAGACATGACGAATCTTCAATCGGCTTTAGCTCATCCTTCGTCTTTGAGCTTTCTGACAGGTCTCGACGAATCTGCCACGCAGGCCATTCTTGCAACAGCCCAGAGTCGACGAATTGCCGCGAAGCAAAACATCACTACGGGGGGAAATGAAGCTACCCATTTATTCCTGGTGCGAAAAGGCCGAGTTCATTATTACCATCTCACCAAACAGGGCGAATCCGTTCTACTGGCATACCTGGTGCCGGGAGATGTCATTGGTTTAGTTACGCTTTTGAAAAGTCCATCTCCTTACATGGCAACGGCCGAAGCAAATTCCGATTGCGAACTCTTAGCCTGGGAACACTCAGTAATACGCAAGCTCGTATCCATTTATCCTCTGCTCGGAGAAAATGGTTTGCACCTCGCCCTTGTCTACTTGCGAAACTACATTGATCGCCATATTGGGTTGGTGACCAAGACTGCGGAGGAGAGGCTGGCGGCGACCCTGCTCAAGATTGGCGAGCAAAGCGGGAAAGTTCAGGCCGACGGCATCGAAATCCGTGCGACCAATGATCAACTCGGTGAACTCGCAGATATCAGTCCATTCACCGCCAGCCGTGTGATCAATAATTGGGTGGGCTCAGGAATTCTTTCCAAGGCACGTGGCCGCATCGTTCTCCACTCTCCAGAAGCGCTCATGATCAGTTGACCCCGGGTTATGCACCATCACGTCTGTCAATTTTAAGAACCTTATTTGCTCTGGCGCAAAGACGAGATTTCACTTCCGTCTTATTCTGTTGTTCGTCCTCCCCCATTGTTCAAGGAAAATAGCCGCGCCGGTGAGGGGCCGAAAGCAGCTTCCGGCGCGGCCGCTAAAAGCGGAGGGTTCTCTCGATTAACTGCGCTTTCAGAAGGTTTGAATTCCTCGATCTCGACGTGTGGCGCGCCGGTTAAATGCGTCTTTCATCGAGGAATTACGATGTTAGGTGTCGCATAAATAATGTGTTCGTCTACAATCCGCGTCCTCGTGGCCGATGATTACGAACCGTTTCGGCAATTTTTAGTTTTGAGACTCAAACAAAGACCAGTATTGCAGATCGTCGGCCAGGTTTCTGATGGACAAGAAGCGGTTCGGAAAGCGGAAGAACTAAAACCCGATCTGATTCTCCTTGATATTGATCTCCCAACACTGAACGGCATTGATGCGGCTCGAGAGATTCGAAAGCGTTCCCCGGAGTCCAAAATCATCTTCGTGACCCAGGAATTCTGCAATGAAATGGTGCAAGCGGCTCATAACTTGGGCTCGAGCGGGTATGTTTTGAAAGCAGAGGCTGGAAGTAAATTATTGGCTGCTGTGGATGCAGTTCTTGAAGGCAGGCTGTTTTTTAGCAGCGGTTTGTAGTTACGTCGAACAGCCTTCAGTGCAAAGGTTTTTGAGCTTGGCTCTTATCGCTGGCAGTTACTCGCGAATCATCCGTTCCCAACTTAATCCGAGTTCCCAATTGTCGTGAATAGGTCAACATTAGTATCTCAGGCTCCTGTCGCTGTATTTCGCTTTTGTATTCTGCGCGAGAATCGGTTGAGTGAAACCCGATCTGATCCTGTGTTTGTTGACTCAGGCCCACGACGCCGATGAAGTATTTGGCGTTCTGAGTCGGCAACACCTCCAGCTTATAAGTGCCGCTGACTGGCCCGCAGATCTGAATGTGAGCTGCACAATGGTTGCGGAGAGTTGTATCGTCGTCTTGTTCGCAGTCGACGAAACCTTCCGTCAGTGATAACTCTTGCCAGACTTTCGGGACTCGCGGGTCGTACCCGATTTTCCGGCCGCGGGGATCGGTGATACGTAATCCCACGCTGGGCGGGCCGGAATTTCCGGTTTCGTAAATTACGCTGATCTTTCCCATTGACTCGCATGACTGCAGATTTGTAGGATCCGCTTCATCAAGCATAGGGTGCAGTGGAGAGCGCGCGGAAAACTCCGTGGGCACGTCGAAGGCGCCAGCGCGACGTGCCGATACGCCTTGCGGTAAAACGGAAATTGCCAGCGTCAGCACCAGAAGTCTACGCTTCATAAGACACTTTCACTTCGCATTTCTTTAAGACCAGTTATTTCCCTGCTGAAACCCAGACGTTGTCGGGAGCAGCGATTTCGACATTCGGGGCTTCGGTTGTAAAGTTAACGCGCTGCAGTCCACTCTTCCCTTTTGGGCTCGCTTGAAAAACTGCGTAATACTGATTGTCAAACATCTTCTGTAATCGTTCCAGGTAGGGCTTGAAACTGACCAGAGTTGAAGTGCCCATAGAAAAACAGTCGCCGCCGGTTTCATCTGCAAGCTTTGTTAGTCCAGAAAGGCCGATTTGCAAATCCCACGAGCTTCGAGCGGTTCGTCCAACGCCAATGGCGTACAGCGAGTAGACAAGGACGTTATAGCGCTGGCTGATCTCGCTGGCTGAGTTCACGTCAGGGCTCATGGTCGGCATGCTGTGATACACCGGCCCGAAGCCAGGCCCTAAACGCGAAGCAGTGGGCTGATTTCCGCGGAGCCGGTCGAGGCCATCTGTCACCATCAGCACTTCACGCCGGACATTCTGCTGAGACCACCCCTTTACCAAGCTAATAAGCGAGAGATACGGACTGTCCATGGTCGACAAACTTCCACGCGGCAAGCGGAGCGCCTGGGAGGCAAGAGCGTGGTCCGCAGTGAAAGTCTGGACAACGGTTACGGCTGCATTTGACATGTAGCCGACCGCGATTACGGTTGACGCCGGCTGTGCACTGATGAAATCCCGAATATCGTTAAGATTGTTTCCAATGCCAGAGCCGATTGTGTCGTCGATCAAGATAAACAGTTGGAGCGCGGCATTGTCGCCCTGCGCCGGAATCAGTTGGCTCACGGGGAGATAAGTCTTCCCTTGTTTCACTTTCACATCGCCGGCCTGGAGGGTTTGAAGCTCGCTTTCGCTGCGGACTGCCTCGTTCGTAATGACCAAGTGGACTTGAACCCCGCCCCCAGCAGTCTTCTCCTGCGAGTAAACACTTGAGCAAGTGAAGATCAGAGCACTCAAAATACCCAACGATCCGAGAACAACCTTGTAGCTTTTCATTGATCTCTCCTTGTGCCTTTGTGTTTTGTACGCACACACAAGCCAAACACGCAACGGAAGACAGAAGCGCGCTACGCTGAAACCTACTGGGCTTCTCTAAGTTTCTAGCGCCACGTGAGAACACGCACAACTGTCCGAACTTACAGTCTGACTTTTCAAGAAATAAATGGCGGGCAAGCTGCGCAATTCCATAAATATCTGTAAGTTCTAACAGTTGCCGTATCGTTTCCGAGCACACACACTCGTTCACGCTTCCTATTTCGAACCGCTATTGAGGCGATCATGAAAGAATCGGACGAAGTAGAAAAACCGGTCTCGCGATGGTCGGTCTTCGCATCCGTTGTAATGATCCTCGCCGGATTACTCGCGATTGTTGCTCCGTTGGAGACGTCGATCAGGATTGTAATTATCCTGTCATGGATGCTAATCTTCAACGGGATAGGCCATCTCATTGCGACCTTCCGTTTCAAGAGCTTGGGAAACTTGGTGTGGGATCTCCTTTCGGCGATCGTCAACATCGTCATCGGCCTGTACTTAGTCGTCAATCCAACCTTGGGCCTCGCCCCGCTCACCTTTGTAGTGGCAGTACTGTTTCTGCTCAACGGCATCTTTGAGTTTTCTTTTTATCTCAAGGTCCGATCGACACCACGCTCGCTTGGGATCCTGTTAAACGCTTTACTGAGCTTTATTCTGGGCTGTCTGATCTTTCAGCACTGGCTGTCGAGCACGCTTTGGTCAGTCGGAACAATCGTCGGAATTAGTTTTCTACTCGGGGGAATCTCAAGGCTCGCTTTGACCACCGGAACCCATCGCGTGCGCAAAGCGGTAGCCTGACAAACGACGAAACATCGCGGCGTTGCTAAGTTTTAGGCGGGTCGCTGCGCTCCAAATCAGCCATCGGCGCCAAACGCTACGTCCGCGCGCATAGCTCAGCCTGTCACATATGACAGTTGTCGCCCTGATGGGATCGAGATCAAATCTGCATTGAAAGAAGGATATCCGCGCTACTTCGTTGGGGTCACAATGAATCCGGTCGTGCCAATTGTTTGCGTGAGTTGCGCACTTAAGAGTTCAAATCGTTGCGTCGGAAGCTACGGTTCCTGCGTGCGAACAAGGAGTAAGCAACAATGAAAATACATAACCGGACACATCACAGAGCTGTTTCTGTTATTTTGCTTATCTGGACGGCTACCCTTCCCAGCCTTGCTCAGGAAGGCAAGCTGAAAATTCACGTAAGCCCTAAACAGGCATACGCGTTCGTTGACGGCCGCGCTTACGCCGAGGCCACCCTCCATGCTTTATACCTCAGTCCGGGCGACCACAAAATTGACCTGTACAACTACGGATATTTGCCGGCAAGTGCGACTGTTTCGATTACAGCCGGGAAGACCACCAACCTTGAAGTCACCTTGACACCCATTCTGTCGCGGATCTCCGGGCCTTTAGGCGCCATGACAATTGAAGGAGCGCCCCGCGATGCTGTGCTGCTCAACGGAAAGACACCGGAATTCTTCGTCGGCCACGGCGACGAATTCGATCACGAGTGGTGGTGGAAGCAAGAGCTGGTTGTTCCTCCCGGTACGTACCAGGTTACGATCCTTGGCTTGAAGGGCGTTGAAATTTGGTCGGGATCAGTCAACATTCCCGCCAATCAACGTGTGGTTCTGGATATTCCGAAAGGAGTCCGAAAAACGGTTCCTTGGCCTCGCGGAGAAAAACTCAGCGCTCTCGCCCGTTTCGATGCGGGAACGGCGACCGCGACGGTCGCCGTGGCCAAACCCACTGCAGAGTTGTCCGCGAGCAAAGCGCAACTCAACTGCGGAGATGGATCGCAACTCAAGTGGTCTTCCGCGGATGCACCGCAGGTGGAAATCACTCCAGTTGGTACGGTCGCCGCTTCCGGCGAGCAAGCCGTACAGCCCACGCAGACCACTACCTATCAATTAACGGCGGTAGGCCCGGGTGGTACGGTAACCTCCAACACGACGGTTAACGTAAACACCGCCATCCAGGCAGATCTGGGGCTTTCTCCCGCGGAGGTCCATTACAAACGCGTGGGTGACCAGGTGGTCGAAGACAGCGGCGCGGCGCTGAATTGGACCGCCACGAACGCTTTGAAAGTCTCGATCGATCCTCTCGGTACAGTGGATGCGAGTGGAAACCGCACGTTGCAAGTGGCACCCCACAAGACCGATCCGGGATCTGTTGATGAAACTGTGACCTACACGCTGAACGCGTCCAACGGTTGTGGCGGGTCCGAAACCCGAACAGCCACGTTGCGCATTGTGGGCTCGATTGAACCAGAACCCACGCTTTCGATGCGCAGTGTTTATTTCCCAACCGACCGCCCAAGGAGTCTCAAATCTGAAGCGGCATTGTTGCCCAGCGAACAGGAAACACTCAAGACCATTGCAGTAGAGTTCAGGAAATATGTTGCCTATAAGTCAGATGCCCGACTGGTGCTCTCTGGACACGCCGATCGGCGCGGACCGGAAGCCTACAACAAACCTCTTTCGGAGAGGCGCGCCGAACTGGCCAAACAGTTCCTGGTCGAGCAAGGGGTTCCCGAAGCCAATATCGAGACGCAAGCATACGGCAAAGAAAAGAACCTGACTGCCGATCAAGTCAAACAGTTGGTGGAGCAGGATCCCAACCTGAGCGCCGAAGACCGGCAAAAGGCTCTGCAAAAGTTAACTACAATCGTTTTGTCGTACAACCGCCGAGTGGATCTGACTTTGAATCCCTCGGGCCAGGAGTCGACGCATCTTTATCCCTTCAAGACGGACGACTTCGCAAGGCTGGTTGATCGAAACGGTCCGAGCAAAGGAAGTGCTGTAGAGCTCGCAGCAGAAAGAAAGAAGATCGAGAATTAGTAACTGCGGTCCTGTCACGGCAGCCGCGACCGTAGGCTGCCCAGCGAGGAAACATCGGGCCGGAAGGACATGCGCCAAGCGCTTGCCATTCCGGCCCGGACGGTTAGCCTGAACCGATACCGAAGTTGAGCCAGGAACTTATATGTGGGGCGGAGACTCTTGTCCGCCGCCTTTGAATTTATCGTTGTGGGTAAGGACAATCCCAAGAATTCAAAATCAACGGCAAGAGCGGCGGACCAGAGTGTCCACCTCACAAATCGATCTGCTAACCCCTGCCAGGATTCGATTTGTTCTTCGGCGACTTCTTGTTAAGCGTAGCCAGCAACAACTCAGCCGATGCTGGCGCAGGCACTGCGGCTTTGAACACGACGTCTTGCGCGCTTACTTGTTTTCCGTACAAAGCTTTGTTTGCGTCATTGTCAGCCCGAAGGGTCGACCCGGCGAGAGAGATTCCAGCGAACAGTCCACGAGCGCGCGAATAGGAAAGGATCTCGGCTCGCATAGTTACATCGGTTTCTGCAGAAGCGTTCCGCCCAACCGGACCTGCGGCGGCGGAGACATCACCCCCGAGCTTGACCTTGCTAGTTAGAATGCTCTCGGCTGACCGCGGGCTCATCAACAGCAGTACGAAGTCGGTCGCCTGCCCGCCCAACTGCAAGCCGAAACTTCCACCCTCGAGCGCCATCATGGTCGGAGCGCCCCAGAGACCTTTAAAATCCGCACCGCTGCGGCAGGTCATCACGCCCCGGCCGTAACTTCCGCCAAGTCCAATGGCAAATTTGAGCACGGAGGGTAAAACGACAACACAATCTGCCTTGTCGAGAACATCTTGCGGAATATCGTCGGGAATATTCACAATTTCTTGCATCACTTTTCCGGCATTCGCGACTCGATCCTGTTCCTTTTTTTGCCCAGCTGCGGGCAGCGAAATAAGAGCAACAAGCAGGCCCACTCCCAACCAAATGTTTTTCATAATCTCTCCTTTATAAAATGTTTGAAATGGTGCGATGCGGTGGCAGAATCGATCTCAGCGCACCACCGCTGCGATTGTGAGACGAGTGCTGACGCGAGATTATCCTCTCGTGTGGTAAATACCTGCAAACTGGCGCAATTACCACTAGTAAAGTTGACAGCGCGTGGTTTTTGATTCTGACACAACGGTGGACGTAGTGCCTAGTAAATATCGCACCCACTTCGCTTCGCTTGCCCAGCACTGGACATGCGCGTATAAGATAGCTAACGCGCCGTGTCACTGTTTGTGACTGGACTAATCGCCTGGAGGCCGAGCCGCCGGCCCCTGTCTCTCCAGTATTATGCCGCTGAGCACGGCCGTAAAATCGGCTGTAGATTTGGCTCGCAGGCGAACGTCCAATGTGGCCGTAAGCAGTTGCCTGGAACTCTATCCATGGCCGAAGGTGTGTATGAGTCTTGCCCGCAGTCGCCTATTGTGGAGAACCGCGGACCCGCATTCTTCGCTCCGCACAGTGGCGGTGGCGGGCCTCGTAGCCATCCTATCCTACCTTTGTGCCCAACTTGGAGGAGCGCTGGTGCTGCGCCCCGAAATGATTTGGCCAGTTTGGCCGGGTTGCGCATTTCTTGTCGCGGTTTTGCTATTGGTTCCGCGGAACATCTGGCCGATAGTGATCGCAGCAGGATTGGCGGGGTTTGTTCTTTATGATCTGCAGGCGGGACTGACGCTTCGTTCGACGGCGTTGCTGATTCTGGCCGATACGGTCGAAGTTCTTATCGCCGCTTTGGGCGTTAGCTACTCTTTCGCCGGTGTTGTGCGTCTTAATAGTGTAAAAGCCCTAGCCAAGTATTCACTCTTTGCGGTCGTCCTCGCTCCGATCGCGACAGCATTTATTAGTACCGTCGCTTTAACCGGAGACTATGGGCTCCGCTGGAAAACCAGTTTCTTTACCGAGTCACTAGCCCTCCTTACTCTTACGCCGGCAATCCTGACCTGGGTGAGCACAAGGCAGGAATGGACAAAGAAGCCTCGTTTTTATTTTCTGGAAGCGTTGGCGCTCATCGCCGGGTTGGCGCTGTTGGGCTACACTGCGTTTGCCGCTCCTGGCAGAAGCAGCCCAGTACTGCTCTATTCGCTCTTGCCATTCTTGTTGTGGTCCGCTTTGCGTTTTGGATTGATGGGCATAAGCACCTCAATGATCGTAGTTGCCTTCCTCTCGACGTGGGGTGCAGTCCACGGGCGCGGCCCCTTCACCGGATCAGAACCACTCAACAATGTAATGTCGCTGCAACTATTTTTGTTATTTGCTGCGACACCTTTCATGGTGCTTGCGGTTCTCGTAGAGGAACGTAAACAGAGTGAGCAAAGCCTGCGCGAAAGCGAAAAAAGATTTCGCTTGGTGGCGGACACCGCGCCTGCGCTGATCTGGATGTCAGATACTGATAAACTCTGCACTTACTTCAACAAGCCTTGGCTGGACTTCACCGGCCGGTCAATCGAGTCCGAACTTGGGAATGGCTGGGCGGACGGAGTTCACCTCGAGGATCTGCAAAGATGTACTAATACGTACACGCAGGCCTTTGATCGTCGTGAGCAGTTCAGAATGGAGTACCGGCTCCGACGGCACGACGGAAAATATCGATGGGTTATCGACATTGGGGTGCCAAGGTTTAGTCAGGATGGCTCTTTCATCGGTTACATCGGATGCGGCGTCGATGTGACCGAACGTAAGCAAGCGGAAGAAGCACTCAAGAAATCAGAAGAGAAGTTCTCCAAAGCATTCCGTCAAAGCCCAATAATGCTTACGGTAACCAGCATCAAAGACCATCGCTACATTGATGTTAACGAAACCTTTGAACGCGTTACGGGCTGGCGTCGTGACGAGGTCATCGGACGCACTCCGTTCGACATTGGGTTCTGGACGCAACCCTCCGAGAGGGTAGAACTCACGAACCGGCTTCTGTCCGAAGGCCGTCTGCGTGACGTGGAGACCAGTTTTCGCATGAAAGACGGGAGTGTCCGCATCGGATTAGCAACCGGGGAATTGATCGAACTCAATGGTGAGCCGTGCATGCTTGGGGCCGGTACCGACATTACGGAGCGCAAGCAGGCTGAGAAGGCCTTGAAGCGGAGCGAGTCGAATTATCGCATGTTCATTGAGCAAAGCTCAGAAGGCATTTTTTGCCAGGAACTCGACCTGCCAATCCCCGTCGACTTGCCCGAAGAGGAACAGGTTCAGCGCATTCTGCATGAGTCTTATTTAGCCGAGTGCAACGACGCGTTGGCCCGCATGTATGGGATGTCCCGGGCCAACTTTGTCGGCAAGCGACTTACGGAAACCGTGGATGCAAAGAATCCCGTAAACATCGAATTGACTCGCGATTACGTCCGCGGAGGTTACCGTGTCGTGGACCGCGAGTCGCATGAGGTCGACCCACAGGGTAATCGCAAAATATTCCTGAACAGCATGATTGGGATTGTCGAAAATGGAATACTGATGAGGACGTGGGGGATCCAGCGGGACATCACCGATCGGCGCTCGGCCGAAGAGGCGCTGCGCGAGAGTGAGGATAAACTCCGACTGCTTCTCGACTCGACAGCCGAAGCTATTTATGGAATTGACGTCGAAGGCCGATGTACATTCTGCAACCCAGCTTGTCTACGCTCTTTGGGATATGAACGCGTTGACGAACTTCTCGCCAAGAACATGCATTCTCTGATTCATCACACTCGTGCAGACGGGACATCGATGCCAGTGGAAGAGTGCCGGGTTGTTCGCGCATTCCGAGCCGGACAGGGAGTCCACGTTGACGACGAAGTGCTCTGGAAGGCTGACGGAACAAGTTTTCCCGCTGAATACTGGGCCTATCCCCAGCGGAAAGGTCAACAGGTTGTCGGGGCTGTAATTGCGTTCATCGATATCACGCAGCGCAAGCTGGCAGAAGCGGCTCTCGCAGGCGTGAGTCGCAAGCTCATTGCGGCGCAGGAGCAGGAACGCAGGCGGATTGCTAGAGAGCTTCACGACGACATCGGTCAACGTCTAGCCATGTTGACAATCGAGATCGAAGAACTCCAACAGAGCTCTTTCGATTTGCCTGCTCAAGTCCGTAGCCGCATCGACGAACTAAAGGGGAAGACTTCTGGGATAGCAACCGATATTCAATCTCTGTCGCACCAGTTGCACTCGGCAAAGCTGGAATACCTCGGCTTAACGACCGCCATTCGAGGATTCTGCAAGGAATTTGGCGAACAGCAGAAAGTGGAAATCGATTTCCAACCCCACGATCTGCCCAGCCCATTGGCTGCGGACATTTCTCTTTGCCTCTTCCGAGTTCTGCAGGAAGCCCTGAACAACTCAGCAAAACACAGCGGGGTTCGGCAGGTCGAAGTGCGATTATGGGGAACGTCGGATGAGATTCATCTTACGGTAAACGACCGCGGCACAGGCTTTGACAGTGAAAAGGAAAAGCAAAGAGAGAGCCGAGGGCTTGGCCTCATTAGCATGGAGGAACGCTTGAAACTTGTGAGCGGAACTTTTTCAATCGAATCGCAACCGAAGCGCGGTACGACCATACATGCTCGCGTACCTCTCACCGCGGAGACCGAATCCAGACGCGCTGCTGGATAGTAGGAAGGAAGGTCGCCTTGATGACGCTCCAGTCGCGTCGAGGTTAGGGTATCCGCGAGGGTTCGCAATCTGAAACTGTCAAAAAAGCGCCAGCGCTGCTGCGCCCCCCGCTCTACCGCTGCTTGTCTTCTTCTCTAGTTCAAACATTTTTTCCTGACCTGTCTTTTCTGACAGTTGTGAGACCCCAAGTTTAGAAGTTAACTGGCGCGATGGAACGCGGTCTAGGCCCTGCGGAAAGGCCTCGTCAAAAGTGGAATTCAAAGAATAGGCATGAAAGAAGGAGAATGATCATGAAAACAAAAGTTACATTGTGCGCAATACTCGTATGCATTGCGTCGACGATTGCCGTCGGGCAACAAGTTTCAGTCAATTTCAACCACAGCCAGAGTTTTTCCCAGTTTCACACCTATGCCTGGGCTTCCAACAATGCCAACCAGGTCCAGAATTCGATCTTGGCGCAGGTAGCACAGCAAGATATCGACTCGGCATTGCAGGCCAAGGGTTGGCAGAAGGTGCAGGAATCCGAGAATCCCAGCGTAATCGTCACTGCTAACGGCGGACTAAAACAGCAGACCTCCTATAGCGCGTGGGGCATGCGCGGTATCGGCGGTGGCATGGGCAGCATCACCCCCGAACAAAATGTGATTGGAACGTTGGTCGTCGATTTGTATGACGCGAAGAATCAGAGTTTAATCTGGCGCGGAATCGCTCAAAACACATTGAACAACAATGGCAATAAGAATCAGCAGATGGTGCAGAAAGCAGTCACCAAGATGTTCAAGCAGTGGCCGCCGGCATAAGCGCGTACGGGGCGGATTGCTCGGGGTCAGCGTTATTGCCTAACCATGCTCCCTCTACTTTGAATTGAATTCTGTTTATGTTCTCGAACACGAAACGAGGAGAAAATCATGACCAAGCGTTCTTGCCTGATCGGTCTGCTGCTTGCACTGCTTTACGTGACTGTCGCAGTTGCTCAACATCCTGTAGTCGACGCCGTCGCCAACAAAGTAGTCGCAAAGTACCAGTCGTCCAGTTGCCAGCAGTTAATGCAGCAGAAAGCCCAAAAACAGCCGCCGTCAGCCGGCGAGCAGAGAGCCATGGAGTTGCTGAAAACCGACCCGCAGATGCGGCACGAATTCGTCGGCATTGTCGCCGATCAGGTCGTCGACAAACTGATCCAGTGCGGCATGATCCCGTGACCTTCGCGTTCAGCGATCTTGAACTTGCTGCAAACTGTTCAACCGTTGGAGAGATAGGATGACCACAAGGTTGCTGGCGACGGCGGCAGCGGCGACTGATATCACAACCGGCTGTGCCCTGATTGTCGCTCCGACTTTTGTTGTCGATTTACTCATAGGTGCCACGCTCGGCAGTGGCGGCGTCGCGGTAGGCCGTGTGGGAGGGCTGGGCTTCCTATGTCTGGGGCTGGCCTGTTGGCCGAGACAGGAGGTTGTGACTGCACAGGCGACCTCAGCCTTGTTTACCTGCAATCTGCTCTCAGCTCTTTACATCGCCTATCTCAATGTGGTCGAAGGTTTCACCGGGTACCTGCTGTGGCCCGCATTTGCTCTTAACGCTTCGTTGGCGGTCTTGCTCGCAGGTCCCGCATATGCGGCGGCTCGGCGGGAATGGCGTGGTGTTCACTTTCCCAAGATCACAATGCAAATCGTCAGCGAGGTAGTCGTAAGCCCGAAAGAGAAGGCCGAAACAAAGTCGAAGTCGAGCCCATCGAACTCGCGGGTAGCTTGACTCCGATAAACGCTTCAGCAAAGGAGATTACGTATGAGCCAGAACCACTTTACCCTCAGCTTTCCCTTAAAGGCGCCCGCGGATGCAAAAGCGGTGGCAGAACAGCTTCCGCCATTAATGCCGCAGCTATTTCAAGTACAGGACGCCATCGGCACCGTTCACTATTCGCGCTTTACGGTTCTCAGCGAAAAGACTCTGCTATTTCTTGGCGACTTCGATGGAGAGTTCAGTCAACTTATGACAGAGCTCGCAAAGCGCGCAGGACCCGTATTCGATGCCATCTTCCTGCACGTGGTCAATCCACCGCCCTCGCCGGTCGCCGATCACGCGTACTCGTTCGTCGAATGGACGGCGGAGCATCTTCTCACTGCGATCAATCTTTACACCGCCTACCCGGGCGTGACCGCCCAGGAGATTAAGGCCCTCGCATCGGCCGCAGATATCACCGGTGCCGGTGAACTAAATCCCTTCCTGGTGATCTTCCCCATGAAATCGAAAATTGCCTTCATCGAGGTTGAACTGATCCTGCGCGCCAGGGGACACGGCACGACCAAGGACCTGGACAAAGTCGGCACTCCGCATTTCGCGCAGTTCGTGCCGCTGGAGGACAACCAGGTTGGTTTCTTCACCGTCTATGACGGCTCCTTCGATAAGTACATTGCGGATTTCACGAAGAACATCGGGCAAGTGTTCGATCTTCTATTCAAATTCACCAAAGGCGCTCCGCCATCGCCTTGCAGAAAGTACCTGCAGGAATTTATTGACTTTGCGGCTGGGGCGAACCGAACGCCGATTGGCTTTTACCAGGCCTATCCCGGCCTGGGCGTTCAGGACATCCATGCGCTGATCGCCGATAGCAAGTCACAAGCAGCTTGATCGGCCGCCCAGCAACGACGCTGGACGAAAAAGGAGAACGCAGTGAGTGAAGATACCAAGGTACTCACACCGCCTTCGAAGGCAAATGAGGGATTTCTCCGACGCCTCTTTGGGGGAAATGGGCATGAGACTGAGGACGATCATGCCCATTCGCAATCCGATACGAAGACTACCCTGGACCTTCCTGATATTCAGGGATTCATCCTTCGCGGGTACAGGATGCCGATGGTGCGGCATTTCTTACTAACGGTGGGTGTGCCCGCGGAGGCGCGCAAACTGCTTGGACGGTTCGTCAGCGGCGATGAGTCTGACGTTCCGCAGATCACGACTGCCGAAGATTGGCATGTCGGATTCGCGCCGGGTCCCTCAGACAATCCCGTCGACGTCCCGCGCCACAAGCCGGACTACTGCCTTAACTTGGGAATTACCTGGCCCGGGCTAATCGCGTTGGAGGTCAAAGATCGAGTGCCGGAAGTTTCGTTCAAGTCGTTCGATGCGTTCGTTGCTGGGGCCGCGGAACGTGCGCCCCTGGTGGGCGATACCGGTGCGAGCGCGCCGCAGAACTGGATAGAAGTCTTTGGCAAGGGGAGCGGTCACGTGATGTTGACGCTGCACGCCATTAGCCCGGAGGCGATGACGACCTATAGCGACCGGCTGTCGGCGCTCTTCGCGGAAGGGAATGCTTTTCGAGAGATCTGGCGCACCGACGGGATGGCATTGATGGATGTTATCGATGGTAACCCCGTCCCCACTTTCCGCGTTCACTTCGGATACACCGATGGCATCAGCATGACCACCATTCGCGGCGGCCCCGAACGTTACCCGGCGGATCATCAGCAGCCTTGCGAACCCTGGCTATTCGTTTTGCGGGACGAAGCTGAGAACTACTTCGTACCTGAGCCGCGAGAGCTCGGTCTGAATGGCAGCTTTGCTGTCTTCAAAATGATCGAGACGGACGTCGTTGGTTTCGAGAATTACTTGCAATTGAACAAAGACAAGATAGATCCCGAACTGCTCGCAGCCAAAATGTGCGGGCGCTGGCGCAACGGCGTTCCGCTTGCGTTGTCCCCGGAAACTGACAGCCCTCCGGGAGGAATTGCGCCGGAGCAATTGAACGACTTCGAATACGTAAACGCTGACGGGTCAGGCGATCCCCGGGGACTGCGCTGTCCAGTCGGCGCCCACATGCGCCGGATAAATCCACGAGGCCAGCCAGTCACGGGCCAGGGAGAACCCGGTGGCAGCAATAACACTCACCGGCTTATCCGTCGTGGCATGCCCTACGGGCCGACGTACGATCCGGCGAAACCCTACGATGGCATCGAGCGGGGACTTCTGGGCTATTTCATAAACTCGAGTATTGAGAATCAATATGAGTTCGTGCTGGGGCACTGGGTAAATGACAGCGAATTTGCCGGCGCGGTCAGGCTGCCCGCTAAATCAAAGGATCCGATGATTGGAACTCAAGACCCAGCGGAAAGTATTTTCGTTATTCCTCAAGGGGATGGTGCGCCCGCGATCAAACTGACACGGCTCTCCACCTTCATAACCACGAAAGCAGCAGCTTACTGCTTTCTGCCGAGCATCACCGCAATCAAATTCATCTCCAAACTGTGATGAGGTTCTTATGCTGTTCTTCACCAGATGGTTCGGAGTAACCGGTAATGACGCCGATCGGGACCCTGCCCGGGAAAAGTTCGAGATCGAGGAGATCATCGAGCTAAGTCTGTTATTGCAGGCGAATGCCGCCGCCAAACAACACCGGTCGTTGGCGCGTGGAACTCACGCGAAGGGTGTCTCCGCCCGAGCCCACTTCGAAGTATTTGACGTTAGTGTCGGGCGTGCCGGTGCGGTGGCGGATCGACTAGCGCAGGGGATGTTCGCAACCCCTGGAATATATCCAGCGATTGTGCGGTTTGGGAACGCGGATCCGAACAAAAACTCTGATTTCAAGGCGGACGTGCGATCGTTGTCTTTCTCCGTCGACCTCACACGGGAAGGCAGCACATCCGTTTTTGGCGCCTGTTCAGGCCGGCAAGATTTCTCCCTGCAAAATACGACGACTCTGCCCATAAACGACTCAACTGCATTTGTGGCGATCGCGAGGTTGCTTACGGCATCCAACCCGGCCGTCGGCCTGTGGTCGCTGTCGTTCAAGGATAAGTTGAGAGTGCTAAGGACGCTCGCATTGGTGCAATTTCAGATGCGCCAGACCCTCAAGCCTTATCAGCAACTGCGCTATGGGAGCAACGTACCGTTTCGTCACGGACCGGTCGACGTTGTAAAGTATTCGGCTACACCGTCCCCGGAAAATCCGGCAGGCCCTCTGCAAAGGAGCAACCCGAACGGCCTGCAAGACGAATTGATCCGACACGTTCAGGAAGATGGCAAGATGAGCAGCTTCGACTTTGGAGTTCAGTTCCTCGACGCCGATCGGATGACTTATTGGGGCAAGCGTCGGGACGCGAATTTCTGGATTGAAAACGCAAGTGTCGAGTGGAGCGAAGCGGAAGCGCCCTTCCACACCATCGCACGGCTTACCCTGTTGCCGAAGTCGCACCTTCAGTCGGATGCGGCCGAAGCAACCTATATCGACGTCACTGGGAATTCGACTCCCGACAGCACGCCCCTAGGGAGCATTAATCGGGCTCGCGGGCCTGCTGAGGTTGCCAGCAGAAAAGCGCGCATGCAAGCGGCTGGCAGTCGAGAACTGGATGCGATCTCATGGGTAAAGTCAGCCTGACAGTGCATGAGAAAACAACGTTGACGTGAGCGGCTCTCACCCGCTGTAACAACTGCCAGTTGTCACTGATCCGCTCCGGTGGTGCACTGAAACCCACGCCCAACTTTCGGGCTCGTCGCCTAAAAACTCACTCCGTTGTTACACGACGCAGGCAGATCCTGTTACCTCGTGGAGTCTGTTTAGCGGATAAGGAGCAGTTTATGGATTGTCGGGATCTCGTCAAACGGCTCGAGCCGACACTGCTTCTGATTCTCGCCATGTTGATTTGGACATCCTCGTTACTGTGGGGACAAGGCCAGGACTCCCTATCAGACCTCGATGCGCTGGTGCAGCAAAGACGATACATCGAGTTAGAGCATGCCCTTGTAACTGCATCGGAAGAACTGCCGCCACCCAGTCACGATTATTTCCAGGGCGTAATGGCTAACCGAGTCAATCACGCGCAGAAATCTATTCGTTTACTTGAACCGCTCATACCCACCCTTCTAGCGACCAGTCCTGTTCGCGCGGAATTTGCCTTATGCACGCTTGCAGATGATTACGTCAAGACCTTTCGTTACGGGAACGCCGCCAGATTTTATGCCGAAGCAAATCGTGTTGCTGAACAACAGGGAAAACAATCTGAGTGTGGCGCAGCGAGAGAAGCCTCGCGCTGGGCTTTACTGCGAAATGCGCCAGCCCAGACAGTTGCGACCAGGGGACCATTCACCGTGAAGGGTAAGCGGGACACTCTGGGGTTGTTCCAGGTTCCAGTCGCTTCGGGCAATTACTCTGGTTCCTGGATTGTTGATAGCGGGGCCAATTTATCGGTAGTCAGCCGCTCTGTTGCTAACAAGCTCGGTCTCGAAACCTCAACTGGCAGCGAGACTGCACAGGGGATCGCCGGCCTCTCTGTCTCTGTCCATACAGCTGTCATTCCGGAGATCCGTGTCGGCCCAGCAGTTCTCCGCAACGTCGCTGTGCTTGTCGTCGAGGATTCACAGTTGAGTTTTTCGGAGTTGGACTATCGAATCGAGGGATGTTTGGGAATCCCTGCACTGGCGGCTCTGGGCAAAGTTACCTTTTATCACGATGGGCGAATCGATTTCAGTCCGGGGAAGATCCCGGCCAAAGAAACAGCTTTTCACAATTTTTTCTTTGATAGGTTTACTCCATTGATCGTCGCTGACTTCGGACACAAAGAGCAGTTATTCACAATCGATACGGGAGCGATGGGCACAATATTGTCTGCAGAATTCTACAATGCAAACAGAGACATTTTCGAGTTTTCCGAATCGGTTAGTTTAGAACTGTCGGGGGCGGGAGGAATGCTGGCTGTTCCCGCATACCAGGTATCAGGCTTAGTGGCAACATTGGGCGGATCATGCGCGAGGGTTAAAGACGTTTCAATCTTGTTGGGCACTGCACGACGACCTGATGAGTTTTACGGGGATATCGGAGAAAATGCGCTCAGTTCATTTTCAAGCTTCACTCTGGACTTCCCCGCTATGCACTTCAGGGCTAACGGAGGCGATCCGGGCGATTGCAGCGACAGCGTTACTCCAGCGCCATTCGAAGCGATGACAATCTACTAGTTTTGGCACAACGACACGCTCGCGGTTTCGGCGGCTACCTAAGCGGCTACCATGTGGTTCCTGATGGCGTACTTGATCAGTTCGGCGTTGCTCTTGGCGCCGAGCACTTCCATCATCCGGTATTTGTGAAACGCAACCGTCCGGGTCGACATGTTCAAAATGCCGCCGACTTCTTTCATTACTTTTCCTTCGGCCAGCAACTGCAGCACCTCGCGCTGCCGGTCGGTAAGGCGTTCGTGTTCCTCGACCAACTTCTTATGTTGCCACCGCAAGCAATCGATCGCGTCTCGCGATAAACCCTTGCAAATGTAGGATTTACATTTTGATACCTCACGCACCGCAACCGCCATCTCGGCAGCAGCACATGTCTTGAGAAGATAACCAGAGGCTCCGCTCTCGAAAGCTTTCGCTGCTACTTCTATGTCGGTGTTCATGGTCAGATAAACCAACTTGACGGAGGGCAGCGCTTGTTTCACTTGCCTCCCCGCATCCAAACCATTGAGGACGGGCATAGCGATATCCAGCACGATTACGTCCGGCTTCAATTCGACGGCAGCACGCAGCAGGGCGCGACCGTCGCTGACCACTCCGACTACATCAAATTCGGTTTCGAGAAGTCTCCGGCACAACTCTGCTACCAGGTTGTGGTCGTCGGCAATCAAAATACGTAAGCGGTTTATCATCTTCTTAACCTCCTCAGAACCTCCACCTGGCATAGTGAAGGTGTTTCTTGGACTGTTCCCCATTCAGCCTCCCATCAAAGGAGCGGCCTTGCGTCGAGGTATTGCAATTCAATCAGTCGTTCCAAACGGAGCGTGATATCCGCAACTCTGACCTTCGAGCAGGGGCTAGCGGTCACTTGTCGCAGTACGCGTTGCAAGCTGCTTCAATTCGATTTCGGGCACGGCAAACCGTGAAAAGCCGCAATCCAAGCAGACTGAAACCTTCGGAGTTACTGCAATGCCGGGATGTTCAATATTCCTTAGGCCGCTGAAATGGATCATCATTTCAGCAGTAAACTCCGCCAGATTCACCGATTGACATGATGCGCAACGCATGATGCCCCGCCCCAGTTGATTTTCCGCGATTCTTATCCGGAAAGGCCCCGTTGTCTATGTGTGCAACTGTGAAAGGGATTTTGTGCCAGCCCACCAAAAATACATTTTTCCGGGTGGTTTGGTTGTAGACTTGCCTTTACTCACCTCGGTTGTGAGTACAGCGAGTGTGTACCTGGATTCCATCACCCCAAGATCAGGTTATTCAGAGCCGCCGTCGATGGCGCAGTTAAAGCGTCTGACCGACGAGCAGCTCATGACCCATCTCCAAGAGGGCCAAGGCGACGCCCTCGCGGTCCTCTTTGACCGCTACCAGAAGCTGGTCTTAAGCATCGCGTTGAGAATTGTCCGCGACCCCGGTGAAGCGGAGGACGTTACGCAGACTGTCTTCCTGGATATTTATCGCGCGGTGGCACAATTCGACTCCCACAAAGGCAATACTAAGGTGTGGTTGATGCAGTATGCGTACCACCGTGCCTTCAACCGCCGACAGCATCTTCAAGGTCGGGAGTTTTATAAGAACACGGAGCTCGAAGAAGGGGATACTCAGCCTGCGGTCGCTCATGCGACCTTAGGCCTAAGTTCACCGGAAACTAAGGAGTTGGTTCGCCAAAGTATGGCCGCTCTGTCGGACGAGCAGAAATCAGTCATCGAAATGGCCTGTTACGAAGGCCTTTCCATGCGAGAAATTGCGGAACGAACGGGAGATTCATTCGCCAGTGTCCGCCATCATTATTATCGCGGACTGCAGAAATTGCGCTCGTTGATATCGAGCGATCCCGACAAGAAATCGACTGCACAAAGAGGAAAGTGTGCCTGAGCCACAGCAAAGAGGAACCACTGAGCATGAGCACTATGAGGCGCTTTGTGCCCTTGCTGTCGGCGGCCTGCTGGAAGGCGAGGAGTTGGTTGATTCCCAGGCCCATCTGAAGGACTGCGGCGAGTGCCGCTCTGACTACCTCGATCTATCCCGTCTCATAACTCTGGAATTGCCGCAGGCCCAGGGAGCCTTTCAGCAAAAGCTGGCAGAGATGAGGACTAACCCGCTGCCCGGTTCGCGGCAGAGCTTCCTTCGCCGGGCGCGAGCTGAAGGCGTGGTCTTCTCGCCGGAAGTTGAGACCCCCGCCCGATCAGGTCCGTGGTACTTGCGTCCCATCGCCGGGCTAATCTTTGTTGCTGCGCTGATCGTAATTGCGGTGAGTCTTAAGGTTCACCACGTCGAGGCGCCGGATACAGCTCGGGCGAAAGACGCTGCCGTGACTCAAAATATCGCTGAGCTTGAACGGGCGAACTCCGAGCTTACCGCGAACCTGTCTAAGTTAAAGCAGTCGCTCGCGATGGACCAGCACGAGATCCAGAATCTGCGCTCACAACTGGGAAACGCCGCTACAACCGCCGAGAACCTGCGACGCAACGGTGAACAGTCGTCCAGCCACACCGTGCAATTACTGGACGAATCCCGCAACCAGGAGAAACTACTCGCAGAAGCAAGAGACGAGGCGGCTCGTAGCAGTCAGTTGCGCATCAACGACGAAGCTTCACTGGTGGAGCAGCAGGCTCGCATCACGGAACTCTCCAATAAACTGCGGATCGCCAGTGCCACCGTAGATCAGGAACGCCAACTCGCGGCGGCGGGTAAGGATGTCCAGGAGCTAATGGCGTCGCGCCAGTTGCACGTCATTGATGTTCGCGACACTGACCCGAATGGCGACCCCGGCAAGGCTTTTGGACGCGTTTTCCTGACCGAAGGCAAATTGCTCACCTTTTATGCCTTCGATTTGAATGAAGGCAGCGTACTAAACACCAAGCGTGGTTTCCAAGTCTGGGCGGTTCCGGAGACAGCAAAGGACTCGCCGCACAGCCTCGGCTTCCTGCATGTGGATGCTAAAGCCCAAGGGCGTTGGGTGTTGACAGTGGAGAAGCCGGAACTGCTGAAGCAGATCGGTGCCGTATTTGTGACGGCTGAGCCCACAGATGGTGACAAACAACCCACCGGACAGAAAATGCTCTACGCCTACCTGGGCGAAGCCAATCACCGCTAGCGGAAGGACTCACTTATTTCATCCGAGGACCTAAACCCGAACGTTCTTCTCGCGATGCGTATTTTTGTCTACTGTCATTTCTGACAGTGGTTCCCAAGAACGTCCGGTACTCGTTGTTGGCGGCTTGAATCAGACCCACCCACAAGGATATTCTTCTTTGCGCTGGAGCAAGGAGCGGAACTAGTTGCGCCCCGTCACGCACTAGTGGAGAGTTGTGATGAAGTGTCCCGTGCTGGTTCTGATCTTTCTTCTGACGACATTGCTGGCCCGCGCACAAACGGAAGATGCCAGGATTTCCGGAAGGGTGACGGACCTCAGCGGCGCGGTGATCGTCGGCGCCGAATGCAAGATCACCAACATCGAGACCTACGTCTCGACCACTACCACCACCAGTCAGGATGGAATCTACGTCATTCCTAACCTGCGTCCAGCCATCTATCGGCTGACCATTCAAAAGGAAGGCTTTCGCCCGGTCGTCCGGCTCAACCTGCAGCTGTACGTGCAGGATGCGGTCCATGAGAATTTCACGCTCGCGGTCGTGCCCATTAAGCAACTGAAAGCAACCCGGATGGCTCGAAAGCGCTGGAGTGGCATGCTGATCGATGCCCAGGAAGCCGATCGCAGCGGCCCCCTCGTGGAATGGATATGAATCGCATTCGCACGAGGTGGCAATGGACAGCGTCCTTTGCGGCCGCGGTAGTGGTGGTGCTAGCGGCCGGCGCATATGGCCAGAGCGCTTCCTTCGCAATTTTTACGGGCCGCGCACAGGATCCGCAGGGGGCGTCTGTAGCAGGCGCTACGGTTACCGCAACTAACCAGGAAACAGGTATCGTCCGAACCACACAAACCACGTCGGACGGTCTCTATCGATTCGACGACCTGCCGCCTGGTATTTACGATGTCGTCATCGAAGCCCAATCGTTCGCCAGAGTTGAAGTGAAGAACGTGAACCTGTGGATCGGCGAACAACGCGATGTCAACTTCAATCTTGCGCCTGCAGTGGAGAGGCAGTCCGCGACAGTGACCGCGAAACTACCCCTTATCGAATCCACCAAGACGGATGTTTCGACGGTGATCGACGAGAAAGACGTGGCGAATCTTCCGACCACGACGTCCTTTGAAAGCGTCGGTGGCGTGTCCAACGATTTCGAAGGCTTGGCTGTCTCAGCCCCGGGGGTGAGGTACGACTACACTAGCGATTCCTCTGACCTCGTCGGCCCGGGCAACGTTAACGACCGCGGCATGGCCATCAATGTGGACGGGGGGAATATGTGGGATGAGGCACAGATCCTTGTCGCGCGTGACGCGCTCGGCGCATCGGTGGAAGAGGTAAAGGAATTTCAGGTTCTGACGAACAACTACAATGCGGAATACGGCCAGGCCGGAAGCATCATCTTCGACATCGTTACAAAATCCGGGACGAATGACTTTCACGGCGACTTCCACGCATACTTCCGCGGACGCAACTTTGGAGCGTCGAATTTCTTCTACAACCTGAGCGATCCGACCAGCCGTGCGCCCTTCTTCAAGCACGAGTATGGATTCACGGCGGGTGGGCCGTTTGTGAAGAACCGTTTGTTCTGGTTTACAAGTCTTGAGGACACCGCGCAGGGTGCTCCCATGACTTCTTTAGCCTTCGGAAACAGCATCACTATCAATCAGCCTGTGAACGAACTGCTGTGGTCCGCGAAAGTTGACGCCAGTCTCAGCGCCAAACACCTGCTGACGGTGCGTTACAACTTGCAGCGCGACACGTCGTCCAATGTTCTGCTAAATACGCCGCCCGGCACCACCGACCCGAGCGGCTTGGTCAACACAACCATTCACGACTCTGGCTTAAACATCGGCCTGATTTCTACATTGACGGCTCACACGGTCAACGAGGCACGGTTTTTCTGGCACCGCTTCCTGTTGTCGACGCCGACCGTGAGCACCTTACCTGGAGAGGCGTTGCCTAACGCATATGTCGGGGCGGACTTCTGCTGCCCGCAGGGCGATTACCAGAACCGTTTCCAGTACATCGACAATCTGTCATGGACGCGGGGCACCCATGCGTTTAAGTTCGGTTTTAATATTAGCCACTTCCCCATACAGGCTTTGTATCAACAGTTTCACTACGGCGAATACTCCAACTTCGCCCCCGGCCCCTGCACCAACTCCTTCTTTCCTCAGGCGGACGGCCGCTGCCCGTCGCAATTCACAATCGGACTCGGACCGGGTGCCGTAAACATTGCCGACAATATCTATGGAATCTACGCTCAAG
>Ga0182015_10001323_pt1 | contig 33000 bp, 28 predicted proteins | sample 712P3MmetaG_FD_120478 | JGI IMG/M metagenome (GOLD analysis project Ga0182015, IMG submission 120478) | Permafrost microbial communities from Stordalen Mire, Sweden - 712P3M metaG | ecosystem: Environmental > Terrestrial > Soil > Wetlands > Permafrost | place: Sweden: Stordalen | collected...
AAATGTTTTATTACTTTTCTGAATACCACCGCGCAAACTGAACACTCTGGCTTCAACCCTAAGACTTTGCCTGCGGTCTGCGCTCCTCTCAGAGCTCATTTTTGCGACGGAAAGTAGTTAGGGATTTGTTCGCAAGGATTGAGCATGCCCACGGTGCGGCAGCGTAGGCACCGCGAACGACCAGCGACGAATGACAAACGACCAGGGACCAACAACCAGCGACTAACGACCGACGACTGACTTTTACCGACTACTATTCCCCGGCGAAATCACCCTCCCATACTCACTCGCGCGCGCTATGCGGTCAAACATCCGCCAGGCCGCGAGCGAAACATCGCTGATAGCTTCTTCCCCGTCGCGCTCGCGACGCAAGTAGGTAGTCATTACGCAAAGTATGTAAGGGCGCTTCTCTACGAAGATCACGCCAGAATCATTGCGCACGCCCTCCAGTTCGCCCGGCTTGTTGGCGATCTTCAGATCGTCGGGGAGCTTGCGCGGGATAAAACTGTCCTTGTGAGTGGAGAGGACCTTGAAGAAATCTTCGGTCATCTCTTTGTTCAGGACCTTTCCGCGATAGAGCGCCTCGAGCAGGCTCATCATTTCATTGGGAGACGAAACATTTTCGCGGCCTTCGGCGGCCGCTTTCAGATCCATCATCTTGCGGCGAAGGTGGGTATCGCGCAGTCCCTGCGCGCTCAGGAAGGCATTCACGCTATCCATGCCGACGCGATCGATGAGTACGTTGGTCGCGGAATTGTCGCTCACAGCCACCATCATGGTAGCGAGATCGCGCAGCGTGAGCCGGGTGACGCCGGGCTTCAGGCCGCCCATGATGTCGCTATCCGGCACCAGATCGGCGGCGTTGACCGTATAGAGATCGGTAAGCTTCAGCTTGCCTTGCTGCACCTGCCGATACAGTTCGGCGAGAACGCAGATCTTGATGGAGCTCGCCTGCGGGAAAACGTCGTCGGCGTGCAACAGATATTTGTGTCCGTCGGTAAGGTCGAGGATCGCTACGCCCATCACGCCATCGAGATCGCGATCCACGTCAAGGATTGAGCTTTCAAGCTTCGTCCAGAGGACGGTCTGTTTCTCGGGTGGGGGCAGTGCGGAGGTTTGAGTGAACGCGAAGGCGCTCAGACAAAGACCGGCGAGCGCGACAAAGGCTGCCGTTCTTGTCTGTGTCCGTATCCCCGGCTTCCGTATCGGTACCTGCGACGTCAGTTTTTGTTGCATCTATTTTCCTGGCACAAATTACCGTGGCACGAACCGGGCGAAAGCCGCTGGCACCCACCCCTTGCGATAGGGCCGCAAGGAGTGGGCCACCCTGGGCTATGCTTTTCTTAGAAACAACGCGCCTAGCGGCGGCAGAGTCAGTCGCAACGAATAGGGACGGCCGTGAGTTGTTTCTTGCAGCGCCTCCGCGCCTCCCATGTTGCCCATGCCGCTGCCGCCGTACTCGCGGGCGTCGCTGTTGAGAAGCTCTCTCCAGTAGCCGCCTGACGGTACTCCAACCATGTATCCCACCCTGGGCACGGGCGTGAAATTGCACACGATGAGCACCGGGTTCTCCTCGTGCTTGCCCTTGCGGAGCACCGCGATGACGCTCATCGGCGCGTCATTGCAATCGACCCATTCAAAGCCCTGGGGATCATTGTCGAACCAATGCAGCGGAGATTCGCTGCGATAGACGCGGTTGAGCTGTTCGACCCAGGTCATGAGTCCTCGATGCACCGGGTATTGCAGCACATTCCAGTCGAGGCTGCGATCGTGGGACCACTCGCTCACCTGGCCAAACTCGCAGCCCATGAAGAGCAGTTTCTTGCCGGGCTGCGCGAACATATAGGCGAACAGCAGCCGCAGGTTGGCAAATTTCTGCCACTCGTCGCCGGGCATTTTGCCGATCAGGGAACCTTTTCCGTGCACCACCTCGTCGTGACTCAGGGGCAACACAAAATTCTCGTGGAACGAATACAGCATGCGAAAGGTCAGCTTGTTGTGGTGATACTGGCGATGAATCGGGTCCTGGCTGAAGTACTCGAGCGTGTCGTGCATCCATCCCATATCCCACTTAAGGCCGAATCCCAGGCCGCCCAGATGAGTGGGCCGCGACACCATCGGGTAGGAAGTCGATTCTTCCGCGTAGGTCTGGATGTCGGGATGTTCTTTGTAGGCTTCGAGATTGAAACGACGCAGGAAGTCGATGGCTTCCAGGTTCTCGCGTCCGCCGAATTTGTTCGGAATCCATTCGCCGTGTTTGCGCGAGTAGTCGAGATAAAGCATGGAAGCGACAGCGTCCACGCGCAGGCCGTCGATATGATATTTGTCCAGCCAGAACATGGCGCTCGACATCAGGAAGCTGCGCACTTCGCTGCGGCCGTAGTTGAAGATAAACGTCTTCCAATCGGGATGGAAGCCCTGGCGTGAGTCGGAGTGCTCGAACAAGTGCGTGCCGTCGAAGAAGGCGAGCCCGTGGCCGTCGGAAGGGAAGTGCGACGGAACCCAATCGAGAATCACCGCGATGCCTTGCTGGTGCAGGTAGTCCACCAGGTACATGAAGTCCTGCGGCGTGCCGTAACGCGACGTGGGGGCGAAGTAGCCCGTCGTCTGATATCCCCAGGAACCGTAGAAGGGATGCTCCATGATGGGGAGCAACTCGACGTGGGTGAATCCCAGCCGATTCACGTACTCGGCGAGCCGGGGCGCAATTTCGCGATAGCTAAGCGAACGGTTGTCCTCTTCAGGAACGCGCATCCACGAGCCCAGGTGAACCTCATAGATCGACATCGGCGCGTGCAGCGAGTTAAGCGCGGCACGTTTTTCCAGAAAGTTCGCGTCACCCCAGGTGTAGTCGAGATCCCACACCACGGAAGCTGTCCGTGGCGGCTTCTCGTCAAAGAATCCCACTGGATCGGTCTTTTCAATCTGGTAACCGAGTTGGGTGGAGTCGATGTGGAACTTGTACAACGCGCCCTTCTCGACTCCGGGAATAAAGCCTTCCCAGATTCCTGACGAGCCACGAGCCTGAAGCCGATTCGCTTGCGGGTTCCAGCCGTTGAAGCTGCCGATCACCGACACCTGGCGGGCGTTCGGAGCCCAGACGCTGAAGACGGCTCCCTTGGTCCCTTTGGACTCGACAAGGTGCGCACCCATCTTGTCGTAAATGCGATAGTGACTGCCTTCGTTGAACAGATAGAAGTCTTCGGCGGTCAGCAGAGAAATGTCGGAGCGGACGGGAGATGCTTCCTTAGTTGGAGGTTTCGTCGTCATGGTTTCACGTCGGGTTTTAGTGTAGCCCAATTCCGGAGGATCGAGGACCGCCGAAATTGTGTCGTGGCGGGGCTTTGCCCCGCCAGCACGGGCGAGTCGCCCGTCCCCCCACCCATTCCACTAGCGGCGCTTCTCTTTCTGCGCTTCGCGCTTCTGCCGTGCCCAGCCTTCTTTAACGCTTTGTCGCGCGCGTCCAAAGGCCAGCGCATCCGGAGGCACGTCATCCGTAATGCAGCTTGCGGCGGCGACGTAGGCGCCGCGGCCAATCTTTACCGGCGCCACCAGCGTCGAGTCGCTGCCGATGAACACGCCATCTTCAATGACCGTCGTGTGCTTGTTCACACCATCGTAGTTGCACGTGATGGTACCGGCGCCGATGTTGACGCCTTCTCCAATTTCCGCGTCGCCCAGATAGGTGAGGTGATTCGCCTTCGAACCTTTACCCAGCTTGATTTTCTTGGTCTCGACGAAGTTGCCGACGTGCGCACCTTCGCCCACCTCGCTGCCCGGGCGTAGATGAGAGTACGGTCCCAGCACAGCTCCGTCGCCCACCTGCGAGTCTTCCATGATCGTCCCCGGCCGCACCGTGACCCGGTTGCCAATGACCGAATTTGTGATCACGCTGTAGGAGCGGACGCGGCAATCCGCGCCCACCTTGGTGTTGCCGAGCAACTGGACGAAGGGCTCAATCACGCTGTCCGCGCCCACTTCCACGTCGCTGTCAATCACGCAGGTATGCGGATAAAAAATGGTTACGCCTTGCGCGAGCAGCTCGCGGCATTTCGCCAGCCGCAGCCGCGCGTCCAGATCCATCATCTCCGCGCGAGTGTTGCTGCCGAGCACTTCGCCGGCATCTGAAGTCTTAATTGCGACCACCTTTTTGTGAGCGCGATGGAAAACTCCCGCCATATCGGTGAGGTAGTACTCGCCGTGCGCGTTCTTGGTTGAAAGTTGGTCAATGTGCTCGTAAAGTGCAGGCCCGGCGAAGGCGTAAAATCCGGAATTAATCTCGCGAATTTTCTTCTGTTGCGGGCTCGCGGACTTCTCTTCGACGATCGCCTGGACTTCCGACCCACCGCCCGTGTCTTTGCGGATCACTCGCCCATATCCAAAAGGATCGTCGAGATCGGCGCTGAGCAAAGTCATGCTGGCTTTCTGAGCGCTGTGGAAGTCGCTGAGCATCTGAATCGTGTCGGCGGTGATCAGCGGAGCGTCTCCAGAAAGCACGATGACGTGGTCGTACTTATTGCCACCGCCCGAGAGCGCCTCGCGTGCCACCATGAGCGCGTGTCCGGTGCCACGCTGTTCGGCTTGCAGCACGAAGTTCACGCCCGTGCCGGCAACCGCTTCGCGCACGCGCTCCGCCTCATGACCGATGATCACGAAGATGTCGTGCGCGGACGCAATTTTCTTCGCAGTGGCAATCACGTGCGCCAGGATGGGCTTGCCGCCGATTTCATGCAGAACTTTGGGATGCTTCGATTTGAGCCGCGTGCCCTTGCCCGCCGCCATTATGACGACCGCGATGGTCGTGCGCGGCGGCTGCGGGGTGGCTCGCTTGGATGGGGAGGATTTCGCCGTAGTCTTTTTTCTTGTTCCTGGCTTCTTTGCCATGCTCAGCCAATATACCGCGAATGCTTCGGTAGAGACGCGGCTTGCCGCGTCTCCCACTGCTGACAGTTCCAAACAGGTTGCGGGAAAAGTCGTTTTTAAGCGAAAGCCACGCTCTCAGCGGCTGAAGCCTTATCAAAATAGTGCGGTTACCGCAGCGGTGAACCGCTGCGCCACCCAAAATCAAGTGCAACACCGAACCCAAATCAAGTGCAACACCGACTATTTCCGCAACCCGCTAAAGAAAGAACTTGCTCGCCGGAGAACAGCGCGCTCGATAGCCAAATGTCATCAGCTCCGGATCGTCTGCCGATCGGGTGTTTGGGCCATCAGCGCCATCAGGTCGTGCGCCAGACGGTCGGTGGCGTGCCGCGCCACCTCGCCTTCCTCCAGATAATCTCCCATAACCGGGCACACGCCAAGCGCCTCGATCGCTTCCAGATCCACCACGATCTGCGAAGCTCCCTCGAGCGCGTATTTGGCCTTCATCTCGGGCGATGCCGGCTTGCGATTGATCAGGCTGTAGTCGAACAACTGCATGCCGGCGTGTTCATTAAGCGCGCGTATATGCTCGGCGGCACTTAAACTAAGACTTTCATTTACCTGCGTCATCAAATTGCATACAAATACCTTAATGGCAGACGATTCGAAGATCGCCTCAGGGATGCCGCGCACCAGCAAATTCGGAATCAGGCTGGTGAAGAGCGAGCCAGGACCGATCGTAATCAGGTCGGCGTTGGCGATCGCTTCGAGCGTCTGGGGAAGCGGTTCAACGTCGGGAGGCACCAGGACGAGCTCGCGAATCCTGCCCTTGCTGGCCGTGATCCGCGTCTCGCCGCGCACCCGCGATCCGTCTTCGAGTAACGCTTCCAGCTCCACGCTCGACATGGTCGCCGGATAAATATGGCCGCGCGTGAGCAGAATCTCGGAGGAAAGCCGCACCGCCTCGGCGAAATCTCCGGTGATCGAAGTCAATGCCGCCAGAAAAAGATTTCCGAAACTGTGGCCTTCAAGTCCGGAACCTTTCTGAAAGCGGTGCTGGAACAGGCGCGACAGCAGAGCTTCGTCTTCGGAGAGCGCAACGATGCAATTGCGCACATCGCCCGGCGGGAGCATATTGAACTCTTTGCGCAGGCGGCCGCTCGATCCGCCATCGTCGCTTACCGTAACCACGCCACTCAGCTCGCGAATCGTTGGTTGACCGGAGGTGCCCGTCCCCGGCGTCATGACGTAACGCTTTAGCCCCTTCAACAGCGTGGAGAGGCCGGTGCCGCCGCCGATCGCGACCACGCGCAGTTCGGGACCAGCCTTGCCGGTTTCGGAGGAATTTGTGCGCAACTGGGGATGCATGCGACTCAATAAAGGTCAGAGGTCAGAGGTCAGACTGCAGAGGTGAAAGCCCGCAGATCGCAGCAAGTGATTTTCACCTCTGCAATCTAACCTCTGACCTCTGACCTCCGATTCAGTAAGCGCTCGCTTCTTCTTCCAGGACATCGGATTCTTCGGCGCCCGGGTCCGGATATAGCAGTTCGGTGAAGCGCGGGTCTTCCGCCAGATTCTGGAAATCGGTGTCGTTTCGCGCCTGGAAGCGCAGCGCCGGTTTCACCTGAATGGCCTCGTCGAGCGTCTTGAGCGATTCTTCGACGTGGCCGGTCAGGCAATGCAGCGCCGCCAGTCCGTACAGGACGAACTCCGCCTTGGGCTGCTGCTTCAAGAGCTTGTCGAGGTGCTCGCGCGCAGTTACGTAGTCGCCCGAGTTGATGAGCGAAACCGCGTAATCGTAATGCTCTTCCGTCGTCTTGAATTGCAGCGCCGACGCATCGATTCGCTTGTCGCAGGTGATGATGTGTACCTGGGCCCGGTCCACCAGACTCTTGTTCGGCCCGGTGAGCACTTTTTGCAGGTGGCCCTTAGCCTTCTCGAACTTGTGTTCCTGCAATGCGCGCAGCCCGGATTCATAGTTCTGCACTGCCTGGGTGTGTCGTGGATCTTCGGTGACTTGTCGTTTTGGAGCTACCTTCAATGGCATCAAACCGCCTTCAGTCCAGAATTGAAATCGAAACTCGAACCTGCGAGTGCGCCCTCAGTTAATGCTGGCCGCCGTCGACAGATCAATCGCTTTCCAGTCGCCTTTGGTAATGCCGGCGCGAATTTCCTTCGCCGACTTACCTTGTTTGTTCATGTTGTAAGTGTAATAAAGCTCTTTGAGACAGGTTGCGCAGCGCGCGCCGTGCGTGCTGGAAAAGCAGCTATGCAGGCTGTTATGTCCCATGCTGCGATCGCAGTAGCAGTAGCATGGCTGCTGGTAGATCACTTTCACAATCTTCGCCGCCAGTTCATAAGCATGCGTCTGATATGGATACTGCGCGTTCCCACCCACCAACTCATCCGTGGTCAGAATCGGCGGAAGCTTGGCGTCCGCCGCCGGAGGAGCCGCGTTGAAATGTGGAACCGCCTCATCGGCTTCGGATTGAAGCCACGGCGCCGACACCATAGTGACCATCAAAAACAGTACCGCCGACGCGAAAACCCGTGTGCGCATGCCTGCCTGCCTCTAACCTGTATTTTACCTTAAGCTTGGCGATTGAGGATTACCGGTAGTGGTACCGTTTGAATCGATTTTGTGTGGAGCGGGCACTCTTGCCCGCTGCCTTTGACTTTGATCTAAGGCTATACAGTTTGCTGAAAAACTCGGTTTCGTATCAGGGCATCGCTTTAGCGATGCCGTAAGTTCTTCGAATTCAGATGCCCCTTTAGGGGCTGGCACGGAAAGCCGACTTTTCAGCAAACTGTCAAGCCGCCGAGGGACGCAACCCCTACCCCAGCTTCTCCAGAAGCAAACAGATAGTTTCAATTCCGCGATGGAAATTCGGAATGTGGAATTTCTCGTTGGGAGCATGCAGGTTGTCGTCCGGAAGCCCGAACCCCATCATCACCGACGGTATCTTCAGTACGTCCTGGAAATCGGTCACGATCGGAATCGACCCTCCGGAACGAATGAACACCGTTTCTTTCTTGAACGTGTCGTGCAGCGCTTCAGTCGCCGCTTGAATGAACTCGTTGTTGGTGCCGACAACGCAGGCCGGGCCTTTGCTGTAAACCTTGATCTTGATGTCGATTCCCCTGGGCGTGTGTTTCTTGACGAACGCCGAGTAGCGCTTGAAGATGTCGTCCGGATCCTGATTCGGCACGAGGCGCATCGAAACCTTCGCCGATGCCTTGGCCGGAATCACCGTTTTCGCCCCCGCAGCCACAAATCCGCCGGGCATGCCATGTACCTCGAGTGTCGGACGCGCCCACGTCCGGTAAAGCACGGAATATCCCGGCTCGCCGGTCAGCACCTTGGAGCCGACTTCAGTCTTGCGATAGTGCTCTTCATTGAATGGCAGCCGCTTCCAGGCCTTCAGTTCATCTTTGCTCGGCTTTTTGACGCCTTTGTAAAAACCCGGGATCTGTATTTTTCCTTTCGCATCTTTCAGCTTGCTGATAATTTCAATCAGGGCAAAGAGCGGATTCGGCGCCGCGCCGCCATACATGCCAGAGTGCAGATCGGTCATGGCGCCCACCGCTTCAATCTCCGTATAGACCAGGCCGCGCAGGCCGACGCACAGCGTGGGGAGATCGGGCGCGAACAATTCGGTATCGCAGACCAGCGCGAAATCCGCCTTTAATTTGGACTTCTCTTTGCGGACATAGGCGGCAATCGATTCGCCGCCTACTTCTTCTTCGCCTTCAAAAATAACTTTGACATTAATTGGCAGCTTGCCGCCATGGGCCTGCATCAGGGACTCGAGCGCCTTGACTTCCATCCAGAGTTGGCCCTTGTCGTCGACCGCGCCGCGCGCGTAAAGGTTGTTGTTGCGCTCCGTCGGATCAAAGGGCGGCGTCTTCCATTCGTCGAGAGGATCAGGCGGCTGCACGTCATAATGTGCGTATATCAAAACGGTCGGCTTGCCCGGAGCATGCAGCCAGTCGGCATAGAGCAGGGGATGCCCCTTGGTCGGAATAATTTCGACATGCTCCATTCCAATGCGCCGCAGCTCGGTAGCCACAAACTCCGCCGCCTTCTGCACATCGCTCTTATGCGCAGGAAGGGTGCTGATACTGGGGATGCGCAGCAGGGACTTCAGCTCGTCAAGAAACCGCGGCTGATTATTCCGGGCAAAATCGACTGCGGGGGAAGCCATGGGGTGAGCCTTTCTGGCGCTGTGAGATGAACGATGAACGATGACAGAGAAGCGCTGAAAACGCTTCAGTATATACCGAAGATGCTTTCGCTGTAGAGACGCGGCTTGCCGCGTCTCTGCCGGAGATCATCACATGTCAGCGCGCATTGAGTTACTGAATATCGGTGGCGGTTTGCGTGACCGGATTCATCACTACGTCTACTAGTCTACGTCTATTGTTCGATCCGGGTGCGAGAACCTGTTGGCGGAAAACCCTGCTATGTCCCAGTCGGGAGCCCGTCCGGAAATTAAATCTCCCATCACCTTTGCCGTCACCGGCGCCAGCAGAATCCCATCCCGAAAATGCCCGGTCGCGACAAAGTATCCCGGCGTCGGCGTCGCGCCCAGGATCGGCAGCCCGTCGGGCGTTCCCGGACGCAGACCGGCCCACGCCGACAGAAAGCGAGCGTCCGCCAATTTCGGAACCAGCTCAATAGCCGCCTGCCGTAACTTCTGGATCGCCTCCGGCACGGTCCGTTTATCGAATCCCACTTCTTCCGCAGTCGCGCCGATCAACATCCGCCCGTCGCTACGCGGAATCAGATATACATCGGGCGCGCGCACCACGTGGCGCACCAGTTCTTTCTCCGGCATGATGACGCATAACATCTGTCCCTTAACAGGTTGCGTCGGCAGCGGATGGGGTTCAATCTGCCCGGCCCAGGCTCCGGCGCAGTTCACCACCATGCCTGCGGCGAATCGCGTTTTATTTGTGCGGACTCCGGATGCCTTGCCATTCTCAACTTCCACCGCCAACACCTGATCGCCGGACGAAAAATCAATCCCGCGATGTCGCGCCGCGGCGATGGCAGCTGCCGTCAGATGCCGCGGGTCAACGCAGCGTTCTGGCACAAACGAAGCGTCCAAGTTATCGACACGAAGAGCCGGTTCCAATTCCGCGATCGCGCGCGGCAAAGCGTTAGCCTGTGTGGTGGCTGAGATTTGCGCCGCCGAAACGGGGCGAAGCCCCGTCTCCACACAACTCAAGACAATCGTCCCCACCGCCCGCAGATCGATCTTCAGACCCGACTCGTCCTGAAGCTCGTGCACGAACTCGGGATACATCCGCGCGCTGGCCGCTGCCAGTTCCCGCAATTCAGGCAGCGTTTCGCCGGGGCAGTCAACCAGCATACCGCCCGCGGCCCAGGACGCCTCGCGTCCCGGCTCGCCTTTTTCCACCACCAGCACCCGCAGTCCCTGCTTGTTCAGTTCAATCGCGAGTGAAAGCCCGATGATGCCAGCCCCAATGATGATCGCGTCCCAGGTCCTCACGCCTTCATTCTAGCGGGTGCCCCGCGGCTCGCGCTTCCCGAGACGTGGCCGCCGCTGCGCCCCGGCCTCGAACCCGAAACGCAATTGACAGCAACCCCGCTTCTCACAAACAATGAAGAATTGCAGTCCACTTCAACTTCAACCGGAGCCGAACCCTATGTCCGATGGCGAGCAACCCGTTTACCACCCTGAGCCGCAGAGCAATATCGGCAAATGGATTCTGATCGTCCTGGCTGTTGCCTATGTCGGCGCCTCGTCGTTTTTTATCTACGACCATCACGGCAAGCTCGAGAAGGCTGCGCAGGATCAGGCCACAAACGAAAAACAAATCGGCGACCTGACCAAACGCATGCAGGCGGCCGAAGCCGATTCTGAGACCCTGGCGCACCAGCTGGGCATGACCAAGAAAGAGCTGGCGACGCGTGCGAGCGAGTTGCAGCGTGCGCAACAGGCCGCGTCGGCGCGCATAGCGGAACAGGCGGAAGAAGAGAAAAAAGACGTGACTGCCGTTTCTGGAGAAGTCGGAAACGTGAAGACCGATGTCGGCGGCGTGAAGACCGACGTGGCCGCCACCAAGGCGTCGCTTGATGCCACCATCGCGAAACTGCAGAATACGGTCGGCGATCTCGGCGTGCAGAGCGGACTGATCGCCAACACTCGCGGCGATCTGGAAGCGCTCAAGCACAAGGGCGATCGGCAGTATTATGAATTCTCCTTGATGAAAGGGGCCAAGCCGCAGGCGTTCTCGACCGTGGCGTTGCAGCTCAAGAAGACCGATCCCAAACGCGGCAAGTATTCGCTGGATGTGACCGCCGACGACAAAACCGTCGAGAAAAAAGACAAGAACCTGAGTGAGCCGGTGCAGTTCTACACCGGACGCGATCACATGCTGTATGAACTCGTGGTCTGGTCAGTGGACAAAAACAAGGTTACCGGCTACCTGAGCACGCCGAAGAATGCGCCCACGCCGATCACCGCTACGCCGCAGTAGTTAGTTGAGGTCAGAGGTCAGAGGTCGGATTGCAGAGGTTAGAATCGTTGCCACAATAAGGCAGCCAATGATCTGGAATTTGACCTCTGCAATCTGACCTCTAACCTCTGACCTTCCTATGCTGACGGCAAGCGCGCACACGCTGCTTGAAATTGCACTCCGTACCGGAGTCATTTACTGCCTCGTCCTGGTTGGCATTCGCATCAGCGGCAAGCGGGAAGTGGGCCAGATGACTCCGTTCGATCTCGTGCTGCTTCTGCTGCTTTCGAACTCCGTGCAAAATGCGATGACTGGCCCTGATACTTCATTGGCCCGAGGCGCTATCGCCGCCACCACGCTGCTCGTCCTGAATTATCTGGTGGCGGACGTTTCTGGTCTGAATCGCCGCTTCAGAAAATATATTCAGGGAGAGCCAAGTCTGCTCGTCCACGACGGCGAGGTCATCGAATCGCACATGGCCAAAGAGCATGTCAGCATGGATGAACTCGAACGCGCGTTGCGTGAGCACGGCGTCGCCACCTACAAAGAAGCGGCGCTCGCGGTGCTCGAAGTGGATGGATCGATCAGCGTGCTGAAGTATGACGACATCGAGCCGACCGCCTCGACTCACCTCAACCGCCGCCGATTCTTAAAGAGAAACTAACCTGTTTCGAACTCTCTACGGCCGCGTCATCTTCTCCGGCTTCATCAGCAACTCGAATTCCTCACGCGTAAGATACCCCAACTTCAGAGCCGCATCGAGCAGGCTGGTTTTTTCGACATGCGCCGTATGCGCAATCTGCGCCGCCTTGTCGTATCCCACCTTCGGAGCGAGCGCCGTAACCAGCATCAGAGAATTCTTCACGTACCAGTCCACCTTGGCACGATCGACCTCGATGCCCTTGACCATATATTCCACGTAGCCATGACAAGCGTCGCTGATCAAAGTGACCGAGTGCAGAAAGTTGTAGATGATCACCGGCTTGAACACGTTGAGTTCAAAGTTGCCCTGCGATCCCGCAAACCCCACTGCGGCGGTCGCTCCGTGAACCTGCGCGCAGACCATGGTCATCGCTTCGCATTGGGTAGGGTTGACCTTGCCCGGCATGATCGACGATCCCGGCTCATTTTCCGGAATGGAGAGCTCGCCCAGTCCGCAGCGCGGGCCGGAAGCCAGCCAGCGAATGTCATTTGAGATTTTCATCAAAGACGCGGCCAGAGTTTCCATCGCGCCTTGCGCAAACACAATCTCATCGTGGGCCGAAAGCGCGGCGAACTTATTAGGATGCGAGCGGAAGGGAAGTCCCGTAAGTTCGGCGATCTTTTTTGCCGCGCGTTCAGCAAACTCCGGAGGCGCATTCAGCCCCGTGCCCACCGCCGTCCCGCCAATCGCCAGATCGTAGAGACCTTCGAGCGCCTGCTCTAACCTCTTTATGTCACGCTCCAGCAAACTCGCCCAGCCGCCGAATTCCTGCCCAATCGTCAGCGGCACAGCATCCTGGAGATGGGTGCGGCCAATTTTCACCACGTCATGAAATTCCTTAGCCTTGGCTGCGATCGCATCGCGCACCGTCTTTACAGCCGGAATCAGCGTGTTCTTCACTCGCTCTGCGGCTGCGATGTGCATGGCCGTAGGAAACGTATCGTTCGACGACTGCGACATGTTGACGTGATCGTTCGGATGCACCGGCTTCTTCGATCCCATCATTTCTCGTCCATGCGGGCCGCCGGCAATTTCAATCGCACGATTGGAGATGACCTCATTCACGTTCATGTTGGTCTGCGTGCCCGAGCCCGTCTGCCAGATGCGCAAAGGAAACTGGTCATCCAGCTTGCCGGAGATAACTTCGTCGGCGGCCTGCACGATGAACTTCGCAAGATCAGCGGGAAGTTTGCCAAGATCCTGATTCACCAAAGCGCAAGCCTTCTTCAGCGTGCCGAAAGCGTGAATCAGCTCGGGAGGCATAGTGTCGCGTCCGATGTTGAAATGCAGCAGCGAGCGCTCGGTCTGCGCTCCCCAATAAACATTCGCGGGGACTTCGATCTTCCCCATGCTGTCGGATTCGGTGCGCGTCTTTATTTGGGTCGGGACATCGGTAAGAGCAGTCATGATCTCCTGTGCGCCGGACGCTGGATTCGAGAGGGAACCGCAAGCCCGTCGAGGGATGTAAAGGAACCAATTATTATACGGCGGTCTGAAAGGGCATTTGTTCAAAATGATTAAATGATTCAACGTTGTCCTCCTGAGCGCAGCCTGTTCTTCACGAAGTGAAAAACAGGCGAAGTCGAAGGATCCCTACAACTCTACCGACGCTGAGCGCGAGAGTTAGATCGGCGGGCGAGTGGCCCACCCTTTCCTTCGTCTTACCCCCGAGGGTGCGCTGCCCTTGTCGCGTTTTCTGCGACAGGGCGGGGATTTTGACTTCCTATCCCAACCACGACTCCCATTTGTTCTCTCTTGCGCGCCGTACTGCGACTCGGTCGGGTGGCCCACTCAAGCCCTGTTTTGGCTTGAGTGGGGAAGCGCCTAGCTTAGCCGGAAACGAATATCTAAATTTAGTTATTGCTCTAATATCCTCCCCGTGTAACAATGGAGTTTCGATTTGGGGCAGCTTTGAGGTTCGTCAACCATGACGCACCTCAAAGTTGCCCCAAAGTCGTTTCAGCCCAGTTTTTGGAACTAAGTCCTTATTCCGGAATATTTTGCATATAAGTCATTTAAATCCAAAGATTTGGCGGGAGTTTCTGCCTAACGGCAATAATATACTTGACAAAATAGAGGCTCTTCGCTAAGATTTAAGCATGGAACCGAAGAGCCTACAAGAAGCGATCCTCTACTTCTCGAATCCGACAAACTGCCGCGAATACCTTGTGGCCCGTCGCTGGACGGATGGCGTGATCTGCCCGCGCTGCCAGAGCAAGAACGTCCTGTTCCTCGAAAAGTATAACCGCTGGCACTGCCGACAGAAGCACGCCGCCCCACAGTTCACGCTTAAGACTGGCACCATCTTCGAGGATTCGCCAATCGGTTTGGATAAGTGGCTTACCGCGATGTGGATGATTGTTAATTCCAAGAACGGCATCGCGTCCTGGGAAATTCATCGCGCTTTGAAGGTCACCCAGAAATCAGCATGGTTCATGCTGCACCGGATTCGTCTTGCCATCAAAGAGCAGCACGCTGGCTACAAGCTGGGCGGTCCCGATACCGAAGTCGAAACCGATGAAACTTTCGTCGGCGGCAAAAAGCAGAATATGCACAAGGACAAAAAGGTCCGCTATGAGGCAAAAGGCGGCGCATCGGGCAAAACCGTGGTCATGGGAATCCTTGACCGCGATCTTCGCAAGGTTCGCGCCAAGGTGGTTCCGAACGTCAAACGCGAGACTCTGCAAGCGGAGATCATGAAGCAAGTAAAGTACGGAACCAAGGTCTACACCGATGATGCCGTGGCCTATGATGAGCTGCGTTCGCGCTTCGTGCATGAAATGGTCAACAAGAGCGAGAGTTACGTCCGTGGTCGCGTGCATGTGAATGGGATGGAGAACTTCTGGAGCCTGCTCAAGCGCGGCCTGAATGGAACCTATGTAGCCGTGGAACCGTTCCACCTATCGCGCTACATTGACGAGCAGATTTTCCGTTACAACAATCGAGCGACCAAAGACAATCCGCTTGACGATTCTGACCGCTTTGATCTAGCGGTAAGGCAGATCGTGGGAAAGCGGCTTACGTACAAAGAACTAATCGGGCAGAAGGCTGCATGAAAGATGCCAATCGGCAGGCTCTTTAGGGGCAAGCGAAAAGCCGTGGTTAGGTAACTCGCCCAAGGTTACCCTTGATACAGAGTCTTTTGGTTAGTAGTTGGGGGCATAGTCTATGGTACCGTAGCGGTAGAGCCGGGGCGGGGCGGACTATGAGAAAACAACGACAATCCGTGAGAAAACAGCGACAATCCGTCTCAAGACGCCGCGCAAAACGAGCATCACTGAAACGCTTCAAGTCAAACGAAGATAAGTTTCGGGAATTGCTGATCTTTATTGCTGCCCGATCTGGGAAGGACCCGCACTTTGGGGCGATCAAACAAAACAAGTTGCTGTTCTATTGTGATTTTTTGGCGTACCTGAAATTGGGCAAGCCGATCACTGGACAAGAGTATTTTGCCTTACGGCAGGGGCCTGCTCCAAGGTATGGAGAACGTATTCGTAAAGAGATGGTGAATGCTGGTGAAATCGCCATTCAGAAGACGGGGGGCCAAACACGCACGGTTGCTCTGCGCGAAGCAAAAGTGAAGATATTTTCGCCGGAGGAAGTGGCCCTAGTCACGGAAGTGCTTCAGGTCTATCGGTCAAGTTCCGGCAGTGAGCTAAGCGAGAAAAGTCACAGGTTCACTGGGTGGTACCTAGCAAAAGAAAGAGAGCCGATCCCCTACGCTGTTGCCCTAGTTGGAAATAGACTCCCGACACACAGCGAGATTCAGCGCGGTCCCGTGTTGGAAGCCATGGCAGCAGCGTGCTTAACCGACAATGCTGCGCAAACCGCCTAAACCTCGCGAAATCGCTAGACAAGGGCTCTTCGAGCAGGAACTTATGCTGCTCGGACTTGACCCTGTTAGCGCCGATGAATTCACCGAAGGAGCCGAATGGGTTCTTCACCGCGATGCTGAATACGGAACAAAAATATCTAAGAATGTTTGGTTCCTTCCGATATCGCGGTCTTCCCTAGGCATTTCTGCGAGTCTCTACTACACGTTTGACGACAAGATGGTTTACTTTTTGTCCATACAACGCGCCCCCGAAGAAGTCGAGGAGTGAGATCATCTACAAAAATGAAGCCCCTACCAGCACCAAATGTTCCCGGCAAGACTGAGTTTGAGAGGTTCGATAACGCTGTGCGCCAAGTGCTCACCGTCTCGAAGAGTGAATTACTGAAACGGGAGCAAGAAGAGAAGAACGAGCGCAAAGTGAAAGTACAGCCGAAGAAACATTGAAAACTGCGCACCTACAGACTAATCGTTTGAAAGCGTAACGGTACCAGTTCTACCTTCGTAAGTCATTGTGAACCCCTGTAGAAATGTTCTTCCAATCAGCGCGCTATGGCTTTGGCCTCCCGCCGCGAGTTCGACACCAGCGAATGCACCGTAGATTGTAAACGCGAGAGTCGGAACGTGAACTTGCGCAAGATATACATTGGCTACATGTTTTCCGGCGCTTCCGGAAACTTCGCGACGGTTAACGATTGGTAATTTCAAAGTGGCCGCAAGCAAATTATCAATGCAACTTTCAGTTGCACCAGTATCCACAAGAGCCATTACGCCTTTTATCCCGGCATTCGGTGGGGGCGCTCCCGGTAGGTATGTATACGCAGGATCGAATCCGATATCTACGGAAATAGTCGGACCAAATAGAGTAAGCAAGTCACGACCGGTTCCCTGTGGTCCGCTATCAAACCCGCACTTTGTCTGTACCATATTGGAAATACGCTACCGATGCTGGCAGCGTAATAGACGGTGCTCCAACCTGCCGAATAAGATAAGGCCCACGTCCAAATCTGGTTACCGCCACAGTCGCCGCTGCATCGAAAGAATCATAATCTCCTACAAGAATGCCGTCATGAACAAGAATCCACCTACCCATCTTGTGGGCCTCTAGCTCCGAGCGCATCTTCTCGAATGCAACCAGTTCGCTGTCCAAATCAGCCATAATCACTCTTTTATTCTACATCGCCAAGATTATGCTGTTCATTGACCGAACACTCTATAACGAAAGGGAATACCCTGTACAACGGAAAGGTAACAACCTGTCACGGCAGGACCTAGCCTAACCCCAACCCTTCATTTTGCCAAGTATATTATTTCCTGCCTAACTCCTTGATTCTAAGGATCGATGTACAAAAAAAAATTCAGGCGACAGGCCAGCCGCAAGCGGGCCATGGGAAGTTAAGTCGTTTGCTTTGAATATGTTAAAGCTAACGCCTTATTTTTGAATAGTTTAGGTGAAGTAGGGGATACCCCAGACATTCGGGCCCGTCGCGATCAGATCGACTTCACCGGAAGCGCCATCACATCATCCACCAGCCCGACCTCCTTCTGCACGAACGGCTCAGCGTAGGTGACGCCGCCCATCATGCCGTAGAAGCGGCCCATGGATTCCACCCGCGCCCGAATCTCTTTCTGTGCGGGAAAAATCTCGCTGCCGGCTTTCTGATCGGTGAACTGAGACCTGTAAGCCATCAGCGCCGCCAGGCGCGTTTCGAACTGGTCAGTGATGTCCACGACAAACGTGGGCCGAACGTCGCGGTAGAGGCTGGCGTAAATAATCTTGAAAGGACGATGAGCCGCAGCCGCATCGGAAGCGGGTTCACTGACGGCTGAAGGCTGAGGGCTGACAGCTACCTTCGCGAGTCCCGATAGAAACGCGGCTTCATATCCAAGAATCGAAGCAGTGTAGTGATCCGGATGCCGTCCCTCCCAGTAGGGAAGAATCAGTACCCGCGGACGCTGCTCGCGGAGCACGCGGACGACCTTCAGACGGTTCTCCCAAGTATTTTCGACGCGGCCGTCCGGAATATCGAGCGCCTGACGCCAGGAGACTTTCAGGATGCGCGCCGCTTCCGCCGCTTCGCGGGCGCGGTCTTCCATGTTGCCGCGCGTTCCCATTTCACCCTGGGTGAGGTCGAGGATGCCGGTGCGATACCCCCGCTCGGCCATCTTGAGCAGAGTTCCGGCACAGGTTTGTTCAACGTCGTCGCGATGCGCGGCTAGTGCGAGAATGTCGATAGGCATAAATGCGTCGTTGGTCCTTAGTCGTTGGTCGTTCGCGCGGTGTCGCCGATTGCGGCTTCGTTGCAACTCCTCTGAATTCTAGCTTGCCGACGACTAACGACCATCGACCAACGACGGTTTCACGCTGACGGCTTTGTCGTGCGCCGGTTCACCAGCACAAAGGCCAAGCCGAACATGAATAGCGCAAACAGTACTAACGTCAATATCGACGCCGTCAACGAGAAGTCGAACGAGAATGAACTGGGCGCATCGGGATACATTAGCGTGCGCAGCGCCTCGACTCCATAGGTCAGCGGATTCGCATACATAAGCCAGCGAATCCATTGCGAAGCCTTGGACACCGGGAAGAGCGCTCCCGAAAGCAGCCACAACGGAATCAGAAATAGATTGATGATGGCGTGAAAGGCCTGGGTCGAATCCATGGGCCAGGCGATCGCGAAGCCCAGGGCGGTCAAAGCGAATGACACCAGGAACACCGTCAGGACGATCAGTCCAAACGAAGCGAGCGTCATATGTATGCCAACGAGTGGCGAGAAGACTAGAAAAACCAATCCCTGGACGGCGGCGAGGGTAGTTCCGCCCAAGACTTTTCCCAGAACTATGGCCGCGCGCGGCACGGGCGCTACCAGAACTGAAAGCAGGAAGCCTTCGTTGCGGTCTTCGATTACCGACATCATGGTGAAAATCGCGGTGAAAAGCACGATCATGACCAGCACGCCGGGATAAAAATAATCCAGATAGTTCTGCTGGCCGGCGCCCTGTCCGGAATGAAACGAGGTTCCGAAGCCAGATCCGATGACCACCCAGAACAACAGTGGGGAAGCGATGACGCCGACCACACGCGCGCGCTGACGATAGAAACGTACGATTTCACGCCACCAGAGCGTAAAGGCCGGCAGCAGGACTCCGGCGGAGGCCGGAACGGTTGCAGGGAAGGTCGCAGTTTGGGTTGCCATCAGTTTAGTCTAGCGTTTTTAGTTTAGCGTTCCTAGTTTAGCAGCGCCCCAGGTCTCGAAAGCCGCGAGACCTGAGGCGACTGGGACCGGTTCGGAGTAACTGCCAACGGTGGTTGCCGCACCGCGGTTGATCCACGACTTACGGAGTTGACGGAGTGGTCGAGTAAAGGCCGAAGATGCTTGAGCTGCGCAAAATGTGGCCACCTCTCCCCGCCCTGATCAATGCCTGATACAGCGTTTCGGCGTTTGCCGGAAAATTCGCCGACGACGGTAATTGGATCAACGTATCGAGCGCGTAAACCGTCAGAACATAATCATGGGCGTAAGGTTTATAACCTGCGGGCGGGCATGGGCCGTCGTATTCGGGGCCGAGTTCAAAGTCGTTGAAAATCTGTTTGCCATAGGTGCTTCCGAATACCCCGGCATTTTCGGGAAGCCCGGTGGCGGTCGCCGCGATGTTGTACATCCCCCAATGCGTAAAGGCGGCGGTAGTGTCATACAGAGTTACAACGAAACTAACCGTATGCGGAGGGGCGTTAGTCCACGAGAGTTCTGGAGATTGATTTCCACCGGGGCTTCCATCCAGCGAGCAGGTATTGGAACCGTTAACGATGTTGTTATAGAGCATGCTGAGGGGTAGCGTTGCGCCGTTCGTAAATGTCGTGCTACTCACCTGGAACGCGGCCGCGCTAGTGGCGGGAGCACCACCGCTTTGTGCCGCGGCCGACAGTGAAAGTGAGAACAGCACAAGCATCAACGAGCCAAGTCGAATTTTCATAGACATCTCCTTCTGACTTCCAAAACCGGAGGGATTGTACACCGAATCGGGCCACTGGCGGGTGTTTTGAAGGGGTCTATGGCATTGTTGCCGGAGCGGGCTGCCGAGCTGCGCTCGGCTTGGACGGGCGAGTCGCCCGTGCCCACACAAGCCAGTCCCCACAAGAGCTAGGAGATTTTTGTCTTGTTCCTCTTCTTGCCGGGGTTAGGTGCTTCGGCGTCTTCGCTCCAGAAGCGGTGGCCGGTGCGATGGATGAAGACGTCTTCCAGCGTGGGCTTGCTCACGCTCAGCGATTGAATTTCGCCGGGGAAAGCCTCGACCACCTCGGGGACGAAGCGATGCCCATTTTCGATTTCCAGACGGACCTGATGATCCATGACTGTGGCATCGAGCTGAAACCTGTTGCGAATGCGATCGGCCAAAGATTGCGGGTCGCGAGCTTCGAGCAGAATCACATCGCCTCCGATCTCGCGGGTGAGAGCTTCGGGCGTACCCAGAGCCACGAGGTTGCCTTCATTCAGGATGGCGAGGCGGTCGCAACGTTCGGCTTCTTCCATCAGATGGGTGGTAACGATAACGGAGACGCGCTCCTGATCGCGGAGAATCTGGAGGTATTGCCAGAGGTCGTGCCGGGCGCCGGGATCGAGGCCGGTGGTGGGCTCGTCGAGGAGCAGAACCTCGGGATGGTGAAGCAGGCCTTTCGCTAACTCGATGCGGCGTTGCATGCCTCCCGAGAAAGTTTCCACGCGATCGCCGGCGCGGTCGAGCAATCCGACACGGGTCAGAATCTCGTTAATACGCGTTTTGAGTTCGGGGCCGTGCAGGCCGTAAAGGTGACCCTGATGCCAGAGGTTTTCGTAGGCGGTGAGTTTGAGGTCGACGCTTTGGGCCTGAAAAACGACACCGATGTGGCGGCGCAGGGCTCCGGGCTGGCGAACGGCATCGAAGCCGGCGATCATGGCGCTGCCGGAAGTGGGGACCATGAGCGTGGAAAGAATTCGAAAGAGAGTGGTCTTGCCGCTGCCGTTCGGGCCGAGTAGACCAAAAAGCTCGGCGGGGCGAACATCGAACGAGACGCCATTGAGCGCGGCGCGCTCCTGGTAGCGATGGACGAGATCGCGAACCGCAATGATGGGCTGGCCCGCGGCTTCGACAGGCTTGGCGGACGCGAAGTCGATGGCACTTAAGTTCGAGATCACAGGATATTCTACGCCGGGCGGGAGGAGATTATCATCAATGGCGGCTGATTTCAGGTAGAGACGCGGCTTGCCGCGTCTTCCGCCACAGACGGAGACGGGGCACGCCCCGTCTCTACAGCGAAGGAGATATCACGCGGCGACTGGGTTCTGATCGGGGCCGGGGACGCGCTCTTCAAATGCGACCGGGACGTGGCGCCAGACCTGAATCGCTAATACGACCGTAGTCGCGAGTAGCAGCGCTCCCACGGCGACATGCACAACCGTCGAGATGACCATCGGCAGTTCCGGTTGTACGGCGTCCCTTCCCCACATGACGCGGGTGATGAAGGCTAAAAAGCCGAGGCAAAGCTGCGCGACCATCAGGCCCAGCATGGCGATCGCCGGACGACGGACTGCGTCCACTTCCGGGTAAGCGGAGATGGCTCGAACGGCCGTCCAGGAGAGAACGATGGCCACGACGGCTGCGTTGATGACGTGCGGCCACCAACTCAAGCCGTGATGGCGGAACATCGCTCCGAGGATCAGTTGCACATAGAGCACGAAGATCGAGAGCAGAGTCAGAGTGAAGAGCGCGGGGCGGCGCTGGTCGAGTTCGGCGCGCGGCTCCTCTTCGACCCAGCGGCGGCCGGTGAAGACCGCGATCGCGACCGCGATGCAGAAGAAGGTCTGGGCCACTGCGGCATGCGCGCTCGATACTGGTGCGGGAAGAAAGAACAGGACGGTCAGTCCGCCGAGGATGCCCTGAGTGATTACGGTGGCGAGAGCGGCCAGCCCCAGAAGGCGCAGCCATCGGCGCTTTTCCACGCGCCAGGTCCAAACCGCCAGGATGATGGTGAGCAGTCCAACGAATTCCGCCACCATGCGATGGCCATGTTCGTACTGCACGCCGCCCACCATGCGCGGCATTTTATAGAACGAACCGAAGGTAGTCGGCCAGTCGGGGACGGATAAGCCAGCATCATTGCTGGTAACGAGCGCTCCGGCAACTATGAGGATAAGCGTGGCGGAGGCGGTGAAGACCGCGAAGCGGTGCAGTCCGCGATGGTACGGGATTTCGATGCCCTTCAGCATGGCCCCCAGTGAAAACGAGCAAAGGGATTGCTCGGTACGTTATCGAAGACAGCACAGTCTACCAGACGATCGGGCCGCTGCGGACCCTGGCGAGGGCTCTTGCTCTGGTGCGAACGCGCGCAAAAACACTGCCGAGGGGCATGTCACTATTCATCGGCTTATCATACGCGAACTGGAGACGCGGCAAGCCGCGTCTCTACGGGAGCACTTGTCCGCTGGCCGCAGCCGCGCTCTGCGTTTCCATCGCCTGAATAATGGCGTCGGCGAATTCCGATGTCCCGGCCGTGCCGCCTACATCCCGCGTAAGTTTGCTGCGGTCGCGGTACACCTCATCGATGGCATTGCGAATTTTCGTGGAAGCGTCGTGCTCCCCGAGATGGCGCAACATCAGCAGCGCGGATCGCAACACCGCCGTGGGATTGGCAATGTTCTTCCCGGCGATGTCGGGCGCGGAGCCATGCACGGCTTCAAAAATGGCGCACTCGTGGCCAAAATTCGCGCCGGGTACGAGGCCAAGACCGCCGACCAATCCCGCGCACAGATCGGAAACGATGTCACCGTAAAGATTTTCCATCAGCAAAATGTCGTACTGATAAGGGTTCATTACCAGTTGCATGCAGGTATTGTCGACGATGTGTTCACCGTAGGTGATCTCGGGATATTCTTTCGACACGTTGCGCGAACAGCGCAGAAATAATCCGTCCGACATTTTCATGATATTGGCTTTGTGGACGGAATGAATTTTCTTGCGCTGATTCTTGCGCGCGTATTCAAACGCGAAACGCGAGACGCGGGTGGACGCTTTTTCGGTGATGACCTTAATGCTCTCGACCACTCCAGGGACAACCTCGTGTTCGATGCCGGAGTAGAGTCCCTCGGTATTTTCGCGGACGACGATCAGGTCGACCCCCGGATAACGGGTGGGAATGTGCGGCAGGTTGCGGATCGGGCGGAAGTTGGCGAAAAGTTCGAAGCGCTTGCGCAATTCGACGTTGATACTCGAAAAGCCGCCACCGATGGGGGTTGTGACGGGACCCTTCAGTCCGACGCGGGTCCGCTCGATGGAGTCGTTCAGCTCTTTCGGAATGTATTCGTGGTACTTCTCAAAGGCTTCGGCGCCGGCGGCGAAGCTCTCCCATTCGAATTTGACGCCGGTGGCTTCGAGCATGCGAACCGTGGCCTGGATAACTTCAGGACCGATTCCATCGCCGGGGATTAGGGTTATTTTGTGAGTAGGCATTGAGTCATTGAATCATTTAGACATTGAGTCATTTAACGGCCTGCTTGGACGTGCGCAACGACGCTCCGAAGATCCTGACGAGTTCGTTCGCTTCTTTCAGCAAGTCTTGTGTTCTCGCGGGACGAACTACTCCTGTCTCGCTCAGGAGTTCTAACCAGAATACCGATTCGTCCGCGTCTTCGATCACTATACCCATTCTGGCGATGAACTCAGCCTGGGAACGAGCGCGACAGACCGCGCGATAGTTCGCGGCCACCGAGGTGCCACAGCGCAAGAGTTGCTTTCCCAGAGTTTGCGCATCGGGAGAGTGAGGCAGAGAACGAAAGAGATTTACGGATGCGGATCGCAAAACTCTTTGTACGCTTCTTAAGCTCCTCCGCTTTCTCCAGCGAGTTCATGCAATTATTAAATCATTTGATCATTGAATGACTGGGTCATTAAGATTTTCAATGATTCAATGCCTCAATGATTCAATGTTTCAATCAGCTCTTCGCGGCTTTGCCCTTCGGCTCTGGTACGTCTTTCGTTTTGAGAAGATCTTTCAGTTCGGCCATGAATTCCTGTACGTCCTTGAAGTCAAGATAAACGGAGGCAAACCTCACGTACGCCACCTTGTCGTAGCGGCGCAGCCGGTTCATGATCAGCTCGCCGATTTCGCTGGTCTTTCGCTCGCGCTCGGCGGACTCGATGACAAAGGTCTCGGCCTCATTGACGATCTGCTCGAGCTTGCTGATCGGCACCGGCCGCTTCTCACAGGCGCGCATGAGGCCGTTGAGAACTTTTTGCCGGTCAAAACGCTCGCGCCGGCCGTCTTTCTTCACCACCATGTAGGGGATTTCGTCGATGCGCTCGTAGGTCGTGAAGCGCTTTTCGCACTTCAGGCATTCGCGGCGGCGGCGAATGGAATCCGCTTCCTTGCTCTCCCGCGAATCCACGACTTTGTCATTTTCAAACCCGCAAAAGGGGCATTTCATGGCGAACCGATCGGCACGGCGGCAACAGCAAATTGTAGCAGGGACATGCGAAGTCTCAGGTGTCTTCCTCCACCGCCGCGACTTCAGCCTGCGCGCTCTCCGCGGAAAGCTTGCGCAGCGATAGGCGTTCGCGATGAGAGAGCAGCAGTCCGACGGGAACAACGGCGACGAACGTTACCAGCCAGAGCATGATGCCGCAACTGGCGGCCAGCTCCGGTGGAACGTCGAAAATGCGTTGCAGCGTTGCGATGGTCGCCAACTGCGATCCACCACCAATGCCGGGCAACTGTACCAGGGAGCCAATCATGCTGGCGCCCATGAGCACCAGCACCTGCGACCGGCGAATATTCAGAATCGCGACGCCGTAGGAGTGAGCGACCTCCTGATAGGCCATGATGATCATGAACCACATGAGGATCGAGAGCAGGACCAGCATAATCAGCGAGAACGGGTCATGGATGGTGTTCAAGCCGCCGCGGAATTCGCGGATGAGGGCGGCGATCTTGTGTCCGAGATTGGCGGCGAGGTGAGAGAAGCGGTGCTCGACCCAATCCGCGATCGCTTCTCCTTTCCAGTGGACGGCGACCGCTCCGAGGGAAATGGCCGCGACCAGGACGACGAGCAGGGATCCGCCTTCGCGGAAGCGGCTGTAATAAGGAAGCGAGCGGGGACCCGCAGCCAGAAAGATCGCACTCACCAGCAGGATCGTGAAGGCGCCGATATCAAAGATCCGTTCGACCGCCCACACCGCCAATTGTGACGAGAAAGTCAAGTTCTGTCGGCGCGCGATCAAATAGGGACGGATCAGTTCTCCGGGGCGGCCCAGCACTGCCAGGCCAGTGAAACCGATGATGGTCGGTGCGACCAGGCTGACGGAGGAGGCTTCGGGACGAACCGGCCGCAGGAAGATCTTCCAGCGATAGGCGCGTACCCCGTAGGCGAGGTAGATGAGCACGACGCCGTGCAAAATGTGGATCCACTTTTGCGGGCGGGTTTCGCGAAAGCGCGCCCAGTCGAAGTTCTGCCAGGTGCGGAACTGCAGATAGACCAAAACGGCCAGCACGATGAGAACTACCGCGTACGCTACGTATTTTTTGTTGATCATGCCTTGCGAAGTCACAGAGAGGCACACCTGTGCCGAGCCCGGCCCCACTTGAAGGTAAATGAGGAACAACGCAGGGTCAACGCGGAGATTCGGCAGCGACAGCGCTGGCTGCGGGTTTGGCAGGGCCCGAAGCTTTGGAGGAAACTGAAGCTTTGGAAGAGGCTGCAAATTTGGCCGGGGTCGAAGCTTTGGTCAAGGCCTGCTTTTGCTTGGCTTCCTTTTCCTGAGCGTCCTTCTTGCGGTTGTAGTCGTGCACAATGCGCGCTACGTAGTCGTGAGTCTCGCGAAACGGCGGTACTCCCTTATACTGCTCGACGCGCTGCGGACCCGCGTTGTAAGCGGCCAGCGCTTTTACGAGATCGAAATTGTAGCGCTCCAGAAGTTCACGCAGATAACGGCTTCCGGCGGTGACGTTGGATTGCGGATCGAAGGCATCGTGCACGCCCAAGTGGTTGGCGGTGCCGGGCATAAGCTGCATCAGTCCCCGAGCGCCTTTGGGTGAAACGGCGTGTGAATTGAATCCGCTTTCGGCGTGAATGACGCTGTTCACAAGGTCAGGGTCAAGATGATAGGTGGCACTGGCCTCGTTCACCACCTGATCAATGGCGGGTCCCGATTTCACAATCCCGGATTTCGCAGATCCGTATTTCGCGCTTCCATATTTCGCAGATCCATTCGGAGATCCGTTCAAAAACGGGGATTTCGCGGATTTGACCGGGGCGGGACTGGCATTGTGCAAATCCTCCGGCGCCGGCGACGCCACCGGTATCGACAGATCCTTTTCGTAGCCGGTGATTTCCGCGGTGGGCACGTCGGTGAAGCTGGAATCATCGGCTCCGAGATAGAGCCGAGTCGTGGTTCCCATTACCAGGCGGTGTTCGTGGCGGATGCTGAAGCCGTTGCTGAGGATCGCCAACTCCGCCGCAGTGGCGGGACGAGCGAGCAGAACCATCGCGACGGCGCACAAGAGCGCGGTAGTCGCCGTCACAAGTTTGGCAGCCCGAGTCGTCGAAAACGGCCTTTTCTGAATCATCGTGTTCTTGTTAGCAAATTCTTTGAATGCTCACAGGCTGACACCGATCGCCGGTCCACGAATCTGGCCGACAACGACCGATTCGAGTTCCTTTCCATATAACACATGCTCGATGGCGGCGGATACTCCACTTTGGGCATTCGTCCGAGTGAGCCTCCAGCCGCGGGATCTCAGCTCTTCCGACGCATTCCCCATGATAAAGGGATGGCCGGCAAAGGCAAGCATTTCAATGTCGTTATAGTTATCACCAATGGCCATGACCTGCTCGCGGCTGATTCGCCGGTAGTTGGCCCAGCGCTCGAGCGCGTGCCCCTTGGAGCAGCCGGCATTGAGCACATCGACAATCGACAGGTCGCGGCCCGGGTATTCGGTGCGCAAAACGGTGATGGGCAGGCCGCAACCTTCGAGGACCTGCAACGCCCGCTGCATGCGCGCCACCGAACCGCAGAACATGGCCTGCACCGGGTCGGTGGTGAGAGCATTCTCGATCGGAACCACGAACTGGATGTACTGCATGTTCTTCTCCAGCCAGCGCTGGATGCTGCCTTCGAGTTCGTCCAGACGCTCGATCACGATCGTGCCCGAAGCATCGCCGTGAAGATCATTGGTGCGAAGATCGGTGCTGTCAAAAGTAAGAACAGTCTGGCCGCGAAATTCGCGCATCACGTCGACGAGTTCCCGGCAGGTCGGTTCGGGGAGCAGGTCACGGTGAAACGTTTCTCCGTCCAGGGAACGAGTAATTGCGCCATTCGAACTGATCAGCCAGAGATTAAATCCCAGCTGTTGCGCGATGGGCAGGGCAAACATGTGGCGGCGCCCAGTGACCAGGATGATCTCGACGCCCTCTGCCTGTACCTGCCGGAGAGTGGCGAGATCGGTTTCGGAAATATGAAATTCCGGATTGAGCAGGGTGCCGTCAATGTCAATGGCGATGAGGCGAAGGGAATCGGCGGCCACAGTCAATCTTAGCATTCGCGCTGGTTCGGGCCGAGGCGGAAGGGTTTTGAACCTGTTGCCTGACTAGGTGACAATCGTTCCGGGTGGAGTCTGTCGATAAGTTAATAGTCCGTCTGTTATTACCGGGTTTGTTCCCTCTATCGTTAGTCCGCGTACCTTATCTATGCCGCAAGCAGCCAAAAGGCCTGTCCCTGGCGCAGTCCGCGATGCGCCGGTCCAAAATATTCGAGACAAGACACCCAATCTGCGTTAAGATGCCTTCACTTTTAGCCCTATGGATTAAGCCAAATGAGTTAGGGTCCAATAACTTCTAACGTTGTGAAATCTCAGTCGCAAAAGGATAAGAACATGAGAAAAAGTAACTCCCCCCTGTCAGGGCCGGCCGCTCCTGCTGGTATGGCCGCGTTCTTACTGTTCACAATCATGTTATTCACAATTCAGGGACACGCCCAATCGCTACAGGTTTTGCATAATCACGTCCGCCCCGTAGTTGCCAGTGGGCAGGCGCTGCCGGTGGGTGCTCTTCCACCCTCGCAGCGCATGAACCTGGCCATCATGCTGCCGCTCCGCAATCAGGCCCAGCTGACCAGCTTGTTAGCCCGGCTCAATGATCCGACCAGCCCCGACTACGGCCATTTTCTCACCGTGGCGCAGTTCACCGAACAGTTCGGTCCCACGACGCAGGATTACACGGCGGTTGTGAATTTCGCCAAAGCCAATGGTTTTACCGTAACCGGTACGCCTTCGAATCGCCTCATTGTGGATATCAATGGCTCGGTCGCGCAAATCGACAAAGCCTTCCATGTAGCAATGACCGTCTATCAGCATCCCACGGAAAACCGGACCTTTTATTCGCCGGATCGTGAGCCGTCGCTCAATCTGAGCGTGCCGATCAAGCGCATCGCCGGTCTTAACAACTATTCCATACCGCACTCCATGCTCAAGAAAGCTTCGGCGAAGCCTGCGGCAAAAAGCAACGCCACCGGCTCAGGTCCGGAAGGAGCTTATCGTCCTTCCGACATGCGGGCGGCTTACTACGGCTCCGGTTCGCTCACCGGCACCGGCCAGTCCGTCGGTCTGCTGGAGTTTGACGGCTATGAACTTGCCGATGTGGTTTCGGACATGGGCGGAGAATCCTACACCGTCACCATCACCAACGTGCTCGTGGACGGCGCCAGCGCAGGTTCGGACGGGGACGACGGAGAACAGGCAATTGACATCGCGCAACCGATCGGCATGGCCCCCGGCCTGACCTCGGTTCGCGTCTATATTGCGCCCGGCACTTCTTCCATCGGCGTCGGTGACGTGGACATATTCAACCAGATGGCCACCGACAACATTTCCAAACAGCTGAGCTGCTCCTGGGGCTGGGCTCCAGATGACCCGTCGGATGACGACTCCATCTTCGAGGAATTTGCGGCGCAGGGCCAGAATCTTTTCGTCGCTTCCGGAGACGCCGGAAAATACACTGGGAATAACAACAACGACGAAAGCTATCCCGCGGAAGACGTTTATGTCGTGGCGGTTGGTGGAACCGACCTGACCACGAATGGCGCGGGTGGCGCATGGGAGTCGGAAACGGCGTGGTCCGACAGCAGCGGCGGGCCAGCGGATAATGGCTTCGCGATTCCGAGCTGGCAAGTAGGCGTTGCCAATTCGTCCAATGAGGCTTCTTCCACCGTACGCGACCTGCCGGACGTGGCTGCCGAAGCCAATTTCGACAACATTCTCTGCGACGACGGAACTTGTTACTACAACGAATACGGGGGCACCAGCTACGCGGCGCCGCGCTGGGCCGGCTATATCGCGCTGGCCAACCAGCAGAACGTCACCAATCACAGCAAGACTCTGGGCTATCTCAACCCGCTCATCTATCCGATTGGTTTTGGGTCCAGCTACGAGAGCAACTTCCACGATATAACCAGTGGGAGTAACGGCTATCCCGCGGTTACCGGCTACGACATGGTGACGGGATGGGGCAGTCCGAACGGACCGACCCTGATCAACACCCTGACTGGGGCGGCGACGGCGAGCTTCACGCTCTCGGATTCACCCAGCAGTCTGTCGATTACCCAGGGTAGCGGCGGCACCAGCACCATCACGGTAACCGACGTGAACGGATTCGCCGGCAGCGTAACGCTGGCTGCCTCCGGCCTGCCGAGCGGAGTGACCGCGGCATTCGGCACGAATCCCACCACCGGAACCAGCGTGCTGACGCTCACCGCGAGCAGCACGGCCACGACCGGAACATCGACGGTGACCATCACTGGCACGTCCGGCAGCCTGACCGCAAAGACTACGCTGGCCCTCACAGTCAATTCCACGGCGACGCCAAACTTCACCGTCGGCGCCTCGCCCGCGTCTTTGACCGTCACTCAGGGCAGCAACGGTACGAGCACGATTACCATCACGAGCACGGGCGGATTCAGTTCCGCAACCATGCTTAGCGCTACCGGCCTGCCCACGGGCGTGACGGCGGCGTTCTCGACCAACCCGGTGACTCCAGCGGCGAACGGCAGCGTAACCTCAACGCTCACGCTGACCGCCTCCGCAAGTGCCACCGTCGGCGCAGCCACGGTGACGATCACCGGAACCTCCGGTTCGCTCACTCATAGCGCTACCATCGCGCTCACCGTCAACGCTTCTTCGGGGACGAAGAACTTCACCATGGCGCTGTCACCTTCTTCTTTCACTATCGATGAACGCGGCAACGTATCCACCACTCTCACTGTTAAGAGCGTGAATGGATTCAACTCCGCGGTGGACCTGAGCGTGAATGAATTCCCAAGTGGTGTATCGGCGACGGCCTCGGCCAACCCGGTGACCCCGCCGGCAAACGGCAGCACAACCGTAACCATCACGTGGAGCGCTTCCAGGCGTGCGCCAACCGGAACCACAACCATCGAGCTGATCGGGACATCCGGATCACTCACGAACCAGATACCCGTCGCCATAACGGTGGCGCCATAACGGCGGGGTTCGGTGATTCTTCAACCAACCATTCGAGCCGGCTCCGGGGCCGGCTCGATGTTTTATCGGCTGAGAAAATTCAGCTCGCGGCGTGAGCAACTGCATGACCGTCCGGCGCTTCCGTTATTAAAAGACGGTGAATCTTCCGAAGAAATCCTTTATAGCTCCGATCAAAATTTGGAGTTAGACGCGGCCCCGATATGCAGCTAAGTTAAATCATGGACAGCTTAATGTTGGTCGAAGACTCGCCGGTTGATTTCCTGCATGAGATTGGCGGACGCCTGGCGGCGGCCGGTGGATTCCACGAAGTTCTAGACCGGGTGGTGGAATTTGCCTCGGCGCTGGTAAAGTGCGATTCCTGCCTGATCTATGCGCTGGAGGGCGAGCACCTCGTGCTTCGTGCCTCCAAGAACGCTCATCCGAACGTGGTCGACCGGCTCAAGTTGCGCGTGGGGCAGGGCATCACGGGCTGGGTGGCCGAACATCACGAGCCGGTGGCGATTTCCGAGAAGGCGGCGCAGGATCCGCGATTCCAGTTTTTTCATGAGTTGCCGGAGGATAGTTACGAGGCATTTCTTTCCGTGCCGCTGATGTGCCGCGGGCGCGTGGTGGGCGCAATCAATCTCCAGCATCGCCTGCCTCACACTTACAATCGGAAAGAGATCCGGCTGATTTCGGCGATTGGATTTCTGGTGGGAGCGGAGATTGAATTGGCGCGCATGGAGGAAGTCAATTCCAATCTCGCCGATCAGTTACAGACGAGAAAACTCGTGGAGCGTGCCAAAGGAATTTTGCAGCGCGAGCTTGGACTGAGCGAAGAACAAGCCTATCTCGCTCTGCAGAGGCAGAGTCGACAGAAGCGGAAGGCCATGAGAGAAATTGCCGAAGCGATTATTCTGAGTGAAGAAGTAAGAGAAAACACCTGCCAACGCCGAGTATCATAGTGTTTGAAAGAGCTAACACTTCGGGGCTGGAACGTACAAAATCTCGCGAGTACCTAGTGTAGTGCGTCAAGCAGATTGACGTGTATTCAGGGTGCGTCGAGCGCGTTTCACTTTTTCCAGGATATCGGTAGCACGGGCGGTCCAGATGAAAGGCTTGGGGCTTTCATTATGGCGGTCAATGTAGGTTCCGATAGCCATCATGAGTTCTTCCAGGTCACGGAAGACGCCACGCCGGAGCCGATTCTGAGTCAGGTCCCGAAAGAAGCGTTCCACCATGTTGAGCCACGATGCGCTGGTCGGGGTGAAGTGCATATGAAAACGTGGGTGTCGGACCAGCCAGCGTTGGACCTTGGCATGATTATGGGTAGCGTAGTTGTCACCGATCAGGTGTAAGTCGAGATGGGCGGGCATACTTTGATCGAGCAGGCGCAAAAACTTCAGCCATTCCTGGTGCCGATGCCGTTCTTGACAGAGGCCATAGACTTCGCCGTTGGCCGCATTCAGGGCGGCGAACAAAGTCGCCGTGCCATTGCGTTTGTAGTCATGCGTCATGGTGGCGCCCCGTCCGCGTTTCAGCGGCAGGCCGGGCTGGGTCCGATCCAGAGCTTGAATCTGGCTCTTCTCATCCACGCACAGCACCAGCGCATGCTCGGGTGGATTGAGGTAGAGACCGACGATGTCTTCCAGTTTCTCGGCGAACGCGGGGTCGTTGCTGATCTTGAAGGTTTCCAGGCGATGCGGTTTCAGACCGTGCGCACGCCAAATACGGCGCACGCTGGCTTCGCTGATACCGACCGCGGCCGCCATGGTGCGCGTGCTCCAGTGGGTTGCATTGCTGGGCCGCTGACGCGTGGTCATGGTCACCACGCGTTGCGTCAGGTGTGCGCTGATCGTGGGTTTACGACCCGGACGGGGAGCGTCCTTCTCCAGACCCGTCACACCGAGCGCAAGGAAACGCTTGCGCCAGCGTGAAACTTTCTTCGGGGTCATCGACAGCAGGGCTGCGATTTCCTTATCCTGCTGCCCAGCGGCCGCCAACAACACGATGCGAGCACGCTCCACCACTCGCAACGGAAGCGACCGGCTCCGGGCTTGGCACTCCAAGACCGTCTGCTGTTCTGCACTCAACGTAATGATAGGGGCTATGCGCATCCAAAATCGTCTCCTCTATCATAAGATGCGCGTGGATTTATAAAGGTTGTTACTTGTGACGCACTACACTAGCCTGTAAAATTTCTTTGCAAAATTAGCGTTCCGCGTGAATGTTGACACATCGGCACTCGACGGCTTCGAAGGTCCACAGCTGACGACGTACGAGCCGCTCGGGTCAGCATAAAGGGAACAGTCGTTCTCTAGCTGACGCCTATTCAATTTGCTGGCGTCGTCAAAATCACGAAGCTTGTCTAAATCGTCGATGCTTGATGCTGCCGTAGCAAATTTCACGCTATAGAGATCAAGCATTGCGGCGACGTACGACATCTCTCCTTCCGTTTTCTTGTCTCCCATACTGGATTCGTCCACTGTAAAAACCTCAGTGAACACCCAAAAGCGGCCATACATGAACACCTGAAAAGCGGCCATACTTTCAGAAGAAACGTCCAGGACATTGACAGCAGCGGGAGGGTAAGTAGCCTCTCGCAATATGGCG
>Ga0182015_10001324_pt1 | contig 33000 bp, 28 predicted proteins | sample 712P3MmetaG_FD_120478 | JGI IMG/M metagenome (GOLD analysis project Ga0182015, IMG submission 120478) | Permafrost microbial communities from Stordalen Mire, Sweden - 712P3M metaG | ecosystem: Environmental > Terrestrial > Soil > Wetlands > Permafrost | place: Sweden: Stordalen | collected...
GTGGGGCGGCCCGCCAGGGACGACGGCGGTGAGGGGAATGACGGCAAACGGCGGGCGTTGGCGAGCGGTCATGTTTTCGTTTCAGGGCTCGCGCCCTCGATAATCTTGCGCTCCTCGTCCGTGATCCAGTACAGCTCGAAAACCAAGTCGTCGATTACGGAGAAGGTAGGCGCTGCGCGCGGGCGTTTACGGCGGGGATGAATCCCCGCCCCTCCACTCGCGATGCCCGCGAACTAGCGGGCGGGTTTGCGCGAGCGGAGGGATTCGCGGATCGAGCGCAGAAGCGAAGACATTTGCTCGATTGGCGCGGGATGATTGCCGAAGCGGGCCGATTGGTACAGGTCGGTCAACTGGGCGATGGGCGCGGAGAGATCGGGCGCCGGAATGGCCGACGCGAATTCGAGCGGAGTCTGCGACGGAAGTTTTTTCCAGCCGCGCTTTTCGAGCAGGCGCAGCATTTCCGTGTATTCGAGCGAAGCGAGCGACGCGGTCAGGTCGCCGCCGCGGCGGGCGCGCAGGCTCCAACGCGCAACGGCGTAGCGAATCATCGAGCGGCCGCGGAGAACGAATAATAGCGCCACGAGGCAGACGAGCACGCCCGGCAGAAAATACGGAGATGCCTCGGTCCTGCGGTCGAACGCGAGAATTCCGTGCAGGATCCTCTCCTGCTCTTGATGATAGAACGCGTGCGCGCGCTCGTTCCAACTTCGCGTAGAGTCCCGCGCGTTCCTTCCGAGGGTCAACTGGTGCGAGAAATCGTAATTGATCACCCACTCGTTCCACGACAACTGAAACCAGTCCCAATAGAGACCGAAGCGGCTGAAGAAGCCGCGCTTTTCGTTCCCCGGGGGGGTGGGGTCGAATGTGATCCAGCCGTAGCCGGAAAAATAAACCTCTACCCACGCGTGGGCGTCGCTGCCGCGAATGATGTAGTCGCCGCCGACATCGTTGTATTCGCCCGGCAGGAATCCGGTAACGTACCGCGCGGGAACTCCGATGGAACGAAGCATGATCGTCATGGCCGTGGCGAAATATTCGCAGTGCCCGGCGCGGCGGGTAAAAAGGAAATAAGCGAGCGGGTCTTTACCCGCGCTGGTGAGATTCAGCGTGTACGCATAGTTCGCAATCAAGTAGCGCTGGATATTGGCGGCTTTGTCGTAATCGTTGGCGGAGTGCGCGGTGATGTCCTTCGCAAGTTTCTGGACCCGGGGATCGAGCCGAGGCAACTGAAGATATGTCTCGCGGATTTCCTCCGGGTAGTCCGGTGAAGACTTGCGCAGCTCGGCGGGCGCTATGAGCCGCAGGCGCGCGGTGCCTTGATAACGGATTTTCGAATTGTTGTGCGACGGATTGAAGAAAGAGCCGGTGCGATCCATGAACAAGTAACCGTGGTTCGGCAGCCCGCCGGGCCGGATGGAGTCCGCGCCAAATCTCCCGCGGAGCGTCTCCGGGGGCGGGGCGACGAAGACCGCATCCGTCGCGATCGGCTCCATCAGCACCGTATAGAGCAGCGGATTAAAGCTATCGCCTGCCCGCAGCGGCGATCCGAAATAATATTCGCCGGTGGGATTTGGCTCGAGCACCATTTGCCCCTGCGAGGGCGTGCTCCAGTTGTGACCGTCGAAATTGGTGAGGACGATCCCGCGCCAATGCATGTCCATGGCGCGAGCGGGATCTCCATCAACGCGAATGCGCATGACGACCGCCGTGTTTTTCTTGATCTCGCCGATTTGGCCAAGCGCGACGTTGTCGCCGAAGCCGGTCAACAGGCCGGGTTGGAGACTGAGCGAGCCAAGGTAGCCCACCGTAAATCGCGGAATGATAAAGAAGAGCACGATTCCAATCGACAGCACCCCGCCGGCGACCACGAGCGATGTGAGCCCGAGCGCGCGATTCAAGCGGCGCGCCGTCGGCGAGCCTGGCTCGCAGGGCGGCGAATCGGCGCCCACGGAACTGCGACGGATTTCGAGCGCGACGAACGTCGAGACGGAGAGCAGCAGAAAAATGGAGAGCGCAATCAGGAAGCCCGTCTCGACCGTGAGAATGGCGGAAACCAGCATCGAGGCGACCGCGAGGACCGCGAGAAACGCGTAGTCGCGGTTCGAGCGCGCGGAGTAAAGGCGCACGAGCGTGGCGAATAGAATCAGGTGAATCGAGGAAAGCAGTGCCGCGTAAAGCGGCGGATTCGGCGCGCCTTCGGCCAGGCTCCGCGACAACACCCACAAGTCCAGTGGGAAAAACAGGAAATATCCGAGAACGAGCCACGTCGCCACGCGCGGCGAGATTTCGGGCCCGCGCCCGCGCTGCATGCGGATGCCTTTGTAGATCAATGCGAAGGACGGAATCAACACCGAGACGATGTCAAGTTTGCCGGTGGAAACGATGGCTAGCACGCCCGTGGCGACGAGCAGGAAGAGCGACACTTCGAAATATCGTTGCACCGCCGTGACGGGCGGCGCGGTCGTCTGCGCGGCGGAGGCCATTTTACGATGCTAGCACCCGCGGGCGGCGGGCAGGGAGGCCCGACGCGAAAGGGCCAATGGCTGAAAGTTCTTAGCGTCGCGCGAGCGCGGCGGCGATTTTGTGCGTGGCGCTAGAGGCGGGAAGCTGGGCGAGACGGCTGAGGAGGAGGACGCGCGTGCGGGGACGTTTCGGAAGGCGCGGGACGCGCGCGAGAAACGGCAGCAGCGTGATGTTGCGAAAGGTGACGCCGTGGCGCGCGGAAGGCAACGGTTCGAGATGGAGCGAGGCGCGGTCAATTTTCAGTATGTCGTGCAAGTGCGTGGCGAGCTCGGCCTCGGGGTGGCGAGCGACTTCGACGGCGGGGAACTGCCACATGCGAGAGAAGAGCACGTCGTCGTGCGCGCCGGGATCGCGGACGAGAATGGTGCGACCGCGCGGATCGCGCAGGATCGCGGCGGCGATGCGTATTCTTACCGGCGCGCGTTTGCGGCGAGGCGCGGGGATTTCGCGCGTGAGGCCGCGCGCGCGAGCAAGGCACCAGCGTGAAACGGGGCAAGCTCCGCAGCGCGGAATCCGCGGAGTGCAGATTGTCTCGCCAAGTTCCATCAGCGCCTGGTTCCAGTCGCCGGGCGCGGTGAGCGCGAGATAGCTTTGCGCAGATGCGGCGAGCTGACGCCAGCGGGCCGGGGCGCGGAGATCGCCGCGAATGGCGCCAAGGCGCGCGAGGACGCGGGCGACGTTGCCGTCGAGTACCGCGAGCGGCTGATCATAGGCGATGCTCAGAACGGCTGCGGCTGTGTAGCTCCCGATGCCGGGAAGGGCCAATGCCGCTTCGAGTGTGCGCGGGAATTCGCCGGCGTGGCTGGAGGCAATCTCTTTTGCTGCGCGATGCAGGTTGCGCGCGCGGCTGTAATAGCCGAGGCCGGACCAGAGCTGCAGCACTTTTTCCTGAGGGGCGCGCGCGAGCGATTCGACCGTGGGAAAAGTTTTCAGGAAGCGACGATAATAGGGCAGCACGGCGGCGATGCGCGTCTGCTGCAGCATGATTTCCGCGACCCAAATGCGATAGGGATCGCGGCTGGAGCGCCAGGGGAGATCGCGCTGATGCGCGCGGAACCAGGCGAGCAGGCGGCGCTGAAAAGTTTTCAGCGTGCGCGGAGTGAATTGGGGCGGCATGCGGGCGGTATTGTCGCATGAATGCGGGTGTGGCTCAGTGCGCCGGTTCGAGGCGAATACATGCTGTGATAGAGGCAGCGCTGTGGAATGCGCTTCGCGCGGCGGATTTATGTAGGACCTGAAGGTCCGACCCCCAAAGATCACGCGGGCGAGGCGAATGGGCGTCGTGAAGCCAAGCATTTGTGCCGGGCACGGCATGCCGTGCCCCTACGAAAGCGTTTTCGACCGGCGGTTTAAGACAGCCAGGCAACGCGAAGCCAAGCATGTTCACCGGGCGTAGCGGTGCTACGCCCCTACAAACCCCGCGATGGCGCATGAGCGAAGCTGGCGGCTACGCGGCCACTGACATGAGTACAAGGCCGCCGATGAGCACGATCCTTCGCCACAAGGCCAGGGCATGAAACGGCGGCGGATTTTCGATTCAATCGCGGAGTGACATCAGGCTGAGAGTCCTCCTTTTGTCAAAGGCGGTCGATGAAAAGGAAATAGGAGGAGGACCAGAGGCCGGTGGGGATGGAGCGCTGGGCGCGAGCGGTGATGATGATCTTAAAGATTTCGGTTTCGCTCGCGAGCTCGTCGAGGAAAGCGCCGCCTGCCGCTGATGAATCGGCCTGGATCAATGCGAGCTCGCGCAGCGTGTCGTAGATGATTTCTCCGGCGGGAGCCATGAGAGTCGAAAAGCGGTTGGTGCGAAATTGCATCACGGAGTGAATCTCGTGGAAATGCCAGGCGATGCACGCAGCCAGGGAAACAGCGCGCTCGAAGCGTTCGGTGTGTTCGGCTTCGGCGAGCCGGCCAAGATCGGCGCGCGGCTGGCCGAGAAAAGGATCGAGGACCAGCATGACGCGGCGTTCGTCTTCGCGCGCGAATTCGCGGACCACCAGGCGGCCGGACTTCGCGGAAACTTTCCAATCCACGAAACGGGCGCTGTCGCTCGGCACATAGTCGCGCAGGGCGTGCAGCTCGTGACCGCGGCCGCGAAAGTGGCTCGCCATTTCGCCGGTGAGGAGCGGCAAGACCTCGTAGAACTGGTCGGTCGGCTCGACGCGCGGGTACACGGCGATCTCCAGATTCGAATCAACCTGGCGCGTCTTTTCGAAGAAGCCAAAGGGAAACCGCGTGCGAATGCCGAAGGAATCCTGGCGGTAAACGCCGCGCCGCGGGAAACGCAGCTCGACCTTTTGGCGCGTCGCGCTCATCCGCGGAATGTAAGGGAAGAAAACGGGGCGCGCGAGAATTTCGGCCGGGGATTTTTTTTTGCCGCCGATGACGCGGAGCGAGAAGGACGGCCACATCTGCTTGTCGTTGCGCAGCTCGACTTCGGCCAGGACGGGCTGCTCGGCGAATATGTGCTCGGGCAGATCGAACTTCAGCTCGATTCCCGTGAGCACGACGCGCGAGAGCACGCCGGAAATCAAAATTCCGGCCAACAAACAGGCGAGAATCAGGAAGAGCAGGTTGTTGCCAGTGTTGACTGCGGCGAGAACCAGGACGAAAACCGCCGAGAGGTAGATGACGCCGTCACGGGTGAGCCGGTAGTCAATCTGATACGCGATCCAGCGAAGGCTGGTGCGGCGCGCGAGCGACGGCACGATGGCGACGGCCACCCACCCCGCGATTCCGAGCGAGAGCAGCGTGGTGATTCCGGCAAGCCAGATGCGGCCTTCCTGAGCCGCGGCCGCGGAAAACAGCGCGATGAAGAAAGCGACGATGAGCGCCAGCATGGCGATGCCGAAATTGCGCCAGCCGGCGCGGTCGCGCCCGCGCCACATGCGAGCAACGATGGAATCGTGCGTGGTCATCGGCGGACTACAGCGGGACGCGCGTGGTGTCGAGGATTTCGCGGAGGATCGCCTCGGCCTGCTCGGATTTCTTTTGCGTCGAGACGTAACGCGAGCTGACGACAACGCGGTGCGCGAAGACCGGAACGATGAGCCGCTTGAAATCGTCCGGCAGACAAAAATCGCGGCCTTCGAGGAACGCGCGCGCCTGAGCCGCACGATGCAGCATCACGGTACCGCGGGGGCTGACGCCCAGGCTCAACTGTTCGGTGGTACGCGTGCGCTCGACAATCTCCAGCGCGTAATCGAGCAAACTTTCCTCGACCTTTACCTGCGAGGCGGCTTCCTGCATTGATGCGACATCGGCCGCGTCCATCACCGACGCGATCTGGTCGGCGTGTCCGGCGGCGGAGTGATTGCGTATGATTTCTTTTTCGCTGGCGCGAGCGGGATAACCCATGCGAATGCGCATCAGGAAACGGTCGAGCTGCGATTCAGGCAGCGGATACGTGCCGTGGTGCTCGATGGGATTCTGCGTCGCGAGAACCATGAATGGGCGGGGCAGCGGATGCGTGTGATTGTCCACGGTGATCTGCGCTTCGTTCATGGCTTCGAGCAGCGCGGACTGCGTTTTCGGCGTGGTGCGATTGATTTCATCGGCGACGATGATGTTGGCGAAGATCGGGCCGGGCTTGAATTCGAATTCCTGCGCAGAGGGATTGTAAACGCTGACGCCGATCACGTCGCTGGGCAGCAGATCGGACGTGAACTGGATGCGCTGGAACGAACAATTGAACGAACGCGCGAGCGCTTGTGCGAGAGTGGTCTTCCCCACGCCGGGAACGTCTTCAATCAGCAGGTGGCCGCGCGCGAGCAGCGTGGTCAGCGCGAGCTGAATGACGTCCTCCTTGCCCTTGACGACGCGAGCGATCGAGCGTTGCAGCTCGGCGAGGCGGGTGCTGGCGGCAGTGGTCGCGGATTGCAATTCCCTGGCCCTTCTGCTACAAAAAGTCTGCAACAAAGAACACGATCTGCGGGCGACTAGCTCAGTGGTTAGAGCGCTCCCCTCACACGGGAGAGGTCCAAGGTTCAAGTCCTTGGTCGCCCACCATTCACCCAAATCATTCTGCCATCGAATCCGATACGATGTGAGCACACCAACGGCGGGTTGTTCCAGGAACGAACGACCGTTGCGACAGCCATACGGCTGCCAATATTGCGCAAAACGCTGATTTGACCGAGCCCGGTCTAGTCGTCCGCGCGGCCGCCTTGACTCGCGCCTTTCCTTCTTAGCGGCGCGGCGTCTTCGGCACTTTTAGCGTGATCGCGCGCGAGCTCTTGTTCCGCAATCAGCCAATGCTCTTCGGCGTGGCCGTCTTCGCTGCCGCTTTCGAGATAAAGCTCGTACGCCCGTCGCTCAATATCCTCGTGCTTTGGGAATTCGTCTTTTCTTTCGGTCATGGTCTGCCTCCGTGCGGCTAATTTGGGGTTGAAGGGTCAAAGTCTGGGTTGTGCTGGCGTGATATTCGTCTCGCGTTGTGGATGGCTTCAGAGGATGCGCGGGATTGAAATGGTGACGCGGGGCGAGCGATTGCAAAAGGTGACGGAAAGCGGAAAATCTGCTGGGGGCAATTTCTTTTCATGGGCGCCCACTTCCACTAACTTAGACGTGCCGCACCTCTGCAATGGTTACGTGGGCGGCGCGATCTTGGATCACCGGGAGTCGCGCAGAGCAACGCGAGCGAAGTTCGTGTTTTCGGAGCCAGTTTTAGAAGTTCGTCGAAAAACGGGCGAATGCCTTCTCGAACGGCCGTGTCCGCGGCCAAATCACGTCCTTCCGGACGCCAATCACCCATTGAATTGGACGAATACTTCTCACGGGTTAAATTCTATCATCGGAAAGATGGTTTAATGTGTTGCCGGGGCCAACAGAAACGGATGACAAGTATCTTGCAATTCGTGCGGGTATTCGCGCTGGGGACTTGGGTGGGGTCGATCGTTTATTTTGTGGCGGTGGTGACGCGCGGCGCGTTTGCGGTGCTGGCGCGCGATCAGGCCGGGCTGATGGTCGGGTTCACGCTCGGAGGATTGCATCAGCTGGGGGTGATCGCGGCGGTGGTTTATTTGGTTGCGGCGCTCGCGCTTGGGAAATCACTGCGTGCGCTAGTCCGGCCGGCGGCGCTCGGGGTGATTCTGATGCTGGTGCTCACACTGGCGTCGCAGCGAATCGTGATACCGAGGATGGATGTGCTGCGCACACAGATGGTGTCTGTGGACGCGACGCCTGCGAGCGATCCGCGCCGCGCGGAATTCGATCGGCTGCATGGGATTTCCGTGGATCTGGAAGGCGGAGTTTTGATGCTTGGATTGGCGGCGCTGTTTTTGACCGTGAAGCAGGATGGTGCGCATGCGTGAAGACTGGAGTGCCGCGCTAAAGTCCGCGGCGCTACATTTAAATCTTCAGTCGCCCGACCGTTTACCGATGGCGGTGCGTTTTTTCACGATGGTGTGTTTCTTGACGCGGGCGCGCGGTCTTGCGGGCTTGGCTTTCTTGATCTTGCGGGCGGCGGGGCCGGCCAGATGGACGGCGCGCCACATGTACCAGCTGGCGACGGTGCGATAGGGGCGCCAGCGCTCGCCAAACTTCAGCAAATCCTTCGGCTTCGGGATGTACTTTTTGCGATAGGTGATTGCCCAGCCCTTTTGCACGCCGTAATCGTGAATCGGCAGCACGTCGGGGCGGCCGAGCCGGAAAATCAGAAACATCTCGACGGTCCATGCGCCGATGCCGCGAACGGAAATCAGCCGGTCAACCAGCTCCTGATCCGACATTTTTTCGGCAGCTTCGATCGTGGGCACGATGCCGTCGATCGTTTTCTGCGCGAGATCTCTGACGGCGGCAACTTTTGCGCGGGACAGGCCGGCCTTGCGCAGCTTCGGCTTGCGCACGAGGAGCAGCTCCTGCGGAGTGGGGCAGCGGCCGTCGGTACCGAGCGCGACGATGCGGGCGAAAATCACCTGCGCGGCTTTGCCCGCGATGCTCTGGTGCGTGATCGCTTCGAGCAGCGATTCGTAGACGCTTTCGCATTCGTCGAGCTTGAACTGAAATTCGCCCACTCGCTCGATCAGGCCGGCGAGGCGCTTGTCTATTTTGGAGAGGTGGGCGTGCGCCTCCAGGTGATCGAAGGGAAGCGCGAGTTTGCTCGTCGGCGAATTCATCGCGACCTCGGGCTAGCCGTCCGCCAGATAACGGTGAACGAAAGCGATAGCCATGGCGCCCTCTCCGACAGCGGAGGCGCAGCGTTTGACGGAGCCGTGGCGGACGTCGCCTGCCGCAAACATTCCGGGAATGCTCGTTTCCATGTAGTACGGATCGCGGTCGTGCTCCCAACTCTTGGGGCGCTTGCCATTCGTCACCAGATCGGGGCCGGTGACGAGGTAACCCTCCTCGTCGCGGACGATGCCAACGTCCGCCGCCCATTGCGTATGCGGCACGCCACCGAGGCAAAGAAAAAGCCATCGCGTGTCGATTTGCCGTTCCTTGGCCGTGGTTACATTTTTCAGCGTTACGCCGCTCAAGGCCTTTTCACCGTGGAGCGCGGCAACTTCCGTGTGAATCATCACCTCGACGTTGGGCGTGGAGTGGATTCGGTCAACGAGGTACTCGGAGAGAGTTTTTTTCAAGCACTCGCCGCGAATCACCATGGTGACCTTGGAAGCGTACGGAGCGAAGTGCATGACCGCTTGACCGGCGGAATTTCCGCCGCCTACAACAATTACCGATTCGTCCTTGCAAAGCGCGGCTTCGCTCGCCCCGGCGCCATAAAAAAGGCCCGCACCTGTAAAGCGGTCCTCGTCCGGAAGATTGAGCCGCCGGTAATCCACTCCCGTGGCGCAAATTGTGGCGCGAGCGATAATCTTCGAGCCGTCGGCCAAATAGCCGACGCCTTTCCCCGGAAAAAACTCGCCGCGAACACCTTCGCGCAGCAGCAGAATTTCGGCGCCGAATTTGCAGGCTTGCTCGCGGGCGCGTTCGGCGAGATCCGCTCCCGTGATTCCCTTCGGAAATCCGAGGTAGTTTTCGATTTTGGAGCTGCTGCCGGCTTGTCCACCGATGACCGAGCGTTCGATCAGAACTGTTTTCAGCCCTTCGGATGCGCCGTACACCGCGGCGCTCAGGCCTGCCGGGCCGCCGCCATAAATCGCCAAGTCGTATTCGGACCGCGTAGGATTACGGAACCATCCGAGTTTTTCGGTGATCTGGCGAATGGTAGGTCGCTCGAGCCGCGTGCCATCGGAAAAAAGGCAAACAGGGAGGCGCGAGTCGTCGAGGTTCTTGAGTTGGGCTTGCTCGCGGACTTGTTCGTCCGTCGCCAGCTCAATCCACTCGAATGGGACATCACTGCGATGGAGAAAATCCCGGATCGCGTACGCTTGTGCGGATCCGCGCGTGCCGAGAATACGAATGTTGTCCTGGGATTGATTCATGGTCGTCCCTGCCATTGTAAGCCTCTGGGCGTTCCGCACTCAACGCTCGCGGCCATCGGCCTGTGCTAGTATCTCTCGCTTATGCAAACTGGGATCATCGGCCTGCCGCAGGTAGGGAAGACGAGTCTGTTCCGAATTCTCACGCGGGCGGCCGCCACAGGCGGGCGGAGCGTACCAGGTCAAGCTCATGTGGGAATCGCGCGAGTGCCGGACGCGCGCGTGGCGAAGCTCTCCGAGGTGTTCAAGCCGAAGAAAATCACGTACGCGACCATCGAATACGTGGATATCGGCGGATTGCAGAAGGATCGCGAGAAGAATTCGGCATCGCTGGTGCCGCTGCGCGAGGCCGATGCGCTGGCGCACGTGGTGCGGCTGTTCGAGAATCCTGCGGTGCCGCATGAAGGCGGATCGCTCGACGCGCTGCGCGACATTGTCAACGTGGATCTCGAGTTGATCCTGACCGACCTCGAACAGTGCGCGAAGCGAATCGAGCGCGTTGAAAAAGATCTGAAGAAAAAGAAAGAGACGATCCTCGAAACGGAATTGCAGCTTCTGATTCGCTGCCGGCTGGCGCTCGAAGCCGAAACGCCGTTGCGCGAGCTGGAATTCAAGCCGGAAGAAATGAAGATGCTGACCGGATTCATGTTTCTGACGCGCAAACCGATGATTTACGTACTGAACCTGGGCGATGAGGAAGCGTCGGAGATCGATCGCGTGGTCGAGAAGTATCATCTGGAAAAATTGGCCTTGAAGCCGCAGACGGCGGTGGTTCCTTTCTGCGGAAAAATCGAGGCGGAGCTCGCGGAACTCGACGACGCGGAAGCGGCGGAGATGATGAAGGCGTACGGCCTGGCGGAATCGGGGCGCGACAGACTGATCCAGGCGAGCTATCGCCTGTTGGGGCTGATTTCATTCCTCACGTGCGGCGAACCGGAATGCCGCGCGTGGACGATCGAACGCGGAATGAGCGCGCAGAAGGCCGCGGGCGCGATCCACAGCGACATCGAAAAGAATTTCATCAAGGCGGACGTGGTGAAGTGGGAAGACCTGCTCAAGGCGGGCAGTTTCGCGGCCGCGCGCGAGAAAGCCCAGGTGCGGTTGGAAGGCAAGGAGTACATCGTGCAGGATGGCGATGTGATTTTGTTCCGGCACGGCGGGTAGCTACGATGCATTCGCCCGAGGCAACTCGGATTTTGCTGGCGCTGCTGCTCGGGGTGGTGGCGGCGGGAGCCAATCTGCTGGGCGGGCTGCTGGTTTCGCACAGCCAATGGTCGCGGCGTTACCTGAAATATTTCATCGCGCTTGGCGCAGGATTCATGCTGGCGACGGCGATGATCGAAATGATTCCGGAATCTGTGAAGCTTCGCAGCGACTCCTCCTCGGTATTTTTCCACAGCACCAACGCCGTATTCGTGATCGTCCTGGCCGGATATTTTCTGGTGCATTTTTTCGAGCACACGCTCGCGCCGCATTTTCATTTTGGCGAAGAGACGCACCACGAGGAAATTTCGCACTCGCACGCGAGCTATGCGGCGCTGCTCGGCCTGGTGATTCACACATTCTTCGACGGCGTGGCGATCGCATCCGGACTGCTGGTCTCGAGCTGGCTGGGCGGCGTGATCTTCGTGGCGATCTTCCTGCATAAGATTCCCGAAGGATTCACGGTGGCGTCGCTGATGCTGGCGAGCGGACAGAGCCGCGGGGCGGCGTTCGGATCGTCCGCGATCTTGGGTGCGGCGACGCTGGCCGGCATGGCGTTAATGTTCCTCCTGCGAAGCACGGTCGCGGATGCTCTACCGTTTTCGGCCGGCGTCACGCTGTATGTGGCTGCGTCGGATCTGATTCCCGAGGTGAACCGCGAGCCGGGAGTCGGCATGGCGGTGCTGGTTTTTCTCGGCGTGGCGATTCTTGTGGCGCTCAAGGCGATCTTTCACGTTTAGCTAGAGGCGGTGCGCGCGCGGGCGGCCGAGAATCGCAGGAGCGCTAGAAGCATGACGCCGAGGCAGAATGCGCAGACGCCGGACCAGCCGCGGAGACGCCACGCGTATGCGCCCAGTAATGAGCCAGCGGCTCCGCCCGCGAAATAGCAGACCATGTAAAACATATTTAGGCGGCTCCGGGCGTCGGGCGCGAGGCTGTAGATGCGCGTTTGATTTGCGACGTGGCCGGCTTGCACGCCCACATCCATCAAAAGTACGCCGACAATCAAGCCCACCAGAGTTTTTCCCGTTCCCCAGAGTACGAGATAGGAGGCGACGACCGTGATTAACGCGGCGCCCACGGCAAATCGCGGCCCGTGCTTGTCGGAGAAGCGGCCCACAATCGGTGCGCCCGCCGCTCCTGCCGCACCCACCAGACCGAACAGGCCGGCGGCCTGGCTGCCATGGTGGTAGGGCGGCGTTTCGAGCAAAAACACGAGGGTCGTCCAGAACGCGCTAAAGCAGCAGAAGAACGCGGCGCCCAGGAAAGCCGATTCGCGAAGCTCCGGGTGGATGCGAATCAGGTTCACGGTTGATCTGAGAAGTGAGAGATACGGCAGCTCGACGGCCGGCTTGCTGCGCGGGAGCAGGAACTGAACGAGAATCGCGACGCACAACATCAAAACGGCGGCAATACCGTAGACCGCGCGCCAGCCCAAATACGCACCCACGGTTCCGCTAAACGTTCGCGCCAGCAGAATCCCCATCAGGATGCCGCTGAAGACGGAGCCGACGACGCGCCCGCGCTCCTCCGGGGCGGCCAGATGCGCCGCAAACGGCAGGAACAGATGAACTGACGAGCCCATCGCGCCAACCACGAAACAAGCCAAGGCGAGCCACCAGGCGTTGCGGGCCGTGGCGACGAACGCGAGCGCGATCGCCGCAACGATCAGCAGCGTGGTGATCAACGAGCGCCGCTCCTTGGTGTCTCCGAGGGGAACGAAGAGGAGCATCCCAAGAGAGGTTCCCACTTGAGTGAGCATCGCGACAAAGCCGACTTTGGTGACGCTGAGGCCGAAGGTGCGGGCTATGTCCGCAAGGAGCGGCTGGATGTAATAGATATTCGCGACGATTACGCCTGTGCTCACCGCCATGAACCAGACCGTGATGGCTGGCACCGAGGGATGGGCGCGATTGGTCGTGGGGCTGGGATTCAACGCGTACTTGATTACGACGGATTGGGATTCTGTGCAATGGGTAAGGATGGGGCATGTGGGGCCGTGCGCGACCCGACGCGGGCATGCCCTCTGGCGGGCGAGTGCCTTTGTTCAAGTGGTTAGATCTCGCCAAGCACGTTTGCCGGGCGCAGCACGCTGCGCCCCTACTGAACCCCCTCCCGGATCACCGACTTCCTTGTAAACCATTTAAATGCAATGGGATGCAGGAACCCCATTTGCCGGAAAAGGCAACCCATGGCGGATTTGGAACGCAGTGGGGACACGCAACTTTATGGTGGGGCGAGTGTTAGATAGACTGTGGAGGCCATGGCTAGAAGCGACGTCCAACTGATGCTGGACGTGAAGGCAGGGGACGAAGCGTCCTTTGACTTTCTATTGCAGAAGTATCGCTCGCCGCTGGTCAATTTCCTCAATCGCATGGTGCGCGACACGGCGACGGCGGAGGATCTGGCACAGGAAGTCTTTCTGCGGGTCTACCGGGCGCGGAAGCAGTACACCCCAAGCGCGAAGTTCACCACCTGGCTCTTCCGGATCGCGACGAATCTGGCGCTCAATTCGGTCCGCGACAACCGCCACCGAAGGATGGGAATATCTCTCGACGCCCCCGCGGACGGAGAAGATTCGGCGCCCATGGAATTGCCGGCGCGGGACATGCGCATTGACGAGCACATGATCGAGCGCGATCGCGCTGAAATCATTCGCCGGGCGATTTGGTCGCTGCCGGAAAAGCAACGCGCAGCGGTTTTGCTGCATAAGTATGAAGAGATGGATTATGAGGAGATTGCGGGAGTTCTGGATTGTTCGGAAGGCGCGCTGAAGTCGCTGCTGTTTCGCGCTTACGAGAGTCTGCGGGTGCAACTGGCTCCTCTGGTGACCCAGCCCATTGGGCAGGTCAGAGGGGGCGGAGGGGAAGGAAGGCCATTATGAAAAATTGCGAAGACATTTCAAAGGGATTGATCGCGTATCTGGACGATCGGACGAATCCCGCCGAGCGTCGCGATGTGGAAGATCATCTCGCGGGCTGCCCGGCTTGCCGTACGCGCGCCGAGGAATTCCGCGCGCTCTGGAAAGTGATGGAGGAAGTGCCGGCGGTCGAGCCGTCGTTTGGCTTCGATGCCCGCGTGCGTCAACGCGTGGCGGCCGAGCCGAGCCGGAGCTGGTTTGGATGGTTTGCGCCACAGGCGCGCTTTGCTCTTTCAGCGGCTTTGCTGGTTGCGCTTACGGTGTGGGTGGCGAAGCTGCCTTCGAGTCATCCGCAGATGCCGGCTCCGGCGCCAGCCGCGGTGGCGGCCTCGAGCGACCAGGACTTCGACGCTGTCAAAGATCTCGGCGTGCTGGAAGATTACGATGTCGTGACGAACATGGATGCGCTTTCGCAACTCGTTCCGGCGAAGGCTCCAGAGACCCAGAGGTCTGATTCGAAGCAGACGGAGAGCAACGATTAACGGCTGAATGATCATGGGGCGACGCTTCGCACAATTCGGACCAGTTATCGCGCTGCTGATGGGGTTTTTGGCGCAGACCGCCTCGGCGCAGGACGGGGAGCGAATGCGCGAATGGCAAGCGCGCCAAGAAGCGCGTAGGGAGGTTGCGGCGCAAAGGCGCGCGAACGGCGGGGGTGGTGCGAAGGGCCAGCCGAACGAGCGCGCGATGGAAGGTTTGCCTCCGAAATGGGTCGACCGCGTGCGGGACATGCCACCCGAACAACAACAGCAGTTCTTCGAGAACAATGCGCAGTTCAGGCAGCTGCCTCCGGCACGACAGGAGCAGATCAGGCAGAACCTCGAAAAGTGGAATCGGTTGTCACCGGAAGAGAAGGACGCGGTTCGGCAACGGGAGCAGTTCCTAGATAACCTGCCTCCGGAGCAGCGTGAGTACGTCCGGGGCACGCTACTGCCGAAATGGCAGACACTGCCGCAGCCGCGGCGCCAGGTAATCAACCAGCATCTGGCGATGCTGCGCAACATGAGTCCCTCGACGCAGCAATCCGCGCTGAACGATCCCAAGTTCACGCAAGGCCTCAGCCCGGACGAACAATCCATGCTGCGGGACCTCAATTCGCTGCGAAACCCGCCTCCGCAGTAGCCTTCCGGTTGCTTTTCGTCTTCTCGAACCTCATCGATTGAAGAAATTCCGCGCCGTGAATGTTAACTCTTACAAAACATTTTCGCGTTTTGCGCGGCTCCGACCGCTAGCAATCGTTGCGCACGCGAAACATGCCACTAGGGCTTGTGGTTTCTCCCATTTTGGGGCGGAAAAATTTGTAACGTGCGTGAATCGCGCCGATCCAAAAATACTTTCTCAAAATTGAAACTTCCGCTTGACAACCTGAAGAACAAATCTACAATCGGGGCACAAAGTGGGACGAAGTGGTCAGTAGTGGAAAAAATGTAAAACGGTGGCGGGGATGTCAGGCAGAGGCAGTGGCCAAGGAGAGAGTGATTCCAAGGTCGAACACGCCGGGCGAAGTTCTGAAGGGCGCAAATGCTGCGGGGCAACTATCTAGCGACGGTGGACGAAAAGGGACGGGTGAAAATTCCCGCCGACTTTCTGGTCCAACTGCGCAAGCTAGGAACCAAGTTCTACGTCACGAGCACGGCCGGCGATCGCGCGCAGATTTTTCCAATGAAAGTGTGGGAAGAAAAGGAAAAGAAGCTCGCGAAAATTTCCTCGCACAACAAGGCCAAGCAAAAGTTTCTGGAACGAACCAACTACTACGGTCAGATCGTCGAGGTGGATGGGCAGGGGCGCATTTTACTTCCACCTGTACTGCGGGAATCGGCGGAGATGAAGGGCGAGGTGGACGTTTCGGGGCACCTCACCTACCTGGAAGTCTGGAATCACGCCCGGTTCCTCGATCAAATGAACCGTAATCCGATCACGGCGGAAGACGAAAAGGCTCTGGACGACCTGGGCATTTAGCTTTTGAGCGTTTTACATACGCCTGTTCTGGCCGCGGAAGTGATTGAGTGGCTCCGCATACGGCCCGAGGGGACTTATGTGGACGCGACGGCCGGCACGGCGGGGCATGCGATCGAAATTGCCCGGCGGCTGACCACGGGGCGGTTGGTGGCGATCGATCGCGACCCGCAAGCGCTTGAAATCGCGCGGGAACGGTTGAAGCCGTACGAAGAGAAGGTGGTTCTGGTGCACGCAGAGTTTTCAAAGATCGGCGAAGTGGCGGGGGACCTGAAGCTTCCTCCGCTGGACGGAGTGATCGCCGATCTGGGGATCTCAAGTCTGGAGCTGGACAGCCCGGAACGCGGATTTTCGTTCCGCTGGGCCGCGCCGCTCGACATGAGAATGAATCCCGACACGCCGATGACGGCGTACGAAATTGTGAATCAGTGGTCAGAGAAAGAGCTGGCCAATCTCCTCTACAAGAAGGCGGAGGAGAGGGATTCACGAAGAATCGCCAGGGCAATTGTGAGGTCGCGGCCGATCCGCGACACCGAACACCTGGCAACGGTTGTGGCAGGGGCTCGTAAAGCAAGGGGAAGGCAGAAACTGCAGCCCGCGACAAAAACGTTTCTGGCGCTGCGGAATGCGGTGAATCGAGAAGAGGAGGAACTCGAGCAGTTTCTTTCGCGGACCCCTGCCACTCTATCTATTGGAGGACGTTGGATCGTCCTCAGTTACCATTCGCTGGAAGATCGTCCGGTAAAGCAGGCGTTTCAGCGCCTGGCGCGCGAGGGAAATTTCCGCGTGCTGACCCGGAAGGTGATACAGCCCGGCGAGGAAGAAATCAGAAACAACCCGCGAGCGCGCAGCGCGAAAATGCGCGTGGCGGAAAAGATCGAGCCGCTGGAAGGGCGAGCGGCTGGGAGCTGGCAATAATGGAAAATTTCACCGAGTACTTCACCGTAAAGCAGATTGACAATTCGAGGCTTGTGCGGCCGGCGCACCCGGCGCAATTGAAAGATTTCTGGCGGCGCCTGGCGGTGGGCGCGGCGATGGCCACATGCCTGCTTTCCTACGCTTGGCAGCATTTCGAGTGCATTCAGATCCGCTACCAGATCGAGCAACTGGATAGCGAGCGCGCGCAGGCCACGGAGCTCAACCAGCAACTGCATCTCGAGGTAGCGACACTGCGATCGCCGATGCGGGTGGATGCGATTGCCCGGAACCAGCTCGGCTTGACGGTTCCAGTGCCCGGACAGGTGGCTCCTGTTGACGATACGAACGACGGCGTCGTAGCCCAGGCGCGAACGATTGCGCAATCATCCCGGCCCTGATCTCAGCCTCAATCGAAATCGGCATGAATTTGCGGCCCGCTGCGGCGAGCCATTTCCGGCGGATCGGACGCGATCGCCGCAGGAGCACGTTTCCGATAGGGTAGGCCGGAGTCCATGGAGCAGCGCAATCCACGTCTCCGCTGGCTGGTCGTCTGGGTCCTGGCGGTGGCTTGGATGGCGGTGGTCGTCGGCCGGCTGAGTTACCTGCAACTTTTCTCCTACAGCGAATACCTCGCAAAAGCACAGCGTCAACAACAGCGAATTTTCGAGATCAGTCCCATGCGGGGCACGATTTACGACCGCAAGGGACGCGAACTCGCCGTCAGTTTGCCGATGGATTCCGTGTTCGGCGATCCGGCGGAAATCACCGACGTCGAAATGGTGTCGCGGCTGCTTTCGCGCGTTCTCGATGCGCCCGCCGAGGACCTCGAAGAGAAAATACGCGAAGCCAAGACTCCCGTGCGCCTGGCGCGAAAACTTTCGCCGGAAACCGTCCAGCGGATCACGGACATGAATCTCAAGGGCGTATTTTTCCAGAAAGAAAACCGGCGCGTATATCCGCAGCGGGAGCTTGCAGCGTCCGTGCTGGGATACGTGGACGTGGACGAGAGGGGAATCGGCGGAATCGAATATTCACTCGACAAGCAGATCCGCGGGCGCCCCGGGAAAATGATGGTGATGGCGGACGGGCATCGCCGCTGGTACGACCGCACGGAATCGGCCGCCGATCCGGGCGCGAGCGTCACGCTGACGATCGACGAAACCATCCAGTACATCGCGGAGAAAGAGCTCGGGCGCGCAATCGCGGAGACGCACGCGAAGGCCGGCACGGTGGTCGTGCAGGACCCGAATTCGGGCGAGCTGCTGGCGGTGGCCAACTGGCCGGTATTCGATCCCAACGACGCGGGCGATTATTCTGGAGAAGCGCGCATTGACCGCGCCGTGGCGTCCGCCTACGAGCCGGGGTCTACGTTTAAAGTGCTGACGCTAACCGGCGCAATTGAAAACGGTGTGGCGACGCCCGATGAGCTCGTGGACTGCCAGATGGGCCAGATCATGATCTCTGGGCGGCTGATTCACGACTGGAAAAAATTCGGCGTGCTGAGCGTGCGCGAGATTCTGGAGCATTCCAGCGACGTAGGCGCCATCAAGGTCGCACTGAGGCTCGGCGCGCCGCGGTTCTACGACACGATTCGCGCCTTCGGAGTTGGCCAGCCGACGGGGATTGAGCTCCCGGGCGAAAATCGCGGCCTGCTGCGGCCGCTTGAGAATTGGTCGGCGAGCTCGATTGGCTCGCTCGCCATGGGGCAGGAAGTGAGCGTCACTCCCATTCAGATCGTGTCTGCGATTTCGGCAGTGGCGAACGGCGGGACGCTTTATCGGCCGCATATCGTGCGCGAGATTGACGGCGGCGAGCCGGGGGCGCTGCGTCCCCCACCAGCGCCTCAACAAGCGACGGACGGCAGGACGGCGGCAACGGTTCGCGAAATGATGGAGGGCGTGGTTCTTGAGGGAACCGGCAAGCCAGCGCGCCTGGATGGCTACACCGCCGCGGGGAAATCGGGCACGGCGCAAAAAATCGATCCCGCGACGGGCCGCTACTCGGCGACGCAGTACAACTCATCGTTCGTGGGATTCGCGCCGGTGAATAGTCCGGTGATTTCGATACTCGTGGTCCTGGATTCGCCGGTGGGAGCACATCACGGCGGTGAAGTGGGCGGCCCGGTCTTCAAGCGCATTGCCGAACAGGTGCTGGCATATCGCGACGAGCCGCACGACGTGCCAGCGCCCTCGGACGTCGAAACTGCGAAAAACCTGGAGGTCACGCCGCGGCCTGACGCCCGGTCGGATGGCGCCCGAGACACGGCGCAGGCGCGTTTTCAAGCTGCGGTAGCCAACACAAAATTTCCGAGTTCTGTTGCTGAGCCGCCGACGGTTGCATTTGGAGATCCAAGTGCAATTGTAGTCCCGAGCCTCACCGGCCAGACCGTCCGCGGCGTTACCGAAGAGTGTTCGCGGTTGGGACTGATGCCGTCGTTGATCGGCAGCGGAGTTGCACTGGAACAGTTTCCGGCCGCCGGGGCACAGGTGCTTCGAGGCAGCCGAGTGACGGTGCGATTCGGGCATCCGGGAGAGGTTGTGCCTGTGTCGGCGCCGGGTGACGGGAATTGAGCCTGATTGTGAAGCACCAACCCGGCTTGGGCGATGACGAGCCGAGCGAAAGACATGGAAAGCGCGGCATGAAATTGGAAGCACTACTGGCGGGCGCCGAGATCGGGAAAATGAATGGGTCTGCCGACGTAGAGGTTCACTCCGTCGCGTACGACAGCCGCAAGATTACGCCCGGCGGAATTTTCTTTGCGCTGCGCGGCGAGAAATTGGAAGGAGCCAAGTTCGTCGAGGACGCTGTGCGCCGCGGAGCCGTAGCCGTGGCAAGCGAAGATACCAGCCGAATGACGTCACGAGGCATCACGCTGGTCGAACTGCTTCCGGGTTCGGGGCGGCGGGGTCTCGCGCGAGCAGCGGCGAATTTCTACGGGCATCCTGCCGACGCGCTGCAGCTAGTGGGCGTCACCGGCACGAACGGGAAAACAACGACTGCGTTTTTGGTGGATTCGATCCTGCGCGCGGCGGGGCATACGACTGGCCTGATAGGCACAACGGGGTACCGCACGCCCAAGGGAAGCCGCGCGGCGGTGACCACGACTCCGGAATCGCTCGATCTGCAGCAGATGTTCGCCGAAATTCGCGACGCCGGAGGCACGCACGCCGTTTTGGAGGCCAGCTCGCATGCACTGGCGATGGAGCGCCTCTGGGGATGCCGGTTCGCGGTGGCGATCTTCACAAACCTGACGCGCGACCACCTGGACTATCACAAGACGTTTGAGGAATATTTCGCGGCCAAGCGCCTGCTATTCGGAGGCACAGGCGCGGGCGTGCCCGAGGTGGCCGTGATCAATGGCGACGATCCCTACGCGCCGCAACTTGCGAGCCTGGCCCGGCGCACGCTGACCTACGGGCTGAAAGGAGCGCCTGATCTTACTGCCAAGAAATTTGGACTCGGTTTTCACGGCTTGGAATTCACGGCGCAAACGCCGGCTGCCAATATCGAAGTACGCTCGCCGTTCGTGGGCCGGATCAACGTCTACAACATTCTCGCGGCCATCGGAGCGGGAATCGCGCTCGATATTCCCAAGGCAAAGATCGAAGAGGGCATCGCGAACCTCGAACTCGTTCCCGGGCGATTTCAGCGCATTGATGAGGGGCAGCCGTTTCTGGTGATCGTGGATTACGCGCACACCGACGATGCCTTGCGCAACCTGATCGCGACGGCGCGGGAGCTGGGTCCGTCGGCGCGAATCATCACCGTGTTTGGCGCGGGCGGCGAACGCGACCGCACCAAGCGTCCGCTGATGGGCGAGGCGGCGGGTTCGCTGAGCGACCTGGTGGTGCTGACGAGCGACAACCCGCGAAGCGAAGACCCGCTGCTGATCATCAACGACGTGGTCGTCGGATTGCAGAAAGTGAACGCGAAATACCGGGTAGAACCGGACCGCGAGCAGGCGCTCGCCATGGCCCTCGAAGAGGCCAGGCCGGGCGACGTGGTGCTGCTGGCGGGCAAAGGGCACGAGACATATCAGGTCTTGCGGGACGGAACTATCGAGTTCGATGACCGCGAGAGGGCGCGGGCGATTCTGCGCCGCAAGGGCTATACGAAGAAGTCAGCGGGTAACTAGCGAGGGCAGCGACGCCAAGCTCCCTGGAGATGCGATGCGGTGGACTGCGGATCAATTGGCCGATGCATTGGGTGTCGCACGCCCCACGGGGCTTAGCGCCCTGGCGGGGCTGGCCGGTGTCTCGATTGACTCGCGAACTGTTCAGTCTGGAGAGCTGTTCATCGCGATACGCGGACCGCGTCACGATGGACACGGTTTTGTGGGCGGAGCGATGGACCGGGGCGCCGCAGCCGGGGTGGTGGCGCGAGAACGATTCAATGAATACCCGGACGAAATTCAGGCCAAGCTCTTTGCCGTGGACGACCCGCTCGAAGCTCTGCAGCGGTTGGCCTCACGAGCGTGCCAGATATGGCGGCGAGGGAAGCCGGGGCGGATCATCGGGGCGATCGCCGGGTCCGTGGGGAAGACGACCACAAAAGAGATTCTGGCCGCGCTTCTGGGCGCGCGGTTCCGCGTGCTGAAGACGCTGGGGAATCTGAACAACGAGTACGGACTCCCGCTGACGCTGCTGAAGATTGACGAGAATCACGGCGCGGCAGTTGTGGAACTGGGGATGTCGCACCGGGGCGAGCTGGCGCGACTGGCGCAGATTGCAGCGCCGGATGTCGGCGTGGTCACGCGAGTCGCGGTCGAGCACCTGGAGTTTTTTTCGTCGGTCGAGGAGATCGCCCTGGCGGAGCGCGAGCTGATCGAGAATCTGGCTTGGCCGGGCGCTACGGCGGTGTTGAATGCGGACGATGAGCGAGTCGCGAAGTTCGCGGAAGTGGCGCGGGGGCGGGTGATTCGGTTCGGGACGAACTCGAAAGCGGAATTTCGGGCAGAGGCGATTGAAGAGCACGGCATCGAAGGATCGGCGTTCGATTTTGTGTCGTCCGCCGGTCGCGCGCGGCTGCAATTGCCGCTGATCGGGAGGCACAACGTGATGAATGCACTGGCAGCACTGGCGGCGGCGAGTGTTTGGGGCGTCGGCGTGGAAGAAGCCAAGCGAGTGTTTCCGTCGCTCACGCCCGCCGACAAACGCGGCGAGGTGGTGCGCTTCGAGGACGGCTTCACGGTGATCAACGACACATACAACTCGAGCCCGACGGCATTGACCGCGTTGACGCAGCTGCTCGCGGCGACGCCCGGTTATCAGCGGCGAATAGTGGCCGCGGGCGAGATGCTGGAGCTCGGAGATTCCTCGGAGGAACTGCACCGCGAATGCGGCCACGCGGCTGTTGAGTTGCACAAGATTGACTGGATATTCGGCGTGCAAGGCTACGCCGCCGATTTTGTGGACGCCGCGATCAAGGCGGGGCATCCGCGGGAGCGCGCCATATTCTTTGAGAATTCGCAAGAGGCGGCGAAATTTCTGGAGCAGTTTATCGTGCCGGGAGACTTGCTGCTGTTAAAGGGCTCGCGCGGCGTGCGGATGGAAAGAATTCTGGAAGCGATGGATGCGCGGCACCGCCGCGCGAGCACGAAACCCGCACCCGAGGCACTGGAAGCGGGCCGAAACTGAAATGCTCTATTACCTCTTCTTCTTCGGGTTGCGGCGGCACTTCAGCGCGCTGAACGTATTTCGCTACATTACGGTGCGGACGGCCGTGGCGAGCCTGACGGCGCTGGTGCTGTCGCTCCTGCTGGGGCCGTGGATGATCGATCGGCTGCGCGCGCTGCAGGTGCAGCAATACATTCGCGAGGAAGGGCCGAAGGGGCATCAATCGAAGGCGGGAACGCCGACGATGGGCGGAGTGCTGATTGTTGCGGCGATCGTGATCCCCACGCTGCTGTGGGCCGACCTGCGGAACACGTACGTGGTGCTTGCGCTGGCGGCCACGCTGGCTTTCGGAACGATCGGTTTCATTGACGATTACAGCAAGGTTGTGCGGAAGCACAATAAGGGACTGACCGCAGGAGGAAAATTCGCGCTGCAAGTGCTGACGTGCGCATTCGTCGGCGCGGTGCTCATAGGCCTGGAGGCAAAAGGCAAGTACTCGACGCAACTGAGCGTGCCGTTTATGAAGCGGCTGCACCCGGACCTGGTGATTGATTCGCTGCTCAACCACAGATTCACATGGGCGCTCGCGTTCGTTCCGTTTGTGCTGTTCCTGGTGCTGGTGATTGCCGGCCTCTCGAACGGAGTGAATTTGACCGATGGGCTTGACGGATTAGCGATCGGGTGCGTGCTGATCTCTTCCGTGGCGCTGACGGTGATTACGTATCTTTCCAGCAACGCGCGGTTTGCCGAGTATCTGGAGATTCAGAGGATTCCGGATGCCGCCGAACTCACGATTTTTTGCGGCTCGCTGGCCGGCGCGTCGCTGGGATTTCTCTGGTACAACGCGCATCCCGCGGAAATGTTCATGGGCGACGTGGGGTCGCTGGCGCTGGGCGGGGCAATCGGAACGATCGCGGTGATCCTGAAGCAGGAAATCCTGATGCTTTCCATCGGCGGCATTTTCATTTTGGAGCTGCTGTCGGTGATCATTCAGGTCGGCTGGTTCAAGCTGACCGGGAAGCGCGTGTTTCGCATGGCGCCGCTGCATCATCATTTTGAGCTGATGGGATGGAGCGAATCGAAGATCATCGTGCGATTCTGGATCGCGGCGCTGGTGTTCGCGCTGTTTTCGCTGACGACTTTGAAATTGAGGTGAGGCAGGTTGAGACCCGGATTCGATCTCGCAGGCAAGCGCGTGCTGGTGGTGGGGCTCGGACGCTCTGGCGTGGCCGTGTCGCTATTCGCGGCTGCCTACGGCGCCACGGTGACAGCTACCGACGAAAAGGCGGAGGGAACGCTTGGTGAAACCGCGGCGCGGCTGCGCGCGGCAGGCGTGAAGCTGGAGCTTGGCGGACATCCGCCCTCCACATTTTTCGAGCAGGATTTGATCGTGGTCAGCCCCGGCGTGCCGGTAAACCTGCCGCCGCTGGTTCTCGCTCACGTTGGAGGAATTCCGGTGTGGGGCGAGATCGAACTCGCATGGCGTTTCTTGCGCGGAACGGTCGTGGCCATCACCGGCTCGAACGGGAAAACGACCACGACGGCGCTCGTAGCTCACATCCTCGAGACCGCGGGGGTGCCGACGCTGGTGGGCGGAAATATCGGCGCGCCGCTGATTTCGCTGGTCGAGTCGTCCACCGATTCGACTGTGACCGTAGCGGAAATCAGCAGCTTTCAACTGGAAACGATCAAAGCGTTTCGCCCGGAGATCGGAGTGCTGCTCAATCTGACGCCCGATCATCTCGACCGCCATGCTTCGTTTGAGGAATACGCGGCCGCGAAGATGCGCCTGTTTGAAAATCAGCTGGAACGCGATTTCGCGATTTTGAACGCGGACGATCCCGAGGTGACGAAGCGCATGCCTTCACGCTCGCACGTGCTCTGGTTCAGCAGGCAGAAGCGTGTAGCCGAAGGGGCGTTCCTGCGGGACGATCAAATCATTTTCCGGCACGAAGGTTCGGAGATAGCGGTCGGGCGGCGGAGTGAAATTCCGCTGCGCGGGGAACACAACGTCGAAAACGTGCTGGCGGCGTGCGCCGCGGCGTTTCTCGCCGGAGCGGCGCCTGCGGCGATTGCGAACGGCGTGAAGACGTTTCGCGGAGTCGAGCACCGCCTGGAATTCGCCGGCGAGATCGGCGGCGTCGGATTCTACAACGATTCAAAAGCAACGAACGTGGACGCCGCACTCAAGGCCATTGAGGCGTTTCCGGGCCCGCTAGTGGTCATTCTAGGCGGCAAGGACAAGGGCAGCCCGTACACGCCGCTGCGCGACGCGCTGCGCGCGCGCGGGCGGATCGCTCTGCTGATCGGCGAGGCCGCCGAGAAGATCGCCGCGGACCTGGGTGACGCCGTGTCGTGCGTGCACGCGGGCACGCTGGATCGCGCCGTCGAATTTGCGGCCGATCGCGCACGCCCGGGCGACGTGGTGCTGCTCGCTCCCGCGTGTTCGAGCTTCGACCAGTTCGAAGATTACGAGCATCGCGGTCGTGAGTTCAAGAAGCTGATCGCAAAGCTCGGAAATCGCTCGGCCGCATCCGCGCCGACTCAAAAGGGATAACGATGCCTCGCAGCCTCCAACACGATCGGCAGCTTTTCGGCGTGACGCTGGCGCTGTGCCTGATTGGCGCGGTGATGGTGTTCAGCGCCTCGGCCATGACGTCGCGAGAATGGCACGGGAACGCGTACTTTTTTCTGCTGCGCCAACTGGTCTGGGTGGCGTTCGGGATCGCGGGGATGTTCGGGCTGATGAATACGGACTACCGCAAGCTGCGCCAGCCGCGCGTTATATTCACTGCGCTTTCCGTGACGCTGGTTCTGCTGATCGCGGTATTTTTCCTCGACCGGTCGCACGCCACGCATCGCTGGATCCGTCTTGGCCCGCTGAGCCTGCAACCCTCGGAAATCGCGAAGCTGGTGATGATCGTCTTTCTCGCGTGGTTCCTGGAGAGCAGGCGCGAGCCGCGCGGCGCTGGAATCAACAACGTGACTCACACGCTGCTGCCGGCGATCGGGGCGGTGCTGCTGATGGTGGCGCTGGTCTATAAAGAACCCGATATGGGTACGGCCTGCATGATTTTCTTTATCGCCGCGGTGATGCTTTTCATCGCGGGGCTGTCGTACCGCTACATTGTGGGGGCGGCGATTGCGGCGCTACCGCTGATTTACCTCGCGATTGCCAGCACGCCCTATCGCCTTGAGCGCCTGAAGGCATTTTTGTCGCCCGGCGCCGACCCGCAGGGGCACGGTTTTCAATTGGCACAGTCGCTCATTGCCGTCGGATCGGGCGGATTCACGGGCGTGGGATTGATGGAAAGCCGCCAGAAATTGTTTTTCTTGCCTGAGGCGCACACGGACTTCATTTTTTCGGTGATCTGCGAGGAAGCGGGTTTCATCGGCGCGGCAGTCGTGCTGGCGCTGTTTGCGGTGTACGGCTGGCGCGGGTTTGTGGCCGCCATGAAAGCCCCGGACGCATTCGGGAAGTTCTTGGGAGTCGGCATCACGGCGATGGTGATGGGCCAGGCGTTGATCAATCTGAGCGTCACGCTCGGCCTGCTGCCGACGAAGGGCATTCCGCTGCCATTCATCAGTTACGGAGGATCGAGCCTGCTCGGAATGCTGCTCGCGACCGGAGTGCTTCTGAACATCAGCCAGCACGCGGATGAGACGTGAGCGCGGATGCGAATAGTCTCTTGATAACGGGCGGCGGCACCGGCGGGCATGTCTTCCCGGCGCTGGCCGTCGCGCGGGAATGGCTGCGGCGAGGAGAGCGAAGCGTCGTGTTTGTGGGAACCGAGCGCGGGATGGAATCGCGGCTTGTGCCGCAGGCGGGAATTCCGCTGGAGACGATTCGCGTCGCCGGCCTGAAGGGCATCGGCGGCGCGAAACTTTTGCGCAATGCGGCGATGCTTCCGGCGGGGCTATGGGACTCCGAGACGATTATTCGCCGGCACAGCTTTGGCGCGGCGTTCGGCGTCGGCGGTTATGCGTCGGGTCCAATGATGCTGGCCGCGGTGATGCACCGGATCCCGAGCGTGCTCTTCGAGCCGAATGTCGAGCCGGGATTCACGAACCGGGTGCTCGCCGGACTTGCGACGCGCATCGCGGTAGCGAACGAGGAAACGGCGGCCCGATTCGGGCACAAGGCCGTGGTGACCGGATGCCCGGTACGCAAGGAATTCTTCGCGGTGTCGCCCAAAGAGCACCGCACGCCGTTCCGACTGCTGATTACGGGCGGCAGCCGCGGCGCGTTGCCGATCAACCGGGCGGTGATTGATTCGCTGGACCGCCTGATGGCCAGAAAAAATGAGCTTTTCATCGTGCATCAGACCGGCGAACGCGATTATAATGCGGTTCGCGTGGCCTATGCGCGACGCCAATTTCAAGCGGAGGTCGTCCCCTTCATCGAAAATATGGCGGAGAGGTTTGCCCAGGCCGATCTGATCGTTTGCAGGTCGGGCGCCATCACTGTCGCGGAGGTATCGGCCTCCGGACGCGCCGCCATCTTTATCCCCTTCGGGGCCTCAACTGACGCACATCAGACCCGCAACGCGCAGGTAATGCAAAGCGCGGGCGCCGCCCGGCTGCTTCCGCAGCACGAGCTGACGCCCGAACGATTGACGACCGAAATTTTTTCCCTCCTGGACCAGCCCCGGAGAATTCAAGAGATGGAAGATCGCGCGCGTTCGCTCGCACGCCCGCGCGCAGTCGAGGACATTGTGGACGTGATCGAAGGGGTGGTCCGGCAATGAGCGTCACGCTCCGCAACTTTCAGCGGATTCATCTGGTGGGCATTGGCGGCAGCGGTATGAATGGCATCGCCGAGGTCCTGCTGTCGAGCGGATACGCCGTTTCGGGCTCGGATTTGAAGGCCACGTCCATCACCGAGCGCTTGCGCAACCTTGGTGCGACGATTCGCGAGGGCCACGAGGCGGACAACGTGCACGGCGCCCACGTGGTCGTCGTGTCATCCGCCGTCGCGCCCGATAACGTCGAAATCGTCGAAGCGCACCGGCTGAAAATTCCAGTAATTCCGCGAGCGGAAATGCTTGCGGAGCTGATGCGACTGAAATACGGCATCGCGGTTGCCGGCGCACACGGGAAAACGACCACGACTTCGATGGTCGCCTCAGTGCTCGCGGCCGCGGGACTTGACCCCACATTCGTAGTCGGCGGCCGGGTGAACCATGCGGGAGCCAACGCGCGCGTAGGCCAGGGCGAGTACATGGTGGTGGAAGCGGATGAGAGCGACCGCTCGTTCTTGTTGCTCGCGCCGGTGATCGCGGTGGTCACCACAATCGATCGCGAGCATATCGGCCAGTACGCCTCGCTCGAAGAGATTCAGGACACGTTTCTGCAGTTCATAAACCGCGTACCGTTTGACGGCTCGGTGGTGCTCTGCGTGGACGACCCGAACGTGCAAGCGATTCTGCCGCGCGTCAATCGCCCGGTGGTGACTTACGGCACGTCGAGCCAAGCCGATCTGATCATCGGTGACGTCAAGCTCAACGGGCTCTCCAGCCAGTTCGGCTTGAATTATCACGGTGAAGATCTGGGCGTGTTCAATCTTCCCGCGCCGCCGGGAATTCACAACGTGCGAAATGCCGCGGCTGCCGCGGCCGTTGGCCTGGTTCTCAATGTGCCGGCGGATTTGATTCGCGAGGGGCTTGCATCGTTCTCGGGAGTCGCGCGGAGATTTGAGATCAAGGGCAAATACTCCGGCGTGACGCTGATTGACGATTACGGGCATCACCCGGCCGAGATTCGCGCCACGCTGGAAGCGGCGCGCGGATGCGGATTCAAGCGCCTGCTGGTGCTTTTCCAGCCGCACCGCTATTCGCGCACGCAGCATCTCTGGGAGGATTTCCAAAGCTCGTTCAATCAGGCGGATATCGTGGTGATCACGGACATCTATGCGGCGGGAGAGGCCCCCATTGACGGCATCACCGGCGAACGCCTGGCCGAAGCCATCACCTCGGCAGGCCACAAAAACGTCGTTTACTCGAGCACTTTGCAGGGTGGCATCGAATACATGCTGCGCGAGGCGCGTTCGGGAGACGCGGTGCTGACGATCGGCGCAGGCAGCGTGGGCCGAGTGACCGAGGAACTGGCCATGCTGCTCGATGCGAGGGTTACGACGACGCGCCATGCGGATTAACGACAAGGCGGCGGCGCGATTGAAAGAGCTTGGCATCGAATTGCGCCAGGGCATTTCGCTGGCGGAGGAGACATCGCTCGGAATCGGGGGCGCGACTGACGAGATTTTGCTGGGGCGCTACGAGTCGATTCCGGAGGTGATGCGCCTGCTTGCGGACGAACATATTCCGCACCGGTTTCTGGGCGGCGGCACGAACGTGCTGATCGTGGATGGCGAGCTGCCCTGGGTGGTGCTGCATCTGCCCACGGCGAAGCCGGGGATGCGAGTGGAAGGCAACGCGGCGTACGTGGATGCATCGGCCGATCTGGGGGGCATGGTGACGTTCTGCGCGAAGCACGACCTGGGAGGCATGGAAGGCCTGATCGGCGTGCCGGGCAGCGTTGGCGGCGCTCTGCGGATGAACGCAGGGGCATATGGGACGCAAATTGGCCCGCACGTGCGCGAGGTGGAACTCTATCGGGCGGCGTCGGGACAAATTGAGACGCTGCGCGGCAGCGATATCCGTTTCGATTACCGGCACACGTCGTTCGCGCCCGACGACCTGATGCTGCGCGTGAAGCTCGAGCTGCCGCCAAAGCCGTTCAAGGAAATTATCGCCGGCATCAAAGTGTGCAACGAGAAGCGGAGGGCGAGCCAGCCGCTGAATCAGAAAAGCGCCGGCTGCATTTTCAAGAATCCCGCCGGCGGGTCGGCGGGCCGGATGATTGACGAACTCGGCCTGAAGGGCCACCGCGTGGGAGATGCGATGGTAAGCGACCGGCACGCCAACTTTTTTGTGAATGCCGGTCACGCGAGCTGCTCCGACATGCTGAAATTGATTGACGACGTGCGCGAGCGTGTGCGAGGCGCGTACGGCATGGAACTCGAGAACGAGGTAATTGTCTGGCGAAACTGAAAGCCATGGACGCGGACGCCTATCCCCAGGAACTTCTGGCGGACGAAGAGCCGAAGTATCTTCGCCGGCAGAAGCCGCTGGAGATCAAGCGGCGGAAATTTGGCCGCAAGGCGTGGAGCACGTATCTGCGCGTGGCCGTGTGGGTTGTCACGGGCGCCGCGGCCTCGTCGGCAGCGTACGAGCTGGCGCATTTTCTGCTGGCTGCTCCGGAAATGGAGCTCGTTCATCCCGAGCAGATCGCTCTCAAGGGCAACCACAACGTCACGCCCGCAAGCGTGCTCGAAATTTTTGCAGCCGACCGTGGCAAGAGCGTCCTGCGAATACCTTTAGACGAACGGCGGCGGCAAATCGAAGCGCTTCCCTGGATCGAGGAAGCAACTGTGCGGCGCGCGCTCCCGAATCGGGTTGAAGTCGAAATCACTGAGCGAACACCGGTGGCATTCGTGCGCGAAGCGAACGATATGGCGCTAGTGGATGCGCACGGCGTAATCCTCGAGCGCCCGGTCGAGGGCAATTTTCATTTTCCCGTTGTGACCGGAATCGGCGCAGATACGGCGCTGGAGGACCGCGAGAAGCGCATGCAGCTTTTTTCGGGCTTCGCGCAGCAGATCGAAACCGTGCACGCGGGCGCGCTCGACCAAGTCAGTGAAGTGGATTTGGCGGACGATGATGACGTGCGCGCCACGTTGACCGGCCTCGGAGGCGACACAGCCGGGAGCCAGGCCGATGCTCCCGTGCTCGTGTATTTCGGCAACAGCGATTTCGCGGGCAAGTATCAGACGCTCGTCGAGGATATCGGCCAGTGGCGCGCGAAGGCGGGACCGATTGAGTCGGTGGATCTGCGATTCAGCCGTGAGGCGGTGGTGAACCAGGATAGGACTGTCTTGGCGCAGCAACGCCCACCCAAACCAGCAGTCGCGCGAGCGGTGAAGAAATCGAACTGACAGTTTCCCGGTGATGGAGCGGTCGCGATAAGAGGAGCGGGCTTGACGAAGAAAGAACGGCACATTGTGGCGCTTGATATCGGCAGCACGAAGACCTGCGCGTTGATTGGCGAAATGGATGACGAAGGCGGCGTGAAATTCGCGGCGCTGGGTGCGGCGGAGTCCAAGGGCTGGCGGAAGGGCCAAATCGTAAACCTCGATCTCGCCGTCAGCTCGATTCGCCGGGCGGTGGAGGTAGCGGAGACGATTGTCGGCGTGCCTGTGGAATCGGCGATGATCGGCGTAGCAGGCGGCCATGTGCGCGGGATCAACAGCCGCGGCGGCATTACCGTGGGCGCGAGGCCGCGAGACGTCCAGCGGGACGACGTCCGCCGCGCTATCGAGGCGGCGCGCGGGATCACTCTGCCGGAGGACCGCGAGGTTCTGCACGTGTTGCCGCAGGAATTTTCGCTCGACGCGCAGGACAATATCCGCGACGCAATCGGAATGGTCGGCCAGCGCCTTGAGGCGAACGTGCATATTGTCACGGCGTCCGGCACAGCCACGCAGAATATCGTGACGGCGGTAAACCGGGCAGGCGTGCGCGTGGACGACACGGTGCTAGAGCCATTCGCCGCGGCCGAAGCGTGCCTCACGCAGGACGAACGCGAGCTGGGCGCATGCCTGCTCGATATCGGCGGCGGCACAACCGAGCTGATCGCGTACGCGGGAGGCGTGGTGCGGCACACGGCGGCGGTCCCGGTCGGCGGCGACCATTTCACGAACGACCTCGCCGTCGGGCTGCGGACTCCGATCCCAGAAGCGGAAAAGATCAAGCGCGAGCATGCGCAGGCATTCCGCGAACACCTGACCGAAGATTTCCCTATTGAGATTGCCAGCGTGGGCGACCGCCCGCCGCGAACTGTGTTCGCTCGGATGCTGGCCGATATCGTGGGTCCGCGCGCCCAGGAACTGCTGATGCTCATCCGCGACGAAATGCGCCGCGGCGGTGTTGAGTCGCAAATCCCCGCTGGAATAATTCTCACCGGCGGCGGATCGCAGCTCCGCGGGCTGCCGGAGCTGGCCGAAAAGATATTCAACCTGCCGGTACGGACGGCGGTACCGCGAGGTCTCGCGGGGATGAGCGAAGAGGTTTCCCGGCCCGAGTATTCAACCGCGGTGGGACTGGTTCTCTACGGGGCGCGCACGCGACGCCTCGCCGGAGCTCGTCCTGCGGGTTTCATGGGCAAGCTGAAAAGCATGTTTGCAGGGGCGTGACATTTTGGCGTAGCAAAATTCGCAATTCGCGACACAGTTCAAGACTGAGGGAGGAATCATGGCACCGAAAGAATCGAGCATCCGAGTTTCATTCAGTGAAGAGGCACAGGACGGCGCCAGAATCAAAGTGATCGGCGTGGGAGGGGGCGGATCGAACGCCGTCAACCGCATGATCCGCGCCAAAGTCGAGGGCGTCGAATTCATCGCCGCCAATACCGACTTGCAAGCCCTAAAACTTTCGCAGGCGCCGGTGAAGCTGCAGCTTGGCGCGAAGCTGACGAAGGGGCTGGGCGCGGGCGCGAATCCCGAGGTCGGGCGCAAGGCGGCGCTCGAGGATACGGAGAAAATTCTCGAAGCCTTGGACGGTTCGGACATGGTGTTTGTCACGGCCGGGCTCGGCGGGGGCACCGGCAGCGGCGCGGCGCCGGTGGTGGCGAATCTGGCAAGCGAGCTCGGCGCTCTCACGGTGGCGGTTGTGACGAAGCCGTTTGCATTCGAGGGCAAGCGGCGCATGCAGCAGGCCGAGCAGGCGCTGAACGAGCTGGTCGGATGCGTGGACACCGTGATCGTGATCCCGAACGAGCGGCTGATGGAGTGCGTCGAGCAGGGCACGAGTTTCTTCGAGGCGTTCCGCATCGCCGACGACATCCTGCGTCAGGCCGTGCAGGGAATTTCCGACATCATTACGATTCCTGGAATCATCAATCGCGACTTCGCGGACGTGAAAACAATTATGTCCGGCCAGGGCTACGCGGTGATGGGCACGGCGGTCGCGTCGGGATCGAACCGCGCGATTGACGCCGCGAACCGCGCCATCAATAGCCCGCTGCTCGAGGACAATTGCATCAACGGCGCGCAGGGAATCCTGATCAACGTCACCGGATCGTCCAGCCTCTCGCTGCATGAAATTCACGAGGCTTCGTCCATCATTCAAAAAGCCGCGCACGAGAACGCGAACATCATCTTCGGCGCGGTGCAGGATGACGCGATGAAGGAATCGGTGAAGATCACGGTGATCGCCGCGGGTTTCCGCGAAGTGGCCGGCAAGAAGACGAATACGCGGCCATCGTATCTGCCGAAGACGTGGAAATCGGAACGCGAAGCCACCGTCGCTCCGCCGCAGACAAATGTGGTGCAGCAGGTCGCCCGCAACGTCAGCGACGTCGTGCCGGAAATGCCGGCCGACGACCTCGACGTGCCGACCTTCTTGCGGCGGCAGGCGCAGAAGGCCTA
>Ga0182015_10001325_pt1 | contig 32993 bp, 29 predicted proteins | sample 712P3MmetaG_FD_120478 | JGI IMG/M metagenome (GOLD analysis project Ga0182015, IMG submission 120478) | Permafrost microbial communities from Stordalen Mire, Sweden - 712P3M metaG | ecosystem: Environmental > Terrestrial > Soil > Wetlands > Permafrost | place: Sweden: Stordalen | collected...
CTTGCCAATCATCTGATATTCCACCCTGCCCAAACTCGGCCCTTGGTCAGGCCTTTTGGAACATAGGACTTAGATGCGCACCAGACCAATGTGTTTGCCGGAACAAGTTCTAAACACCTGGAAGAGCTGCGGCCGGCCAACCGGCGACCACGCAAAGTCATCCAACTGTCACTGAATTTCTTTGAGGACCAGGAGTGCACCGACATGCGGCGTTTTCTTATTCCAGTTTTGCTCGGCAGCCTGGCGTTTACGCCATGGTCGTTCGCGAACTCGGATCCTGAGCATGGACCAGGTACGCCTCCTCCAGCTTCCAACGCCACAGCATCGGCGGTGGAAGGAGCGGATCTGGGTGCGATGGCCGGTACCGCGAGCTTTCTCCCAGCTCTGCCCAAAACTCCTCTCGGCAAGACCACAGTTATCGGCGGAGTGATCCGGAACGTCGATCCCGTGCGCGATCAACTGACGCTGGGCATCTACGGCGGCGGTAAACCGATGAAGGTTCTATTCGATGAGCGAACGCAGTTTTTCCGCGATGGAGTGAAGACGCCGCTGGATGATATGCGTCCCGAAGATCATGCTTCCGTGGAGACCATCCTCGATGGGGACAATGTTTTCGCAGTCAGCGTGCACATGCTGTCGCGCTCTCCGCAGGGCGAGTGCGAGGGCCAGGTGCTGGCTTTCGATCCACGCAATGGCGAAGTGACCGTGCGCAATACGCTCTCCGGCCAGCCGATCAAGCTGCGCGTTGAGCCGCGGACAACGATCGCGCGTATGGGCCAGCCTGCGTTTGCCTCGACGGTCACGGGCACGTCGGACCTGATGAGGGGCGCACTGATCACGGTGAAGTTCGAAGGCGATAACAAGGGCGGCGGGGTCGCCGACGCGATTGCCATTCTCGCGACACCGGGCTCGGGCTTCTATTTCAGCGGCAACGTGACCTGGCTGGATCTGAACGCAGGGCTGATGGCCTTGACCGATCCGCGAGACGAGAAGAGTTACACAGTCGCCTTCGATCCGGGGCGCTTCCCCATGAGCAATGACCTTCACGAAGGCTCTCGCATCAGCGTGACCGCGAGCTTCGATGGTAAGCACTACGTCGCCAGCAAACTCGACATCTACTGAACCGCGGGGTTTGAAGTTCGGGATGTCAGCTTCCGTCCGGATAGCCGCCGCGGTGCAGAACCATCGGATAGTGCGGCAGCGTCTTTGGTTTGCTCAGGCGGGCGCGCCAGCTTTCGGGGTACGGGTCGAGGCCGCCGAAAAGCGGAGAGGCTTCTCTGGTTCCATCGCCAACCATCGGCTCCAGCGCGCTTCGCAGAGCCGCCACAACCTTCTCGCCATAGCGCTCGATCCAGTGGCTTTCAATTGAGCGCTGCAGCTTTGGGTAATCCGCACGAGCCTGGACGCCTCGTGGCGTCAAAAGCACGATCTTTGTCCTGGCAGGGCTCGGCGCGGGCAGAACTTTGGCGAAGCCACGCTTAGTGAGGAGCGTCAGCGCCATCGCAATCCCCTCTTTGGAGACGCCGCTCAAGGCTGGAATTTCTCGGACCGCCGTGCCTTCTTCGTCGACGACGCGCAGCACGTTGGCACAGATGGCCAGCGAAACCTCAGACTCCCGCTCGAATTCCAGCGCAAAGGCCAGAAGGACGCGCGCCGGCAGCCCCGGGAAGGGCAGATCGGCGACGCCGTTCTGGTTCGGCTCGACCTTTTGAGGTTTTGGCCCCTCGTTGACCAGCCCGTATTTCAGGATCGGCAGGCAGTCCGGCAATTGGGGATCGAGCTGACTCACGAAGGAGGCCAGCGCCCCGCGAAGTTTGTCGACCGCGTCGGCGCCGAATCGCTCGCGCCATCTTTGCTCGATCTCCCGAAGCAGATCAGTCCATATTTTTTGAGCCATACGGCCTTTGCTGGTAGCGCGCACGATAATTGCGGACTGTGGCGGCTTTGGCCGGTTGTCGTCTGGGCTCGGTTCCAGGTAGACGTAGCCCCAGCGCTGCATGCCATGCCAATTGGTTCCGGTCCGCGCCAGACGTTCCAGTTCGCGTACGGCGATTCCCTGCTCTGGTACCCAGCGCATGCAATTGAAGAACATCGCCATGGAAACCAGCCACGGGCCAGCGGCTGAGCCGGGGCTCGAACCGTGGTTCGGGTTGTGGTTCGTGGTGCGATGCGGGAGGCGATGCTCGGCCTCGTTGTCGAACTCAATTGTGAAGGCAACCAGCGCAAAGGAGAGGAGGGTCGGGAGGGGAAGGTGGCGGGCCATCGACCGCATCATGCCACGAAGACGAATTGCTCGGCAAAGGCTGGGAAGGCCGGTCGAGCGAATCGGCCCCCAAAACAGCGACGCCGCCCGAAGGCGGCGCCCGATACTGCTCGGTACCGATCGAATCTAAAGTGTGGATTCGATCTCGAAGCCCCACGCCTCTAACAGCGATTCGGGAATGTACTTCGAGTTGCGGTTTCGGCGAGCCCACTCGCGCAGGCGGGTGGAGCGAACATACTGATCCGGGGTGAGCTTAAACTCCTTGACCACCTGCTCAAAGGAAGTCACGGTGGGCACTACCGGTCCAATTGGCTCCGGCTTGCCCCAGTTTGGATTGCCACGACGCTTTGCCATGTATGGTTTACCCTCTGCTATTGAAAGTGACGTACGGAAAGTCCGGAGGCCCAGTACAGACCTGCTCGGGAAGTCACAAACTTTATTATTCTAGGGATTTTTTCTATGAAAATCAAGAGAAAAATGCCCTTGTGCCAAAAAGAGCCTCAAATCTAACTGGCTCACTATCAGTTAGATGTCCACCCCCTTGAAATGGTTCACCTCCGGAACCGCTCTTGATACTGGCCGTCGCCAGGAACCAATCCGGCCGGAGATTCTGACCGCCATCGCTCAGGTATTCTCGAAAAGTGATTGGAGGATCAGAATTTGTTGACAAGTTTTGAGCGGATGCGATCGGCGATTTCCCTGCTGGGACGCCTGATTTTGGGGGCCATCCTGTTCGTCCACGGGTGGGGCAAGGTGATTCCTCGTGGATCCCTCTACAACTTCGCTCATACGGTCGCCCATATGGGACTTCCGTACTGGTTGGGTTATGTCGCGGCTTTCACTGAGTTCTTCGGCGGGGCGGCCCTCATCCTTGGGCTGCTCACCCCGATTGCGGCGCTCGGAGTCGCGATCGAGATGGTGGTGGCCATTGTCAAGGTGCATCTGAGGCACGGTCTCACGGGTCCTCAGAGTTGCGAGTTCCCGTTGACCGTGCTGGCGGTGGCGCTGTTTTTGCTGGCGGACGGGCCGGGCTACCTGGCGGTCGATCGAGCGCTCTTTCGCGGCCGTTAGGCTGGGAGTTCAGCCGGGCAAGCTCCCAACGAAATCAGCAGCGGTCACCGCAGTACCTCGATGCGGAAAGAACTTCTCCACGAGAACGCCGTGCACCTCCGCGTCCCGATCGGCGCAGCAATCCGTTATTACGATGGCGCGGTAGTCGGCGTCGACAGCGTCGAGCAACGTGGAGAGAACGACACCGCTAGTCGCGATGCCAAACATCACCAGGGTGTCGACTTCATTGGCACGCAGGATCATGTCCAGGTCAGTTCCGGTGAAGGCGCTGATCCGGTGCTTGGTGATGACGATGTCCTCGCCCACCGGGGCGACGGCGGGGTGGATTTTGCCGGCGTCTCCCTGAAACAACTTCTGATGCTCGGGCGAGTTCTTGACAGCGGCGAAGAGCGCATTCCGTGGGCTGACCTCGGGCAGGCCGGGCCGGAAGCCCACTTGCACATGGATGGTCGTGATCTCGCGCTCACGGCAATGGCGCAGAACGTCGGCGGCGCGTCCGGTGAACGCATCCTGGTCCCCGGTGTAGATGGAGACAATGGCCGTCTGCATATCCATGCTGAGGACGGCGGTGTGCGCCGGATCGAGTGCCGGTTCGATTGCCATAGTGGCTCCTGTTTTCTGTTGTTGGTTATTTGTCCATTGCGAACTGGTATTCGATGATGGTCTTCAACTGATCGTAAGAAACGGCGAGCATGGGCACGGCGCGGCCATCGATGAAGAGCATCGGCGTTTCATTGACGTTCAGCTCCTGCCCCAGTCGCAGCGAAGCATCGACTGCATTCTTGCCGGCTGGCGAGGTGGCGCACGCTGCGATCTTATCCGGATCCGCACCAGCCGCGGTTACAGCATTGCGCAAAGCCTGCTCCGCGCCCTGGCCGGCCAGATCGTTCTGCGCGCCGAAAACGGAGCTGGCGTACTTGAAGAAAGGCTCGCTGCTGCCTTGCTGCGCGACGCAGGCTCCCCAGGACGCTGCCGTGTATGCCTCAGGATGGATATTCACCAGGGGGAAATTCTCGAAGACGAAATGTGCCTGGGGGAAATCCTGCACCAGCCGTTCCGCCACGGCCTGCGCTTCCTTGCAGTGCGGGCACTGGAAATCGGCGAACTCCACCAGCTCAAACTGCTTCACCGCTGCGCCGCGCGACGGGCCATCGGCTCGCTGCTGCAGGATGCGGTAGTTATTCGTGTACGGATTCGCGCCGAAATCGAGAACCGTGTCCTGCGCGATAAGGTGCTTGCCGTCGGGAGTGACAAAGAAGATCAGGGTCGCGATCTGCTGCGGGGTCTGCTTCTCGGCTACGAGGACGGTGACCTTGCTGAGCCCGGGAGCCGAGGTCTTCTGAATCGCATACACGTCCCAAACGCGGTTGACGTCGTAGCCCCAGGAGGTTTTCAGGAATGACTGAACATCGGCCTTCGCGGGCGACGGAGCGTCAAAATTGGCTTCGTTGGTCGGCGGGAATTGCGGCTCGGCTGAAGCTCCGGGCGCCTGCGGCATGGGCGCAGAGGGTGGTTCGGATTGAGCGATGCACAGAGTTGAAGCAAATGTGAGCGCAAGCATTGCGCAGGAGACGGAACGAAGCTGCATTAGAGTCCTTTCGGCGTGATTCTTAAACTTGTACTTTAGCTGCGATGGGGAACCGCCGGCCCATTCCAAAGGCCTTCGGCGTCACCTTCAGCACGAGCGCGGCCTGCTGCCGTTTGTATTCGCTGCGCTCGACCATTTTGACGACCGCGCGCACGGTTTCGAGATCAAGCCCGCGCTCAGCGGCGATGTTTTCCGGCGTTTCGTAGTGCTCGACGTAAGCTTCGAGGATTGGATCCAGAACCTCGTACGGAGGCAGCGAATCTGTATCCTTCTGGCCCGGCCGCAACTCCGCTGAGGGGGGCTTCTCAAGGATCGCCAGAGGGATCACTTCCCTGTCGCGATTCACACAGCGGCACAAATCGTACACACGCGTCTTGAAAACGTCGCCGATGACCGCCAGCGCGCCGACCATATCTCCGTAGAGCGTGCAGTAGCCCGTGGACATCTCGCTCTTGTTGCCGGTAGTCAACACCAGGGCGTTGAACTTGTTTGAGAAGGCCATCAGCAGCGTGCCGCGAATGCGCGACTGCAGATTTTCCTCGGTGATGTCGGGTTGCCGTCCCACAAACAGCGGGTTGAGCGCCTGGTTGAATTTGTCGAAAATCTCATTAATCTGAACGACCTCGTAGCGAATACCCAGGTTTTCTGCAAGTTGGCGGCTGTCGTCAATCGACCCTTGCGAGGAATACGGACTCGGCATGCCCAGCGTGGTCACGTTTTCCGCGCCCAGCGCGCGGACGGTGATCGCGGCCACCAGCGCAGAGTCAATCCCACCGCTCAGCGCGATGACAGCTTTCGAGAATCCGCACTTGCGCACATAGTCGCGTGTGCCCAGCGTTAACGCCTCCAGCATGGCCTCATCTTCATCGCCCGGCTGCTCACGGAGGTCGCCGGTGAGCGTATCGAGATCCGCGAAGATCAGGTCTTCCTCAAAACTCTTTCCCTGCGCAATCACCTCGCCGCTGGGCGCGATCACAAGGCTCGAGCCATCGAAGACCAGGCTGTCGTCGCCGCCCACCTGATTCACCATCACTACCGGCGCGCGATGCCTCTTGGCAATGGCCTCCAACATTTCGCGGCGCAGCGCGCGTTTGTCGTGCCACCAGGGCGACGCGGAAATATTCAGGATGAGCGACGCGCCCTGCTTCATCAGATCTTCGACTGGGTCGACGTTGTAGAGCCGGTTCTCCCAGAAGCTCTTGTCGTTCCAGGCGTCCTCGCAAATGGTCAGCGCCACGGCCTGTCCATCGAGGTGGCAGATGCCCTGTCGAGCCGCCGGCGCGAAGTAGCGCTGCTCGTCGAAGACGTCGTAATACGGCAGCAGCATCTTCGACTGCACGAACTCCACATGCCCGTGCCGGACCAGGGCAGCGGAGTTCCTTACATGCTTCCCTGCTCCGTGTTCGGCAGCGGTGACGTATCCGGCGATGACAGCAATCGGATCCTTCGCCGTGGCTCGGGCAATTTCGCAAAGGGCCTCGCCGCACCGCGCCACAAACGCGGGCTTCTCCAGCAGATCGGCAGGCGGGTAGCCGCAGATCGCAAGCTCTGGAAAAAGCACCAGGTCCGCGCCGCCCTGCTGGGCCCGGCGTGTAAATTCGAGGATTTTTGCGGTATTGCCGCTGAAATCGCCAACAGTGGGATCGATCTGCGCCAGCGCGATCTTCACCCCTTTAGTGTAGCAATGGCTCCGGGGCGGAGCGGCTCGCAGTTCCATGGTCCAGCTCCGCATTCATGCTTCGCGCGGGAGGTTCGCCGTCCTCGCGCAGATGGAATTCATCGACGAGTGACTGCAGCTTCATCGCGAGAAGCGAGAGATCCTGGCAGCTTTCCGCGCTTTGCCGGGCCTCGCCGGCTGTCGTCTTCTCCGCCTCCGCCATGCGGTCCACGTTTTCTCTGATCATCTGCATACTGGCGGTCTGTTCCGTTGCGGCCGACGCAATCTGAACGATCATATCCCCCACCTGGCGCGCCATCTCGGTGATGCGATCCAGGTGTTCGCCAGTTTCGCCCGACCGGCGGCTCTCCACGGCCGCCGCATCGCGATTCTGAGCAATTCCCTGCACGGTACGCTGCGTTTCAGCCTGTATGGCGCCCACCATTTGTCCAATTTCCCGAGTCGCGGCGGTTGTGCGTTCGGCGAGCCGTCGCACCTCTCCGGCAACCACGGCGAACCCGCGTCCTGCCTCACCGGCGCGCGCAGCCTCGATCGCGGCATTCAGAGCCAGCAGATTGGTTTGCTCCGCGATCTCATTGATCAGCACGATGGCGCTGCCAATTTGGGCGGAGTGCGTTTCCAACTGAGCGACCTGCTTCGCCGAACCTTCGACCGCCGCAGCAAGGTTTTTCATACTGCCGGTGCTCTGAGCGGCTGCTTTGCTGCCTGTCAGAGCGTGTTCTGTCGTCTCCTGTGCGGCCCGGGCGGCGTGGCTGGATTTCTCGGAGACCTGCCCGATGGTGGCCGACACGCCTTCGATCTCCTCCACCACCTGGCCGGCCTGGGCCGAGCCATCTGCCGACGCCTCCGCCTGGATTGCCGCTGAAGCCGCGATGGCCGCGGCGCTTTCATTCAGATGAGAAGAGACGCGAGAGACTTCTAACAGCGTCGTTCGCACCTGGAGCACGAAGTGGTCAAACGATGCTGCCAGTCGGCCGATCTCATCCTCGCGCGGCTCCCGCAGGATGGTATTCAGGTCGGCGTTCTCCAGACGCGTCGCCAGATCGAGAACCGGCGCCAGCACCAGAGTGCGCAGAATCCAGACGATGACCAGCACCACCAGCACCGAGATTGCCACGGTACAGACGGCCAGCAGGGCTTTCATATGGAGAAGCCGCGCGGATATGTCGGACTCCGGCCATGCAGGCACGAGCCGATAGTTCCACGGCTCGAAATTGTTCGATGTCGAAGTCCAGCCCCTGGCCCGTCCGGCGAGGACTGACTGCATCTGCGCATCGTCGATGCCTGCCGGCCGAAACACCGGGGTGCCGTCGTTGCGCTGCAGCACCATGAAGCCGTGGTCGAGAATGCGCGCGTGAGCCAGATAGGCGCCCAGATCGCCCAGCGACGACAGAGGATAGCCTGTGTACCAGATTCCCACAATGGCTCGGTTGCGATCGCGCATGGGCTCGTACGCCGTCATGTACGGCTTGCCGAGAATATCCACGACGCCGTAAAAGGCGTGGCCATCGCGAATCGCCGCATAGGCCTTCCCTTTCGGATCGAGCACAGTGCCCACCGCTCTGCCGCCGTCGGGACGAACAACGTTCGTTGAGACGCGAATGAAGCTGTCGCCGCTAGCGACGAAAAGTGTTGCCGTGCCGCCCATCAAGTCTTTGACGTGGTCTACAAGCTCAAACGAACCTGTCTGGGAGCTCTTGCCAAAGCGCAGGTCCGGCAGCTTCTTACCATTCAGCGAGACTTCCGGGCCCGTCGAAGCGTCCCCTCCGCGCTGGCCCTCCTGCATCAGCACCTTCACGGCGGAGTGTGCGCTCGCCGCGCTCAGGGTATCGATGGTCTTCAAAGTGTTGAGCACACGCCCCGTTTGCTCCCCAACCTGATGGGCCGCGCGTTCGCGAATCTCCGACTCCAGGATATGTGCAGCGAATCCGCCGAGCAACGCCATCATGACCACAACGACGGCAACCGTGGGCAACAGAAGGCGCAGGACAAGACTCTTCTTTATCCAAAACATGACTGATTCGGCAATCGGCAGCCGAAGCAATTTCTTCATTGGGCTGCGGGATAGCGAGGGCGCCGCTGGAAGGGCTCAGACGCCGATGCACGGCCGGTCACCCGGGGGTTCTCGCCAGCCGGAGGTTGCCGTCCGGAACTAGACGTCCGGCAACACGAGCGCGTCCAGCTCCAGAAACTGCCGCAGAACTTCGTCGTCCGTCCGCTTCATCTCCTCCAGCGTGCCGAAGAACCGCGCGCGTCCCTGATGCAGGAAGAGCACCCGATCCGCCAGGCGCTCCGCAAAACGCATATCGTGCGTGACGACGACGCTGGTGAGGTGCAGCTGCTTCTTGAGCTTCTGGATGAGGTTGCCGAGCAGCCGGGCGATCAGCGGGTCGACCATCGTCGTCGGCTCGTCGTAGAGGATGGCTTCGGGCTCCGCGGCCAGGGCGCGCGCGATCGCCACGGAACGCTTCATGCCGGTCGAGAGATCCGAGGGCAGCAGATCGATCATCTCCGCGACACCCACCATCTCCAGAAGACCGCGAACGATCTGCTGAATCTGATCCTCGGAGAGCCCGCGCCCTTCGCGCAACGGAAACGCGACGTTCTCGCCGACGGTGAGCGAATCGAAGAGCGCCCCGTTCTGGAAGACCATCGTGACCTTGTGTCGCACCGCCTGCATTTGCTCTTCGCTGTAGTCCGTAATGTCCTCACCGGCAACGAGGATGCGTCCGGCGTCCGGCTTGAGGAAGCCCATGATGTTCTGCAGCGAAACCGACTTGCCCACGCCGGAGCGGCCGAGGATGCACAGCGTCTCGCCGGGCATGACGTAAAAGCTGATGTCCTTGAGGACATCCAGGCTTCCGAACGACTTCGAGACATTTTCGAAGGCGATGTAGGGCGGGCGGTCGCCGTGACCGTTGCTCTCCGCCACTACCTCAATAGGAACGTCCGGGGAAATGCCCAACTTGTCGATGCCCTCTCGAGTACGCCTGCCCTCAGCTTATTGGATGACGGCCTTTTGCGACAGACATTGCTTGCAGAGCCTGATAATCCGCAGGGGTATTCACATTGCTAAACCACACAGCGGGCCGAGAATGCGGAGGCCACTCCGCGGGGCTCGTGGCCGCAACCGACTCGACGTCAAACTCGTCCATGGATTCCCCCAGCTTGTGAGCCGATTCTCGAATCGCAACCATCACCTTGAGATTTCCGGACGCCAAAAACCCGCGCAGGCCCTCGAGGAGACGCCGACTATAGACGGCGCAAAGGGGCTGGGGGCGATCGGCGTAGTGGGGGATGGTGCCGACAGCATGACTTCTCTCGGAGCGCGCCGTCATCCATCGCAGGAATCCAAAGGGGATGCCAGGCAAATCGACGGGCACGAAGAGATTCAGGTCTGAATCGGACGCCGTCAGGGCCGCTTCAACTCCGGCCAACGGTCCACATTGCGGAAAGTTATCGGGAATAACATCGGCAAACCGGGCAAGGTCCGGGCGCGAGCCGCAGATGCGAGGATTGAGATCCAGGCCGCGCAACAACTCGACCATGCGCGCCACGAGTGGCTGTCCATCGACCTGGAGCAGAGCTTTGTCGCGGCCCATCCGCGTGCTCTGACCGCCTGCCAGAATGAATGCATTCATCCGCTTATTTCTGAGCCAGGAACGACTGGACCATCTGCACGGCGGCCGCCGGATCGGCCACTTCGACAATGAGTTCGCCATAGCGCTCATCGTGCAATTCGATCACGATGGTGTTGTCGGGATTGTGTACATCCCAGAAGACGCGCTTGCCGTGTTGAAAGAAGGTGCCGGCCCACAGCACGCCTGGCAAATCCGTCCCGATGAGCTTCAGGCCGTGCCACCAGCCGCGAGCAATCTTCGGGTCCGCGCGAACGCCAGCGATGTGCTCCAACGGGATTTCCAGCGTGCTCTTGAGCGCCCAGAACTTGTCCATCCCCCGCACGTTCAGAACGAGCTTGCCCTCAGCCACCGTCAAATCGACCACCCATCACCTCGCGCTTATCTCAAATTCGCCGGCCTCATTGTAAACGGCCATTCATGGCGCCTTCGTGCCCGCAGCAGATACAGAACGCTGCCGGCCAGCGCGACCGCGAGGGCGTAAGCCAGGTATCGAATCGCCTGCGGGCGCGAAAACAGGATAAAAAGAAATCCCGCCAAAGCTACGAGCGGCGGAAGCGGATAGAGCCAGATGCGGAAGGGCCGGGGAAGGTCAGGACGGCGCACGCGCAACACCATCACTCCGACCTGTTGCAGCAGATACTGGAGCACGATTCGAATAACGACCAGTGCGGCAATCACCTGCGCCAGCCTTAAGAAACAAAACAGCGCGGCGACAGCGCCCAGCGCGATCAGTGAAAAATCCGGAAAGTTCCTCTTCGGATGCAGGTGGGCGAAGACACGAAAATAGTTTCCATCCAGCGCCGCGGCATACGGCACGCGCGAGTAGCCCATCAGCAGCGCAAAAACCGACGAAAACGCCGTCCACATGATCAGGCAGGCGATCGTTACTGCCCAGACCGGCCCCAGAGTCCGCGCCACCATTTCGGCCACAACGGTGCGGCCCAGTCCCTGCATGCCCTGCGCCGGAATCACACCAAGCACGCTGATGTTCATGGCGACGTACAGCACGGCGACGACGGCGATCGAAAACAGCACTGCGCGCGGGATGGTCCGGCCGGGGTCGCGGATTTCGCCGCCCAAAAAGCAGACGTTGTAGTAGCCCCAGTAATCGTAAGTGGCGATCAGCGTCGCCGATCCCAATCCTGCGAAGAATGCCGGAGAAAAGCTGAGCGCGTGGGGCGGCATTTGTAACAGCGCGAGATGAAAATGCGTGAATCCCGCCACCAGCACGATGGCCATTGCCGCCATCACACCAGCCCACAGCACCCAGGCGGTGCGCAGGATCGCACGGATATCGCGGTAGAGCGCACCCACAATGACCGCGCAGATTCCCGCCGCCAGCACGTTCGTCCAGTGGGGTCCGTTCGGCCACGCCGCGAAGACTGGAAGCCGCAGCCCGGGCAGCATGAACGAGGCAAACTCGGCGAATCCAATGCAGCCGGAAGCGACGGAGAGAGGCGCGCTGAACCCAAGCTGAAAAATGTAGAGGAAGGAGACGAAGCGCCCAGCGCCCTCGCGGCCATAAATCTCGCGCAGGAACGCGTAGGACCCCCCAGCCTCCGGCATGGCCGCTCCCAACTCCGCCCATACCAGGCCGTCGCAGGCGGCGATGAGCGCGCCCAGCAGCCAGCCCAACAGCGCCTGCGATCCGCCCATGGCCGCGATAATCAGCGGCAGCGTTATAAACGGACCGACGCCGATCATGTACATCATGTTCAACGCGATGGCGCTTGAGAGGCCGATCCTCCGCTCGAGATGCGGAGTTGCCTCTTTCCCGGAAGCGGCGATCGCGCCCGGTCGGTCGGGCTCAACAGGTTCGGAGGCCATGTTCAGCCTTTGTATCAAATCGCGTGACGGTTACACTGGCAATTCGGACCATGCTTCCCAGTTCCCCTCTATTTCGCAGCATCCGCAGCGCGTTCGCCCTTACGCTGATTTGCGCCTTCACCGTCGCCGGCTCCGTTCAGGTCGTTCCGTGGCGTGCGCAGATTGCTGCGTTCCCCGATGCGCAGACCCTCCCCGAGGATCGCGGCGCCGCTGGTTTGGCACAGACGCTGCGCAAGCTCGACACCTGGGCAAGCCTCATGTTCATCGTTGCGCATCCCGACGACGAGGACGGCGGGATGCTGGCGTTTGAATCGCGCGGCATGGGCGCCCGCACGGCCATCCTGACCCTCACCCGCGGCGAAGGCGGGCAAAATGCCATGTCCGGAGAGAGCTACGATGCGCTGGGGTTGATTCGCACCAACGAACTGCTGCTGGCCGATCAATACTCCGGCTCCGAACAGTTCTTCGCCACCGTCGCCGACTACGGCTTCTCCAAGACCATCGACGAGGCACACCAGCAATGGGGCCATGATCGCGTTCTCTGTGACGTGGTGCGCGCAGTCCGGATGTATCACCCGCTGGTTCTGGCTTCCACCTTCACCGGCAACATCACCGATGGCCATGGCCACCATCAAGTCTCCGGCGAGGCGAATCAGGAAGCCTTCACCGCCGCTGGCGATCCAACGGTGTGCCGCGATCAGATTGACGCAGGGCTCCGTCCCTGGTCTCCATTAAAGGTGTATGCCCGCGTGCCGTTCTTCGCGGCCAGCAGCAAGGGCGTCTTTGATTACGCGACGAACAAATGGTCGCCGGCGCGCTTCTACGATTACGTGGCGAAGCAATATAGCGAGACGGTCCCCACGGCCACGCTGGAAATTCAGGAAGGCGCCTGGGATCCGATCCTGGGCGAATCGTATATCCAAATCGCGCGCACGGGTTGGAGCCAGCAGAAGTCGCAGAACGGCGGCGGCACCATGCCGTTGTCCGGACCGTTCAACGTCGGCTATCACCGCTACGGATCGTCGGTGAAGACGCCCGACAAGGAGAACTCCTTCTTCGACGGCATCGACACTTCCCTGGCTGGCATCGCCTCGCTGGCTCACTCCGGAAACACAGCGCCTCTGGTCGCCGCGCTTAACGACATCCACCACCATGTGGCGACAGCGCTCTACAACGATCTGCCCGCGCATCCGGAGAAGATCGCACCGGAACTGGTCACAGGCTACAAGGTCACGCAGCAACTGATCGAGTGGGTCAACAACAGCGACCTCAGCGCCGACGACAAAGCCAACATCAATCACGAACTGAACATCAAGCTGGCACAGTTCAACACCGCGTTGGCCGAAGCCCTGGGACTCGAGGTCAACGCGCTGTTGATGCCGCGCACTGCGACCGGTGCCAATGCTGCGCCGCCGATCAACCCCGAGGAGACGCAGACCACCGTGACTCCGGGCTCAGAAATCGATGTGCGGGTGCACGTCACCGCCGCGCCCTTCTGGGGGCCATCAGCAGAGGGTCTGCAACTCGCCAAAACCTGGCTCGACCAGCCCGACGGCAGCGCCTGGCAGATTACCCGCATCGGTGCGCCGGGTCTCGATTCGGTCTCGAGCAATGCCGGCGACGCCATCTTCCGCGTCTACGTTCCTCGCAATTCCGCACTCACACGTCCGTACTTCACGCGCCCCAATACTGAGCAGCCGTATTACGACATCCAGGATCCGCGCTGGCTCACGCTTCCGTTCGCACCGTATCCGCTTTCCGGATGGGCGGAGTTCCATTACATGGGCGTGCCCATCCGCCTGGGCCAGGTGGTGCAAACCGTCCATCGCGTCCACGGAATCGGCGGAGTTTATCAGCCGCTCGCGGTCGTGCCGCAGCTCTCCGTCAATCTCGCCGCACCGGCGGGAGTAGCGCCCCTCGGCACTACCAGCATTCCGTTCCCGGTGACTGTCAGCAACGAGCAGCAGGATAACGCCGACGGAACTCTGCATCTTAACTTGCCCACAGGCTGGACTGCCGATCCCGCTGACGCGCCTTTTCATCTCGCCGCCAGCAGCAGCCAGGAGATACTCTTCAAGATTCATCCCAGCCAACTGGCAGGGCAGAGTTACGAAATTAGTGCAGTCGCGCAGAGCGGCAATGAGCGCTTCACCGAAGGCTTGACCACGGTTGGATATCCGGGGCTGCGTCCTTATTATCTGTATCGTCCGGCGACCTATCGCCTCCGCGGCGTCGATGTGAAGGTGCCACCGGGTCTGAAGGTCGGCTACATCATGGGTACCGGCGACGAGGTCCCCGAAGCGCTGGCGGAAATCGGCGTCCAGACGCACCTGCTGACCCCCACCGAGCTGGCGCAGGCCGATCTCTCCGGATACGACGCCATCATTGTCGGCATTCGCGCCTATTCATCCCGCCCTGATCTGACTGCGGCCACGCAGCGCCTTCTTGCCTATGTCCACGACGGCGGAACCCTCCTGGTCCAGTACCAGAGCAACCAGTTCCCCGCCCCGTTTCCGCTGACGCTGGGACGCAATCCTGAGAAGGTCGTCGACGAGCATGCTCCGGTGACGCTGCTCGACCCTAACGCCACGACCTTCGGCTGGCCCAATCACGTCACCTCCGCCGACTTCGACGGCTGGGTTGAGGAACGGGGCCATTCCTTCCTCGACTCCTGGTCCTCGCAATACGCGCCGCTGACTGAGGTTCACGATTCCGGCCAGGATCCCCAAAAGGGTGGGTTGCTCCAGGCCCATTACGGCAAGGGAAATTATTTCTACATGGCCTACGCGGTCTACCGGCAGTTGCCGGAGGGGGTCCCGGGCGCCTATCGCCTGCTGGCTAACCTTGTGGCCACCGGAAAAGCTCCAGCGAGGCAGTAGATGACGCGAGCGGCCACCGTCACCGCGCCGGCGCTGTGCTACACTACCCGACATGTCACTCCGGCTCACGACTCTCGTAAGCTGTTGACCCTTCACTGACTTCTCCGCATTCTACGGGGGCCTTTTCCCCGAACATTCACCGCATATTCTCCGAACGTTCATAATTGCCTGCGACCATGCCCAGTGGGTAGCTGTGGTTTGTTCGGACAAGCGGCGCAACCGTCAATGCTGCTTTCCGGTCATGCCTGGGAACCCAAGGCAGTTCCCCCCACTGGCTTCATCTTTCACGTATTTCCAACTTTTGAGAGGCTGAATGAAGAACACATTGAAGGCGCTCGCCATCCTGGCGCTGACCGCGGCCGTGGCCACCGGTTTTGCGCAGACCGCGGCCAGCTCCCCCAGCACGCCGAAGAAGGTTCATCGGAAACCTGCACCGCCCAAAGGACCCTCGGTGCAGGCGCAGATCGAGGAATTGCGTCAGCAGCAGCAGGCCGATCACGGCCAGATTGACACGCTGAAGCAACAACTCGCCGATCGCGACGCGCAGCTCCAGCAGGCACAGCAGGCGGCAACAGCGGCTCAGGCCGCCGCGCAGCAGGCCCAACAGGCTGCCAATGCGGAACAGCAGACCCTCTCGGCTAACTCTGAGGCGGTCTCGAGTCTGCAGACTTCCGTCACCGATCTGAAGGCCAACAGTGTCTCTATTGCCAGCACGATCCAGCAGCAGCAGGCCGACACGAAGAAGCTGATTGAGAATCCCGAAGCGATTCACTTTAAGGGCATCAATCTCTCGCCCACGGGCAGCTTTATCGAATTCGCGACCGTCGACCGGACCCGGGCAACGGCCTCGGACATCCCAACTCCGTTCAGCAGCATTCCGCTGGAATCGGCTGACGCCGGCAACATAAGCGAGCTCGAGATGTCGGGCCGTCAGTCGCGCGTAGCGCTCACTGCTTCCGGCAAAGTCTCCAACGCAACCATTACCGGCTACTGGGAGGCTGACTGGCTCGGCACCGGCGTCACCTCCAACAACAACCAGTCCAACAGCTATGTGCTGCGCGAACGCGTGCTCTGGGCGCAGGCGGCGCTGAACAGCGGCTGGCTCTTCACCGGTGGCGCGCAGTGGTCTCTGGTCACGGAGTACACCAAGGGACTCTTCAGCAAATCCGAAGCGATTCCCATGACCATCGACCCGAACTATACCGTGGGCTTCGTATGGAACCGCCAGCCCGGGCTCCATATCGTGAAGAACTTCGGAACGGCTGCCGCTCTCGGCATCTCCATCGAGAACGATCAGATGCTTGCCCCATCGTGCGCGGGAGCTGCACCCTCCGGCACTGCGCCGTCCTGCCCAACCAACTACCTGTACGGAGCCCCGGGCACCAGCAGCGGCCTCTATAACAGCGGCGGCCAGCCGGGTGCAACCTCTTCTGCTCCACTCACCGCCTACTCCTATAACGTTGCTCCGATGTTCGTAGCCAAGCTGGCTTTCGATCCGAAGTTCGCGCACATCGAAGTCTTCGGCGTTTCCCGCTTTTTCCGGGATCGCATCTACCCCAACGCTACCGTCACGGCCAATCCTTCTCTCGGGGCTTATAACAACACCTCGCCTGCTGGCGGCGGAGGCGGCAGCGTCCGCTTCCACCTGGGCGGTATGGACCTCGGTCTGAAAGGCCTCTACGGTGACGGCTTGGGCCGTTTGGGCGATAGCACTCTGTCTGACGTGACGGTTCGTCCGGACGGCGCTCTTTCGCCGCTGCACTCCTTCTCCGGCCTGGGCTTCCTCGAAGGGCACGCCACCAAGCGTCTTGACCTCTACGCTTATTATGGCGGCGATTATGTTGGACGTAATCTGGCCACAGTCGGTACGGGCCAGGTCGGATACGGAAGCTACTTCGCCAACGACTCGGGCTGCAACACGCAGGCCGCGCCTGGTACTGGCACAGGTACCGGCACGTCGCCGGGAACCACCGGCACCTGCGCCAGCGCCAACAAGGACACCCAGGAAGGCACGGTCGGCTACTGGTACAACTTCTACGCCGGTCCGCACGGCCGTCTCCGCCAGGGCTTCCAATACAGCTGGGTGGGACGTTACCTGTGGTCGGGTCTGAATGGCGTTGGCATCAACACCAACGACCAGGTGATCGAGACCTCGCTCCGCTACTACATGCCATAGTTCGTAAGTCAGCACTCAAACAAGAAGGACCCGCTTCGGCGGGTCCTTCTCTTTTTATGGCTGGAGGCGGATTACCCGACCGGCTGTTCTTCCTCGACGACAGGTCCGTGCGTCGCGGCTGTCGGCGTAACGGTCGGAGTTGGCGCAGGAGCATCGCCGATGCGCTCGCTGAAGCGGCATTCAATCGCATTCTGCGTGTCGGCCGCCGTCTGGCCTTTCCGTGGACGCCGCCTCGGCATCATCTCCTTGTTATTGGGACACACGAGGTAGAGCCCACCGTCCGTGACACGCTCGACGACATAGGGTGACCCACATTGTGGGCACGTCTGCGCAACGGGCTTCAAGTTCGAAGTAAAGTCGCACTTCGGATACCGCGTACAGCCCCAGAAGATGTTCCCAGTGCGCGCCTTGCGCTCGGCAATGTCTCCCTCGCCACATTTCGGGCACTTCAGACCCTCAATCAGGTTCTGCTTGATGTACTTGCATTTCGGATAACCCGAGCAGGAGACGAACTCGCCGTACGATCCCGAACGCAGTACCAAATGCTTACCGCACTTCGGACAGATTTCATCCAGCGGCACCGCCGGCTTCTGCTGCTGTTTCTGGCTGAGCCGCCGCACCGTCTTGCAAGGGGGATCGGCGTTGTAGTCCGGGCAAGCCATGTAGGCTCCGAACGGCCCACGCCGCAACACCATCACCTTGCCGCAATTCTCGCAATACTCCTCGGCGGGCACGGTCTGCGCGTCCCCGGACTGCAAATCCGGCTTGGCGGCGAAATGTTCCTTGGTGAACCCACAGCTCACCTGCTCCACCGTCACCTTGCGCCCGGAACCCAATGCGTTCTCGATCGCCGTCTTCAGCTCCGTCTTGTCCTTCACCTCAACCGTGGTCGACTCGTCGTTCTCCGTGGTCTTCACCAGCATCGGATACTTCAGCTTGGTCTCGACTTTGGAGAGGACTTTCTTCGATTCTTTCTTCCAGGTCGCCGCGGCGACTGGCACCGGCTTTTCCTTCGCGTACGCGCTGCACGCGTAGAACGAGCCAAACTTACCCCACTTGAGCACCAGCGGCGAGCCGCACAGATCGCACTTCTCGTCCGTCGGCTTCTCCATCCGCTTCACATTTTCCATGTGCTTCTCGGCGCTTCTCAGTTCTTCTTCAAAGTGCCCGTAGAAGCCCTTCAGCAGGTCGGTCCACTTCTCCTTCCCCTCTTCGATCTCGTCCAGCTCTTCTTCGAGCTTCGCCGTGTACTGCGTGTCGAAGATGTACGGGAAATTCTCAACCAGCAGATTCGTCACGACCGTGCCTATCTCGGTCGGGAAGAAGCGGCCGCCTCGCCCCATTGGCGGGATCTTCGTCACGTATTCGCGGTCCTGAATGGTCGTGATGATCGACGCATACGTCGACGGCCGTCCGATGCCGCGCTCTTCCAGCTCCTTGACCAGCGATGCTTCGTTGTAGCGCGCGGGCGGCTCAGTGAACTTCTGCACTCCATGTACCGCCGAAGGCCGCGACGCAATCTCGATCTGCGGTTCCTCGAACGCTGGAATCTCTTCGATCCGGTCGCCCGGCCCTGCCTCTTCGTTGCGAGCCTCGATTTTCGCGACTTCGATGTCGTGCTTCTTCCGGGCGTGCGCAATCTTGGCCGCGCGCTCCTCAGCCGTCATCCCGGCCAGTCGTTCCGGCGTGGCCAGCGTCAGCCGCGAGCCGCTGGGAATGTCAGGCAGAATTTCCTCGTCGTCCTCTTCCGTCTCGTAGATCTTCAGATAGCCGTCGAACTTCAGCACCGAACCGGAGACGCGGAAATTGTAAGTCTTCTTGTTCTTCGCATCGATATCGATGGTTGTGACGTCATAAATCGCCGGAACCATCTGCGAAGCGACAAAGCGTTGCCAGATCAGCCGATACAGCCTGAATTGTTCGTCGCTCAGATAACGCCGGATCTTGGTCGGATGTAGCCCTGGATCCGTCGGCCGAATCGCTTCGTGAGCATCCTGTGCGTCTTTCTTCGAACGGTACGCGTTCGGCTGGGCCGGCATATATTGATTGCCGATTTTCTTGCCGATGTATTCCCGCACCGATGCGATCGCTTCCGGCGAGATGCGCGTGGAGTCGGTACGCATGTAGGTGATGAGGCCGATCGAACCATCCGGACCCAGATCCACGCCTTCATACAGCCGCTGCGCCACGCCCATGGTGCGCTTCACGCTGAATCCGAGCCGAGCCGCGGCCTGCTGCTGCAGCGTGCTGGTGATGAAGGGCGGATAAGGATTGCTCCGCCGCTCCTTCTTCTCAACCGATGCAACGTTCCACGTCGCTTTGCTCGCGGCGTCGATGATCTCGCGAGCCTCTGCTTCGCTTCCCACTGAAGGCGCGCTCACGCCTTCGACTTTCGCGCGTTCCCCATCGACTCCGATGAAGCGCGCGGTCACCAGCAACGGTTCGCCGCTGGATTTTGCTTCCGGGCTCACCTCGAGGATTGCGTCGATGGTCCAGTACTCGACGGGTTTGAACTCCTGAATCTGCTTCTCCCGCTCGACGATCAGCCGCACTGCCACCGTCTGAACGCGTCCGGCGGAAAGCCCGCGCCGCACCTTGTCCCACAGCAGCGGAGAAATCTGATAGCCCACGATCCTGTCCAGCACGCGCCGCGTCTGTTGCGCGTCCACCAGGTTCTCGTCCACATCACGGGCATTCTCGAACGCCGCGCGAACCGCCTTCTGCGTGATCTCGTTAAAGGTCACGCGCCGAATCTTGCTCTTGTCTTTCACTACAGGCATCAGCTGCATCGACAAATGCGCAGCAATCGCCTCGCCTTCGCGATCAGGGTCAGGCGCCAGATAAACGGCGTCCGCCTTCTGGGCCATCTTCCGCAGCTTGGCGACAATCTTCTCTTTGTCGGGCGACACGATCAGCGTCGGCACGAAGGTCCGGTGCTCCAGCTCCACACCGATGTCCCGCTTCGGCAGGTCCATGATGTGGCCGAAGGAGGCTTCCACCTCGAAATCTTTGCCGAGGTATTTGTTAATCGTCTTCGCCTTGGCGGGCGATTCGACGATGACCAGGGATTTACTCATCTTTTCCTTTTAGACTGCTTCTACTGCGGAAAACCTGTGCACGTCGCACTCATCTGCCGCACCGTTGTTTCTGCCGTCTTCCTTCCGGAAGCTAACACGACCCACGCTTTCGAATCTATACGTCCGAAGTAGAACGCGCATCAGACCCTGCAACGAACGCACCGAAACCGTCAGAAGCTCCTGACGTAGTTTTTACCAGGAAGTTGTCGTATGCGTCCTGCCAGCTCCAATTCGAACAGCGCGGTGAAAACCTCCGAAGAACTCAATTCCGGCTCGAGCTTTTCGAGGATTTCATCCATCTGCAGTGCTTCATCCTGGCGAAGCACGCCGAGCACGCGCGCCTCCGAAGGCGGCAGCGGTGATTCCTGGAATAACGATGCCTCAGATGTGGCTTCGGATGCAAATCCCTCGCTTTGTTCCAGCTCCATCCGGATCTGCGTCGGCAGCTCTTCCCAGACATCTTCCCAGCAGCTGGTGAGCTTCGCGCCCTGTTTTATCAGCAAGTTAGGGCCCCAGGCGTTCTTGGTCGTGACGTTGCCTGGGACCGCGAAAACCTCCCGGTTCTGTTCGAGCGCGCAACGGGCGGTGATGCGGGTACCCGAGTACTCTGCCGCCTCAATCACCAGCACCCCGACACTCATTCCGCTTAGAATCCGGTTGCGCCGCGGGAAGTTTTGGGGCGCGGGAAACGTCCCCAGCGGCAGCTCAGAAATGATGGCTCCGCCGCCCGCAATAATCTGCTCCGCGAGCGACTTGTTCTCCTTCGGATAAATCACGTCCACGCCGGTTCCCCAGACGGCAATCGTCGCCCGTTTGGCCGCCAGCGCGCCTTTGTGAGCAGCAGTATCGACGCCGCGCGCCATGCCGCTCAAAATAATCAACCCCCGCAGCGCCAGGTCTCGCGACAGCATTTCCGCCATTCCGGAGCCGTAGGGAGTGGGATGACGTGTCCCGACGACAGCGATACTCGCCCGTGACAGCAATTGCGCATCGCCACGCACCCACAAAAGAGCGGGCGGATCGTAAATCTCACGCAGACGGAGGGGGTAGGCTTCGTCGTGCCAGGTCAAGAGCGTCGCGCCCGTCGAGGCCAACTTCTCCAGTTCAAGATCGGCCGCATGACCCGCTTCCCCCGACGCAATAAACTGCGCCGATTGTGCCGGAAGGTGCAGTCCTTCTAATTCAGTCAGCGACAGATGCAGCACGCGCGCCGCACAGCCGCACCGCTCCACCGCGCGCAGGAGCCGCCGTGGCCCCACGCCCGGCGTCAGAGCCAGGGCAAGCCACGCATGCCGCTCTTCAAACGAAGTCGAATTTGTCTCGGCAACAGGTGGGGCCGCACTCATCGCAGCGTCTTTCTGCGTTGCGCACACACCTGCGTTCGCTGGGGCCACATTGCCCGGAGGTTATCGTCCGCTTCCCCCTGGGTCAAGAAGAACAGCCGTTGTCGTAGTTACGAAAGCCACATTGTTAAACTGACGGGTGCCCCCCGTTCTCGCAGATCGCCTCCGCGTCTCGGCCATTCATTTCCTCAATCCAGCACCGCTAATGTGGAGCTTCGACCACGAGCCTGACCGCTCCCGCCTTGCCCAACGCTACCTTCTCTCTTCCGATACGCCCGCCGAATGCGCTGCGAAGCTCGCCTCAGGCGCGGCCGATATCGGGCTCGTCCCTGTCTCTGCATTGGCGTTCACACCCTCGCTGGCCGTGATTCCGGGGTGCACCATCGCGTCGCGCGATCACGTCCGCTCCATCCTTCTCGTCGTCCGTCATCCCGATGGCATCGACGGCGTTGGCCGGGTCGCGCTCGATAGCTCCTCCCGCACCTCCGCCACCTACACGCGCATCCTGTTCTCGCGTTTCTGGCAGATCCAGCCCAGCTTTATCGAACACGCTCCGGACCTCGAAGCCATGTTGCAGGTGGCCGACGCCGCGCTGCTCATCGGCGACCCCGCGCTGCTTGCGCTTGAAGATCGCCAGGCCCGCGAGCATCGCACCGGCGAGAAACTGCACTACCTGGATCTCGCACACGAGTGGCACGAATTCACCGATACGGTCTGGGTTTCGGCGTTCTGGGTGGCGCGGCCAGATTCGATCGCAAGCTCATCCATACCTGCTTCGCAAATCATCCAGGATTTCCAGCGTTCGCGCGACGCAGGTCTCACCCACATCGATATACTTGCCGACGAATGGTCCACGCGCATTGCCGTCCCGCGAGCAACCATCCACACCTATCTTTCGGACAACATCTGGTACGTGCTCGACGAACCTTGCTTTGCCGGCCTCGAACTCTTCTATCGCTACGGAGTGGAGTGCGGTGCTCTTCCCCTTGCACCCAGGGTCAACTTTCTCTGAAAAAGCTGCGTGCCGCACGACTCGCAAGCACTGAACTGCGTCATACCATGCGTGTACCTCGCGGCTAAGACAAAGCCACATCACCATCTGATTCCTGCCTGGGTCCTGCATTTCGGCCTCGCCGGCGTCTTCGCTGTCGCGTTTCTTGACGCCGCGCCGATTCCCCTTCCCATCCCCGGCAGCACCGACATTTTGATCCTGGTCCTGGGTGCGCATGGTGAAAATCCCTGGCTGCTTGCCCCTACGGCCATTGTTGGCGGTCTCCTCGGCGCGTGGTTCACGTGGAAGGCGGGCAAGAAAGGCGGCGAGGCCATGCTGGAGCGCTACGTCAGCAAGCGCCTCCGCTCACGCATGTCCCAGTGGATCAAAAACCACGGCATTCTCACCCTCTGCATTGCCGCGCTGCTACCGCCTCCCATTCCTCTGCTTCCCTTTCTACTCGCCGCTGGAGCGCTGGGCATAACCTGGCGACAGCTCTTCATCGCCCTCGGCATCGCGCGAACCGTCCGCTACGGTGGCGAAGCTGCGCTCTCCGCTATTTACGGACGCCGGATCATTCATTGGTTCGATCACTACCTGGCCGGATGGTCCTCGGCAATTCTCTACACGTTCATCGGTTTGCTTGCGGCGGCCATCGTGTTCGGCATTTGGAAATACCGTCAGGAACAGCGCCGCGACGGAGCGCCGAACCGAACCGCAGGCGCGACTGTTGCGAGCTGATCCCTGCGCGATATCCTGTCTTCGTGCCCCCCATTACGTTTCTCGAATGCTCTCGTTGCCATCAACACGTCTCTGCCGATACTCCTCAAACCCTCTGCCCTGCCTGCGCTGGATCGCTGTACGTCCGCTATGACCTTGAGGAGCTGAAACACAGCGCGCCCCGGCCGCCTTGTGGAGCAACTCCCTCCATGTGGCGCTATGCCAATGTTCTTCCCGACGCCGAACCAGTAACCCTCGGTGAGGGCTGGACGCCTATGCTGCCCAGCCGCCGTTATCCTGGCCTCCTTATTAAGGAAGAGGCCGACAATCCTACCGGGAGCTTCAAGGCTCGGGGTATGTCGATGGCCGTCACCATGGCTCGCCATTATGGGCTGAAGAAGCTCGCCGCTCCCTCGGCCGGTAACGCCGCCAGCGCTCTCGCCGCCTATGCTGCCGCTGCAGGAATTGAAGCCCACATCTTCATGCCGCGCGACGTGCCGATGGCCAACTACCTCGAAGGCGTGGCCTACGGAGCGCACGTCACTCTGGTCGACGGGCTCATCTCCGACTGCGGACGCATGGTCGCCGAGGGCGCGAAACGCGAGGGCTGGTTCGATGTCTCAACACTGAAGGAGCCCTTCCGCGTCGAAGGCAAGAAAACCATGGGTTACGAGCTCGTCGAGCAGCTGAGCTGGAGCTACCCCGATGCCGTTTTCTACCCCACCGGCGGCGGTGTCGGCCTCATCGGAATGTGGAAGGCCTTCGAGGAAATGGAGCAGCTCGAGTGGGTCTCGGGCAAGCGTCCAAAAATGATTGCCGTTCAGGCCTCCGGCTGCGCGCCGGTCTCTCGTGCCTGGAAAGAGGGTGCCGCTGCGTCCACGATGTTCGAGAACGCTGCCACTTTCGCCGCCGGCCTCCGCGTTCCCAAACCCTATGGTGATTCGCTGATCCTGGACATCGTCCGCGAGTCTGGAGGCACCGTCGTCGATTTGCCGGACGAAAAGATTCTCGCCTCGCTCCTCGACTGGACCCGCAGCGAAGGCCTCCTCCTCTGCCCCGAAGGCGCCTGCGCCACTGCCGCCTACGATCATCTGCTCGCGACCGGGTTCCTCAGTCCGGAGGATCGTGTGGTCCTCTTTAACACCGGCTCTGGCCTCAAATACACCGACGCCATCGCGGAAGCGATGCACCTGACCCGCCCCGGCGCGAAGAAGTATCCGCAGAGGACCCCGGTGGGCGGGATCATTACCCCGCAATAAACGGACCAGATCAACCATATTTTTGGTCTGTTATACTAGATCTCGCGGGGTATTCAATGGCCGTCTGGCAGCTTCAGAAAGCCAAAACACAGTTGAGTAAGGTGATTGAGGACGCCAACAACAAGGGTCCGCAAATCATCACGCGCCATGGTGCAGAACGTGCCGTCGTTCTATCCGTTGAGGAGTTCCATGCGCTCGTGGCGCATAAGCCGAATCTCAAAGACTATCTCCTCGGCGGCCCGAAAGTGGACGAATTCGATATTCCTCGCGAGACCGATACCGGTCGGAATATTCAACTGTGAGCACGAAGTACCTCCTCGACACTAACGTCCTGTCGGAATCGCGCAGAAAGCATGCAGACGTTGGAGTAGTTTCCTTCCTCGGCCAAACCGAGCCGTCGCTGTTAATGATCAGTGTCCTGACGCTCGGCGAATTGCGGAAGGGTGTTGTCCTGAAGCAGAAGACTGACCCTGACGCGGCGCGGCGGCTCGAAGTTTGGGTCGACGGACTCGAAATCAGTTTCACCGCCCAGATTCTTGGGATCGATGCCTCAGCGGCGCGTCTCTGGGGTGAATGGTCTGCGCAGCGCCCGCGGCCAATCGTTGACACGCTACTTGCAGCAACCGCCTTCACGCACAAACTCACGCTGGTTACACGCAACACCGCAGACGTGGCAGACTTGCCGGTGGAGATTCTGAATCCCTGGAAATGACTTCCCAACACTACTGACACCACGCTGTCAGTAGCCCTCTCCTATGCTCCTCTCGTAGTCAATTTCCGACCGAGAGGAAACTCCCATGACCACTGCTCAGCAAACCGTTACTTCGACCATCACCTGGTTCGAAATTCCCGCCTCCGACTTCGCCCGTGCCGTGCGCTTCTACGAGACCATTTTTGCCACGCCGCTGGTCCACAATGCCGCCTTTCCGAACCTGGGGATTTTCCCGTACGAGCGTCCCGGTGTTTCTGGCTGCGTCGCCTCAGGCGAAGGTCATCGGCCCTGCCCGGATGGCACCATCGTCTACCTCAACTGCGACGGCCGCATCGACCAGGTGCTCGACCGCGTGGAGAAGGCCGGAGGCACCGTTGTCGAGCCGAAAAACCACATCCCCAACGTTGGATGGGTAGCCCAGATTCACGACTCGGAGGGAAACCGCATCGGCCTGCACTCCGCCGCCTAAGCGTCGCGCCTCTACAATGCCCCTATGCGTCGCGCCGACCGCCTCTTCCGCATAGTGCAACTGCTGCGCGGCGGTCGCTTGCAAACTGCGCGCAGCCTCGCCGAAAAGCTGCAGGTCTCCCATCGCACCATTTACCGCGATGTTCAGGACCTGCAGCTCTCCGGCATGCCCATCATGGGCGAAGCCGGCGTCGGCTATACGCTGCGCCGCGACATGGATATCCCGCCGCTCATGTTCGATCGAGAAGAAATCGCCGCTCTGGTGCTTGGCGCCCGCATGGTGGAGGCCTGGGGCGGCATCGAGCTCACCGAGGCGGCTAATCGCGCCCTTCGTAAGATCGAAGCCGTCCTACCAGCCACCCTGCGCGAGAAAATCGACGACGTCCTGCTCTACGCGCCGGGATTCAAAGCTCCGCCCGAGCTGCGCCGCAAGCTCGATGCGCTGCACACGGCCGCGCAGCAGCGTCGGATCGTCCTGGTCGCGTACTCGCGCGAAGATGGTCAGCCCAGCGTGCGCCGGGTTCATCCTCTTGCTTTGTATTTTTGGGGAGGCACCTGGACTCTGGCTGCATGGTGCGAGCTTCGCACTGACTTCAGGACTTTTCGCGTGGACCGCGTCGACCATGCCGACTCTCTCGACGAATACTTCACTCCGCGGGCGGGCCAAACCCTGGCGGACTATCTGAAGAAAGTGCGAAAACAGTTCGGAGATGAATCGGCTAATCTTATGTCCTAATAACCATTTGCAAGCAAGTATTCAAGCGTTACATCGAAGGTCGAAGAAGGCCGCTTTTGATCCACAGCCAGCTTGATCATCACGTCCGCCTCAATGTTCACCGGATCGCCTGGCTGCAACACATGCAGGTTCGTCACCCGGCGCGTGTGCGGAAGAATGGCGACGCCAACAACGTCTCCGTCCCAGGTTGCGATGGTCAGGCTGATGCCCTCAATCGCGATCGAGCCCTTCTCCAGCATGTAGACCCGGGTGTTCTCCGGAACCCGCACGCGGAGCCACCAGTCCGTCAATTCCGGGTCAGCCGAAGCATCAACCGGATCGAACGACACTAATTCTCCGCGCCCGTCCACGTGCCCCTGCACGATGTGCCCACCGAGAGGCGCTCCAGCCGGAGTCGGCAACTCAAGATTCACAACAGATCCAGGCTTCAGAAAGCCCAGCGAAGTCCGCGACAGGGTCTCTGCTGCCAAGTCCGCAAAAAAGATGGGTGGTTCAATCTCCAGGGCCGTTAGGCACGTGCCGCTCACCGCAATGCTGTCGCCCTTTCGCAGTCTACCCGCGAAGGTTGGCGCAGAAACCGCAATGCGCGTTGTGCCCTGCCTCGGCTCTATGGCCGCTATGGTTCCTGTAGCTTCGATAATCCCGGTAAACATGGTTCAGCTTTCTCCCCAGGGGTTGTGCAAATACGCGTCGACCCGCACATCCTGGTCGATGCATTGGATCTCCGGCACCGTCGGTAACAGCGCCTTCCCGATCGGCTCCTGCAGCAGAGGCACGCCGTCCGGTCCCAGAAAAACCGGCGCGTAGAACAGCGTGATTTTATCCACATGTCCTCCGCTCAGCGCCGCCGCGTTGAGCTGGCCGCCAGCCTCCATCATTGCTGACAAAATATCCAGCTCGCCCAGCCGTTTCATGACGGCTTGCAGCGAGACTCCGCTGCGACTCACCGTTTGCGCTCTGGCTTTCGTGACCGTAGCGAATCGATCCGCAGTGGGCTCGGCTGCGGCTACACGCTCCACGCGGACGCCGAGAGCCTCCAGCGTGCGCTGGCGCTGTGTGGGAGCCACTGTAGAAAAAATCAGCAGATCGTTCTGCGCCGTGCGCACCAGCTTGGAGTCAAGGGGTGTACGCAGGCCGGAATCGAGCACCACCCGCAGTAACGGCCGCCGCCGCGGCTGACCAGACCGGTCTGTCAGGTGCGGGTCATCCTGCAACACCGTATTGACCCCCGTGATCACCGCATCGGCTCCATGGCGCATCTCCTGCACCTGACCCCGCGCCTTCTCTCCCGTCAGAAACACCGGAGCTCCGCGCGGAGCGCTGCCCGGAGCCGGCGCGATTCGTCCATCGAGCGACAAACCCGCCTTCAGCGTCACAAACGGTAGTCCGGTCCGGATGTGTTTTGCGAAACCGTCGTTCAGCTTCCGCGCCTGGCTTTGCAACACGCCACTCGTCACAGAAATTCCAGCGGCACGGAGCTGTTCTAATCCCTGGCCGCTCACGGCAGGATTGGGATCGACCGTCGCCGCCACGACGCGCGCTACACCAGCCTCGATTAGCGCCTTTGTGCAGGGTCCGGTCCGTCCCGTGTGGCAGCAGGGCTCTAGCGTCACATAAGCCGTTGCGCCCCGCGCGGCCGGTCCGGCGGTCCTGAGGGCGACGATTTCCGCGTGGTCCTTCTTGTCGTATTCGTGGCGGCCCACACCCACCACCACTCCGTCTATCACCAGCACGCATCCCACAGCTGGATTGGGAGAAGCCAAGCCTACTGACCGCTGCGCAAGCTCCAGAGCTCGCTGCATCCAGCCTTCGTCCGCGGGCAGACGATCGATTTCCTGCGTCACGCATTCCTTTCGTCTCGCGAAGACGAACTTCGCTAATTCTCCAGCAGCGAGTCGACGAACGCCCCGCTGTCAAACGGCAGCAGATCTTCAAGCGCCTCGCCCACACCCACAAATCGGACCGGCAGTTTCATCTCGCGCGCAATCGCCACCGCGATCCCGCCCTTTGCCGTTCCATCCAGTTTCGTCAACACGATCCCCGTCACACCCGCCGACTCGGTGAATAGCCGCGCCTGCTGCAGTCCGTTCTGTCCTGTCGTCGCGTCCAGCACCAGCAGCACTTCGTGCGGAGCATTGGGGATGATCCTCTGCGCCGTGCGCCGCATCTTGTCCAGCTCCGCCATTAATCCGGTCTTCGTGTGCAGCCGCCCCGCCGTATCGACAATGACGACATCCGTCTGGCGCGTTTTGGCCATGGTGAGCGCGTCATACAGCACTGCGGAAGGATCGCCTCCCTGCTTCGTCTTCACCATCTCCACGCCACTGCGCTCGCCCCAAATCTCAAGCTGCTCGATCGCCGCGGCTCGAAATGTATCCGCCGCGCATAACAGCGCCGTTTTTCCCTGACCGCGAAAGTACGCAGCGAGCTTGCCGCTGGTCGTCGTTTTCCCCGTTCCGTTCACCCCCACCATCATGATCACTTCCGGCGCCGCAACGGCCACGGGTGGCCGCGCATTCTTGTCCAGAATCGCCCTCAACTGTTCCTTCAGGAGATCCTTCAATTCCGCTCCATCCCGAATTTGTTGCCGCTTCGCCCGCTCGCGCAGGTTGCCGGCGATTTCCGCCGAAGTCGTCACGCCGATGTCCGACGCGATCAGGCTCATCTCCAGATCTTCGAGCGCCGACTCATCGACGGTGCGCGTGAGCGCCAGAACGCCGTCGATCCGCTCGCCAAGGCTGTCGCGCGTTCGCGTGACCGCCTGCCGCATCCTCTCGAATACGCTCTTCTTTTCCGGTTCCTGGTCTTCTTTCAGGCTGCCAAACAGCGTCTGAATCATGCGTACTGCGCCCTCACTCCACGTCTTTCGAGTGTAGCGAACCTGTTGGGTGCCTGGTTATGGTCCCGGGTTATGGTTCCTGATTGTGGGTCTCGCCCGAGCCCTAGACCAGCTCAGGCACCGGCTTTCTCAGGCGGAACGAAACCGGAGTCCGTACATTCTTGATTTCGAGCGCCCCCGTGTTCACCAATTCCGTGAGCGCGTTCACAACCGAGGCATCGTAGCGCGTTCCGGAAAGACGCGCCAGGATATCCAGCACATAGTCGGCATTCATAGCCGCCTGATACGGCCGCGGTGTCGTCATCGCATCGAAGGAATCCGCCACAGAGACAATTCTGGCCATCATCGGTACCTGATCGCCGGAAAGCCCGTAGGGATAACCCATGCCGTCGAGCGATTCGTGATGCAATTCCACGCCAGGAACCAGATCCTGCAGCATGGCGATGGGCCGCAGAATCGCTGCACCCTTCACCGTGTGCGCCTTCACAATCTCAAATTCTTCCGGCGTCAGAGGCGTCGTCTTCATCACAAGGTAGTCTTCGACTCCCAGGCAGCCTATGTCGTGCAGCAACGCCGCAAGCCGAATCCGCTCCACCTGTTCTTCGTCCAGCCCCAGCTTCCAGGCAATCGCCGCGGCATAGGCCGCCACGCGCTCGGAGTGCCCGCGCAGATATGCGGTTCGCTCGTCGACCGCCTTCGCAACCATCCGCATCAGATCCTTGAGAGTTTCGTAATGGTTCCGCGCTTCTTCATTTTTCTCGTGGCTACGCTCGCGCATCGCCTTCAGCGCTTGCTGCCAGGTTGGAATCACCTCGGCGAACAGTTCATCCGAAAGCTCCGCCTGAGTCTCGTTCGTCTGACCCGCCAGGCCCGATTCCACGACCCGGACAAAGCTTCGAATGTGCTGCTCCAGCCAAACGCTTAAAAGCAGAGCCGCCGCCGCGCTTCCGGTCAGTTCGATGAGAACTGCTGCCCATCCGGCAAGCACCGGCCCGAGAGTCCGCTGCGCAATCAGCATTGCCAGGACGCTGATCGTCGTTGTCGCGGCGAAAACCGCGAGAAAGCGCGCAAACACACGCCACCGGATTCGCGTCCCCGGCACTGTCGATCGGCTGGCCGCGCGAGTTGCTGCTTTTTGCATGCTGAGCCCTTCTTCGTCAGTCTACGAAGGTAAGGGCTCTTTTTTCTTCACCCGAAGGTGGTAAGAGCGCCTTCATGCGGGTCAACAAGGACTTACCACCGTAATGGTTGCTTGGAATGGGACCTAAGTAACAACCTGCATGACTGCGGGCTACTCGTCGCGACCCGGACGCAGCATCAGCTCTTCGATCGCGCGCTCTGGAGACTTTCCGCGGGTCAAAATCGCCTCCATTTGCTCAGCGATTGGCATTTCCACACGGTATTTGCGCGCGAGGCCCAACGCCGCGGAGGTCGTGCGCACTCCTTCCGCGACTTTTCCCTCAAGTCCGGCCAGAATATCGTCGATTTTGCGCCCCTGACCGAGCCCCATGCCCACAGTGCGGTTCCGCGACAGCGACCCCGTGCAGGTCAGCACCAGATCGCCGATACCGGAAAGCCCGGCAAGCGTCTCGCGCCGACCCCCACAAGCGACGGCGAGCCGCGTCATCTCCGCGATCCCGCGTGTAATCAACGCCGCGTTGCTGTTGTGTCCCAGTTCCAGGCCGGCCACAATGCCGGCGGCAATCGCGATCACGTTCTTCAGCGACCCGCCCAACTCCACGCCAACCACATCGTCATTCGTGTAGAGACGCAACGTGCTGCTGGAAAAATCCCGCTGGACCTTCGCGGCCAGTTTCGCGTCTGTCGACGCGATCGTGAGTGCAGTGGGCGCGCCCGCTGCCACTTCCTGCGCAAACGACGGCCCGCTCAGCACACCGCACGGCAGCTCCATACCCCGTTTTGCCAGGACTTCGCCGATCACCTCCGTCATCCGCTGATACGTCTCGTCTTCAATGCCCTTCGTCGCACTTACCAACAGCTGTCCGTCACGCAGGTACTGAGCAAATCCTTCATAAGATGACCGCACAAACTGCGAAGGCGTCACGCTGACGACAATCTCGGCACCCTCCAGGGTCGCGGCCGCTTCCTCGAAAATGACTACTTCTTCAGAAATTCGAAATCCAGGCAGGAATGCGGTATTCTCCCGCTTTTCGCGCATCGTCGCAGCCACGTCTTTCGCGTACGACCACAATGCGACATGATGACCCCCACGCCGTGCCAGGCTGATAGCAAGCGCGGTGCCCCATGCTCCGCTGCCCAAGACTGCGATACGGCTCATGCGGTTGTCGACCCTGTTTTTGCGGTTCGGGCCTTGCCGAAACGGTATTCGCTTCCGCTCATCAGGCGCGCAATGTTCTGGTGATGCTTCAGGATCACGATGAACGGAATGACGAACAGCACTGCCGTGTCGAATGATGTGCGCGGGGTGTGCGGCATCAGCAAAGCCAGCATGGGAAACGCCGCCGCCGCCACGATCGATCCGAGCGAAACATAGCGCGAGATACCAAAGACCAGCGCAAAGATTCCAACGCCAATCAGAGCCGGCCCCAAAGCCAGCGCCAGAAATACGCCGAACGCCGTGGCGACTCCCTTGCCTCCCTTGAAGCCGAGCCAGACCGTGTACATGTGCCCCAGGACCACGAACAACGCGGCAATCGCGACGGCGTTGGCGCGTGCGTCCGGCGTCAGTCCGGCATGCACGGCCTCGATCCGGCATAGCAGCACCGCGCCATAACCCTTCAGCACATCGAGCAGAAACGTGACTGCGCCCAGCCCCTTGGACCCCGAGCGCATCACGTTCGTCGCGCCGATGTTTCCGCTGCCCTTTTGGCGAATGTCTTCCTTGCGGAAGAATCGCACCAACAAATATCCAAACGGAATGGAGCCAAGCAGATACGCCACCACTGCGGCGACCGAATAGAAGATCAGGGGCATTGCGATTACGAGTCTACCAGCTAGTAAATGCAAGGACCGCAGCTGAGAAACCGCGGTCCACAAGCAACGCTTCCGATCCAGCTCGGTCGTTCAGTCCTATTTAACCTGCGGCACAGGGGTCGCTTTGCCGTTGCGCAGAGACTCTTCAATGATGCTCCGCACCTGCTGATCCGCCTGTCGCGCCAGCCTGCCTTCCTCTGCGCCCAGCTTGCCTTCTTCAGCACCCAGACGTCCTTCCTGCGCGCCCAGTTCTCCCATCTTCGCGCCGAAGTCGCCCTGCCGCGCGCCGGCCTCACCCTGCAATTCTCCGAGCCTGCCCTGTAGTTCTCCGAGCTTTGTCTGGATTTCCGATTGCTCCGAATTGAACTGTTCCTGCGCGGCAGCCAGCTTCTCCTGCAGCTCCGCGAACTTTTCCGGTGACAGCATCTGATCCTGCGCAGCCTTCAGGCTTTTCTCGACCTCAGCCAGATGTTTTGTGTCCCACTGATCCCGATCTTGCTTCTCCTTCGCAATTGCGGCATCGACCTCGGCCAGCTCTTTCGTCATGTCCGGCATGCGCACGCTCGCCGCCGCTTCCTGCTCGCGTTCCAGTTCTTCCTGCTGCTTCTCCAGGGGCTCCTGCTTTTTCTCCAGAGCCTCCTGCTGTAGTCCCAGGTCTTCCATCGGCTTGTACATCGCGCGAATCGTCGCGATGGTCGCGGGATCGGTCACAACGTACGACTTGCCTTCATGGGTGAACCACAAGAACGGACCCTTCGCGATTTTGCCCA
>Ga0182015_10001326_pt1 | contig 32985 bp, 34 predicted proteins | sample 712P3MmetaG_FD_120478 | JGI IMG/M metagenome (GOLD analysis project Ga0182015, IMG submission 120478) | Permafrost microbial communities from Stordalen Mire, Sweden - 712P3M metaG | ecosystem: Environmental > Terrestrial > Soil > Wetlands > Permafrost | place: Sweden: Stordalen | collected...
CGCCACGATCTGGCTGTCACCAGAGGCAGCGAACGGAGTCTTGCCGGCTGTTCTCGATGGCGAACTTCTAGCGTGGGAAATCGTCACACCGAAGTGATGCAGACCGCAACTCGCAATGGCGCTCGCGCGAGAGCCATTAAACGGGGACCGGGATCGGACCAAAAAGTGAGGGGCAAGACAGGTCGATTTTCGTTTTTCGTGAGTCTCGACAAATTGGAAAGAAATCTTGATCAGGAGACATATGAGTCACTCCAATATCTACACCATCTTCGAAGGGACTTCTGAAATTCAGCGCCTGATCATTGCACGCGCCATCTCTGGAGTGCACATCAGGTAGTCCTGCAGCGTAATTGAGTTGGATTTTGCGTCCAACAACTACCGCTCAAGGTTCTTCAATGTTGGTTTGCAGTTTCGTCGCGATCTGAGTAATAAAGGAGCGCACAGTTGATGCGGCCACGCGGTGTAGCAGTGTCCGGTCAACGTGAGCGCCGAATCTTCCTAACGCAGGTGTGTAGGTAGCGGCTAAGGAGATACGACACTGGTCGGGACCAATCGGGGCAAGCTCCAAATCTCCGTCAAGCAAAGGGAAAAGAAATTGCCAATCGCTGGGAGTCCAAGTAAGAGATCGCGCCAAGGCGTAGCCTCTCTGGCGAGGTGGCCAGAGAGTGACGTTCACCTCACGGGTCACGATTCCTGCGGCCCACGACGGACCAATCCGCATTTGAAAGATATCTCCGTCCTGCGTGGCGACGGTGGCAAGCGGCGCGAGCCATCGACCATCACCACTAAAGCGCGCGCGAAGTGTGTCAAACGGACTGGCCACGTCGACAAAGTCCTCAATGAAGCAAGGGCTTCGTTTTTTCGCATCTGATTCAGCCACGTCACTTTTGTCCACACGTAAAGTATTTATCCCCGTTACGGCTACCTCGTAGGGTACAAGGCCACTTTGTGAAACTGGCCGGGCACGATCAGGAGAATTGAACGGTCGGCGCACCTAACTTGAGGCTGAATCTTGTGGCCAAAGTCACGACCGTCACTCTGCTCTAAAAAGCGAAGCTGGGTCCGTGCGCGCCGCAATGATTTGAGATCCCGTTCGGTGCAATTGGCTTCGAGATGTTCCCTCGACGCATCATTCTCATGTTGGCTACGCTTCAACTTCATGCGGTCAATCGAACGGCTTTCGCTCCCCCCTGGCGAGTGGAGAACCTTGCATGTATGGAGCCCGCGAAGGGGACATCTCGCCCTTGAGTACCAGGGCGGTTGACATGGACAACCTCTTCGGATATGTCGTTCTCGTTGTGCTCATCGTCGCCGCATACTTTCGGGTTCGCAGCAGGAGACGCACGCGCCGACAGAGTCAGGCGCCAGTCCTATACCGCGGGACCGATCTCTATCGACGATCACTTGAAAACATCAACGTAGCGCCGTTCGCTCGCCAGGCGCAAGGACTTCCGCTCTATCACGACGAGAATCAGTGGCGTAATCCTCCCAATTGAATGTTGCCGTGCGCTTTGGTTGGTCTTTCGACCCAGTTGAGAGTTCGAGAACTACCCTCTACATCGTGGCAGGTGTCGTGACCGAACTTCCCGAAGGGACGGTAACGCTTCTCTTCAGTGACATTGAGGGTTCGACGGCCCTGCTGGCTCAACTCGGCGATCAATACGCGCAAGCATTATCGGCACAACGGGTCTTGTTGCGCGACGCCTTTCGCCTCGGTGGACGAGAACTGGGGACCGAAGGCGACAGCTTTTACGTGGTCTTCAAATCGGCCATCGACGCCGTGAACAGTTGCGTCGCGGCTCAGCGGGCCGTGGCGAGTTACGTGTGGCCCGGCGGAGCCGCGGTCCGCGTTCGGATGGGGCTGCACTCTGGGGAACCGACCCGGCATGAAGAGGCGTACGTGGGCATGGACGTGCATCGGGCCGCTCGTATTGCGAGCACGGCCCACGGCGGCCAGGTGGTCATCTCCGATACGACGCGCCAATTGGTCGAGTCGCAACTGCCCGACGACGTCACGCTGCGGGACCTGGGTTGGCACCGCTTGAAGGACATCAGTGACGCTGAGCATATTTTTCAACTCGATGTCGCGGGTCTGCCGGACCGGTTTCCCGCGCTCAAGAGTTTGGGTGCTCGAACGAGTCTGCCGATACCGCCCGCGACACTCGTTGGTCGCCACGACGAACTTGAACTTCTCGCGGCGACGGTCGTGGAACCGGACGTGCGCCTAGTCACGATCCTCGGTCCCGGCGGTGTCGGCAAGACACGATTGGCCTTGGCCGGCGCTGCCCAACTCTCCGAATCATTCCAACACGGTGTGTACTACCTGACGATGGCCGCGTTGTTCGATGCGCAGGCGATGTGGGGGGCCATCGCCGAAGCGCTGGGCGTGAGCGAAGACGGTCCCGCCGTTTCGGTCGTGACCGCGTACTTAAAGGACCGCCGCACGCTGCTGGTCCTGGACAACCTCGAACAGTTAGCCGGCGCTGCCGACGTGGTCGCCTCACTGCTCGAGGGCGCGTCACGACTGGTCGTACTCGTCACCTCGCGAAGTCCGCTGCACCTGCCGGGCGAACGTGAACTGCCGTTGGCCCCGCTCGACGTGCCGGCGAACACTGATGTGCACGCGGTTGTGTCCAGCGGCGCCGCGCAGCTATTCGTCCAACAGGCACAAATGGTCAAGCCTGGCTTCGCCATCTCACCCGACAACGCGGCGGACATCGCCGCGATATGTGGGCACCTAGACGGTCTGCCGCTGGCTCTGGAGCTCACGGCGTCACGGATCAAATTGCTCGCTCCGAAGGCGCTGCTTTCGAATCTAGGAAAGGTCCTCGACTTCACCTCGGGTGGCGCCGGACGTTCTTCGCGACAGCAGAACCTCCGAACCACGATCAAATGGAGTTGCGACTTGCTGCGCCTAGAAGTCGCGACGATGTTGTACCGGGTTGGAATCTTCTCTGGAGGTTGCAATCTCGAGGCGCTCGCCGCGGTGGCGAGCAACGGCGAGGAACCGCTTTCTCTTTCGGAAGCACTCGAACTGATCGGCGAACTTCAAGACGCCAGTCTGGTCACGATCGATGAAGGGAGCGACGGCGAACCCAGGGTGTCCGTGCTCGAGACGATTCGCGAGTACTCGATGGAGAGTTTGGAGGTCTCGGGCGAGTTGGACGTCGCCCAACGACTTCATGGCACGTACTTCGCCGGCTTCGCCGAAGAGTCCGCGGAGCGACTCTCCGGGGCGCACCGGCTCGCGGTACTCGACCGCTTGGAGAGCGAGCACGACAATATGCGCGCGGCCCTGCGGTGGTCGTTCCCAGAGTTCGCGGCACCGAGTGACGACGTTGAACGCAAGGTCAGTGGGCTTCGCCTCGTACGGGCTCTCGCCCAGTTCTGGTACGAGCACGGTCACGCGAGTGAAGGCCGCTCGTGGCTCGAGCGCGCGCTCGCGACGACGCCCGACGACGCTGGCGAGCCCCTCGCCCATGTGGCGCACTGGCTCGGTGTGCTGCTCCAACAGCAAGGTGAAAACGACGCCGCGCTCGCCCTATTCGAACGGAGCCTCTCCATCTGGAACGCCCTCGGAGACCGCCGCCAGACGGCCCGAGAACTCAACAGCCTCGGCATCACCAATCGCCACTTGGGTCACCTCGATACAGCACGAGTCCTGATCGAGGAGAGCATCTCCATCTCGCGCGAACTCGATGACGGCGCCCGTCTCGCCGCCGCGTTGACCTCGCTCAGTCACGTTGAAACGGGCGCCGGGAATCTGGACCGCGCGGACAGCGCGTTGCGAGAGGCGTTGGACATTGACCAGCGCTTGGGCGATGAGTTGGGCGTGACCATCGATCTGCAGTCTTTGGCGGTCACGAGTCTTTGCGCGGGACGATCAGTCGAAGCCAACGAATTGCTCCTCTCGACCGTTCCCTACGTGGTCGCGTCGGGTCACCTGGAGTTCCTCGCGACCACCGTCGAGTTATCAGCGGCCATCGCCGCGAGCCTCGGGGAGACTCTGCGCGCGGCTCGACTCTGGGGTGCGTCCGAAGGCATCAGAGTGGAGTTGTCAATGCCCATCGCGCAGCCCGACGACGACATCCTTGAGCGGTTCATGGGCCCAGCTCGCGCGACTGTCGACAAGTTCGAATGGGACGTCGCGCAACAGGCCGGTCGGAATCTCACCAATCAAGAGGCCGTCGATCTCATGACGGCGTCCGCCCAGTGAACCAAGATTGGCGGTTCGGAGTGTCGCTGCGAACTGGATGCTTGGTATATCAAGCGAGCGGTGTGCATATGATAATTGCACCGGAGGAAACGAGTAACGAGCCGGTCGAAGGAGTTCCCATGAACGCAGAAGCCAAGAAGCCGAAGAGTGCGACTGACGGCGATGTCGCCGCCGGGTCCAAGAAAGTACAGGACCAGGTCCTCGACGCGATCAAGCGAAGCCAAGACGCCACACTGCAAGTGGTCGGCAACTGGTCCGAGCAGGTCGCCAAGATGGTCCACAACCTGCCGGAGCTGCCGAAGATTCCGATTCCCGAGGCACTGTCCAAGCACAGTGAACTGTCAGACCAGTTCTTTGAGTTCGCCCAGTCGCTCATCAAGTCCCAGCAGGAATTCGCCAAGAAGTTGGTCGATACCTTGGCGCACCACGAAAAGACCGAAGAGTAGGCATCTCCGGTCTGGCTCACGAGGGATGGCAGGTCCGTTCGCGAAAGTGCTTGGGACGACCGAAGCTGAAACTTTCTGAACCTTTTGCTTGACATATCAATCAGTTGGGACATATACTGTGCTTGTGCGGGATATACCAAGCACACCACATAGTTCAGGAGATGGATTACAAATGCCTACCGCGACCAAGACCACTACCAAGACCGAAGTACCGGAGTTCGCTCAGACCCTTCGTGACGAGCTGATTGCCAACATCAAGCAGGCTCAGAAGATCTCGCTTGACGCCACCAAGACGTTCGTGAAGACCGTGTCGGCGCTCCCAGTTCCCGAGCTCCCCACCCTTCCGGGTGTCGACGAGTTCCCGAGCGCCGAGGCCGTCACGAACTTCACGTTCAACCTGGTCACCGACCTGCTCAACGCGCAGCGTGACTTCGCCCTTCAGTTGGCGAGCGTGCTGACCCCGGAGAAGACGGCCTAGTCCGTTTTTTTCGAATCCGCTACCATGCAGAACACGGAAGAGCCTGAATCGGTGAAAGAAAGCGACCCCCGGCAGGTGCTGGGTGGTTTCATACGGGTGCAGCGACAGATGGCAAATCTGTCGCTGCGCCAGCTTTCAGCGATGACCGAGATCTCGAACCCGTATCTGAGTCAGGTCGAACGCGGGCTGCACGAGCCGTCGATTCGCGTCTTGAAGTCGATCGCCGATGCGTTGAACGTGTCGGCGGAGATCCTCTTCGAGCAGGCGGGGCTGATCAAGGGCACCGAGAAATTCGGTGACGAGGCGACGGAGATGGCCATCCGGGCCGATCGTCGCCTCACCGATCCCCAACGCCACGCGCTGCTCGGGGTCTACCGGAGTTACGTCGAGTCGAATAACGTCGAAGCGACAAACCACAAGAAAACCCGTCCTAAAGAGGCGTAAGCAAGAAGCGGCGTGGTGATTTCGCTGCCGCACCCGTTCTGAGCTTTGCCGTACCGTGTGAACAATGAGTGGCGACCGGGACGTGTTTCGTTCACCTATGCTTGACATGCCAAGCGATTCATGCCTAAGGTCTCAGCACCACGGACACGTATCGAGATTTGAGGGATTGAAAGATGGCTACTGAGCACACCGAAGGTGAATCCGACGGTGGGGGCGCCACGCTTCAAGAACAGTTCCTCGAGGCGCTCCAGTTGACCCAAGAGGTCACCCAGCAGTTCGTGACCGCCTGGTTCGACGGCACGGTGGAGTTGGTCAGCCAGATGGCCGAACTCACCAAGGTCCCCGCCTTCGGAGCCCTTCCTGAGCCCGCGCAGCTCTTCGCACTGGCTCAAAAGATGGTGAACACCCAGCAGCTCTTCATCCAGGACACGGTGAGCCAGTCCGACCCGATCTCGTTTCTCTCCTCACTGAAGGCGGCCCAGTCGGCGCTGCTGCACAAACCGAACGAGATCGCCGCGGCGAACGCTCGGCTCGCGATCGGCCTTGACGCCGCGGTACGCGCGACAATCCAGTGCGCCGCAGGTAAATCGGTGTCGGCGCCGTTGTCGCCCGACGCCGGTGATAAGCGCTTCGCCGACCCGGCGTACAAAGAGAATCCGCTCTTCTTCTTGCTCGAACAGCAGTACCTCCTCGGGTGTCAGTTCCTCACCGAACTGCTCGACGCCGCCGAGCTGGATGGGGCCGAGGACGCCAAAGCGCGTTTCGCCGCCACGTTCATCCTCGACGCGCTCGCGCCCACCAATTCGCTGCTCGGTAACCCCGCCGCGCTGCGCGAGGCCCTCGACACCGGGGGGGAGAGCCTGGTTCGTGGCGCCCAGAACATGATGGACGACATCCAGAACCACGGCGGCTGGCCGTCCCAGGTCGACACGACGGGTTTCGAGGTCGGGGTGAACATGGCCGCCACGCCCGGCGCCGTCGTCTTTCGCAACGAGCTGATCGAGTTGATCCAGTACCGACCTCAGACCGCGCAGGTGTTCGAGGTGCCGCTGCTGTTCTGCCCACCGTGGATCAACAAGTACTACATCATGGACCTCGTCCCGGGAAAGAGTTTGATCGAATGGGCCGTCCAGCACGGCCACCAGTGCTTCGCCATCAGTTACCGCAACCCGGATTCGAGCATGCGCGACTTCGGCCTGGAGGACTACCTCGACAAGGGCCTCTTCGACGCGGTGCGCGTCATCAAAGAGATCACGGGAGCCCCCGAAGTGAATACGGTCTCGCTGTGCCTGGGCGGAACCCTGACGGCGATGGGACTCGCGTACAACGCGGCCGTGGGGGACACGTCGATCAAGTCCTCGACCTTCCTCAACACCAACACCGACTTCTCCATCCCGGGCGCGCTGGGCATCTTCACCGACGAGAGCACGATCGCGGAAATGGAAGAGCAGATGGACAAGGACGGCTACCTCGAAGCCGATCAGATGTCGCACGTCTTTGACGTCCTGCGGGCCAACGACCTGATCTTCCAGTACGTCGGCAACAACTGGCTGCAGGGCAAGTCGGCGCCCGCGTTCGACCTACTCGTGTGGAACGGCGACAGCACCCGGATGCCCGCCAAGATGCATTCGCAGTACCTGCGCTCGTGCTATCTCAACAACGAATATTCGCGTGGTGAGTTCGTCATCAAGGGTAAGAAACTCGACCCGAAGAAGGTCACCGTCGACACGTACGTGGTCGCGGCCATCAACGATCACATCGTGCTCTGGGCGTCCAGTTACAAGACCGCCCAGATGTTCTCCGGTCCGAACCGGTTCGTGCTGAGCACGGCCGGACATATCGCTGGCGTCGTGAATCCACCGAGCCCCAAGGCGAAGTTCTGGACCAGCGACGAACGACCGGTCGATCCCCTCGACTGGAAGCTGGGCGCCGAGACCGTCGACGACACGTGGTGGAACGACTGGACACAGTGGATCAAGGCCGAAGGAGGGAACGAGGTTCCCGCACCGACGTCACTCGGCACGATCGAACACCCCGCACTCGAGGCCGCGCCCGGCAAGTACGTGTTCAACTACGCGTGACGAACCTCGCCGAAGAGACGCGTGACTCACTGGTGACCTTGGCGCACGGGATCTCGGTCGCCGTCCGAGTCCAGGGTGAGGGTGACCCCCTGTTGCTCCTCAATGGCTTCACGCGTTCTCTGGAGAACTGGGGAACGTTCGTCGATGAGTTGCCCGGGCGCATGATCATAAGTTTCGATTCCCCCGGGGTCGGTGACAGTCCCGTGCCGCGACTGCCGCTCTCGATCGCGCATCTCGCCGACGTCGCCGCGTCGGTCCTCGACCACCTCGGCGTGGCGCGCGCGGACGTGCTCGGATTCTCCTACGGTGGCTTCGTCGCCCAGCAGATGGCCGTGTCGCACCCGGGTCGTATTCGCCGCCTCGTGCTGGTCTCGACCTCGTGCGGCCTCGGATCGACGTTCGGTAAGGTCGACCCGCTCGAGCGCGCGGTACTCGGCAAGGGCGCTACGGAGTGGCCCCACGTGCTGGGCGCGCTGTGGAACTCCATGGCTTTCGCCACGTGGTCCAGCATTTCCTTTCTCGGAGCAATCGATTCGCCGACGCTGGTCGTCTGCGGTAGCGACGACACCGTCGCGCCACCCGCCAACAGCCGCTCCTTGGCCCAACGGATACCGGACGCCTCGCTCGTCATGATCGAGGGAGGCCACGACCTGCAGTTGGCCGAGCCCGCGACGAGACTCGCCAAGGTTGTCGATCGTTTCCTCGTTCGAGAAGACAAAACGCCACACTCAACTGCGACGAATGACGTCGCCCTAAGCAAGGAAATGATATGACCGAACTACTTTTTGACGGACGGGTGGCGATCGTCACCGGCGCCGGCGGTGGCCTCGGTCGCAGCCACGCGCTGATGCTCGCGAGCCGCGGCGCTCGGGTGCTCGTCAATGACCTGGGCGGGGCGCTCGACGGCAGCGGGTCGTCCGCCTCGGCCGCGCAGCGCGTCGTCGACGAGATAACGAAGCTCGGTGGTATCGCGGTTGCGAACCACGACTCCGTCGCCACCGCCGCGGGAGGCGAGTCCATCGTCAACGCGGCGATCGATGCGTTTGGTCGAGTCGACATCCTCATCAACAATGCCGGCATCTTGCGTGACAAGGCCTTCCACAAGATGGACGAGGCCTACATCGACGCCGTGGTCGATGTCCACCTGAAGGGTGCGCTCTTCGTCAGCCGCCCCGCCTTCGCGCTCATGCGCACCCAGGGTTACGGACGAATCGTCAACACGAGTTCGGCCTCGGGACTCTTCGGCAACTTCGGCCAAGCGAACTACGGTGCCGCCAAAGCAGGCCTCGCCGGTCTCACTCGCGTGCTGGCCATCGAAGGTGCCGAGCACGGCATCAAAGTCAACGCCATCGCGCCGATCGCGCTCACGCGGATGACCGAGGGAATCCTCGGGGACCTCGCCGCCAAGGTCGCCCCCGAGACGGTGAGCCCGTTGGTCATCTATCTCGCCAACGAGGAGTGCTCGGTCAACGGGAACGTCTACTCAGTGGCCGGAGGTCGCATCGCGCGGATCTTCGTGGCCGAGACCTACGGCGTCGTGCTGAAGGAGAACACGCCGGAGGCGATCATGGCTCGTTGGAGCGAGATCGACGAAGTTGATGACACGCGTCTGCACGAGCCCACCTCGCTCGACAGCGAGACCGCCATCATCGCCAAGGCACTCGCCGAAGCCAACTAAGTGACGCGCTAAAGCGCACGCAGCCGACTGCCTCGGTCGTTCGCGTTCGCAGATCGCAGGCGACCGCTCTCAGTTCGAACGTTCCGCGAGCGTTGTCGATCGACCTTCGCGCAGTTCGCGACGCCACGCCGCACTCGTGGTGACGCGGTCGCGAGGTCTCAAACTATGTCAACCACTTGAGAACTATGTACTCGTTTTCTATACGCCTTGTCACATATGGATAGCGTGAGACAAAAAGGTGGTGGCGATGACAGAGCAGCGAGTGGCATTGGTAACCGGCGGCACCCGAGGAATCGGACGCGCGATAACACTGGGGCTCGCCGAAACCGGTGTGCACGTCGCGGCCGGTTACCTCTCCGACGAAGACTCCGCGAAAGCGACGATGGACGCCGCGAGCGGAATGAGCGGCTCGGTGAGCGTGCACCGCGTCAACGTGGGCGAGCCCGAGGAGTGCACGCAGTACGCCCAGGACGTCATTGAGCAGTTCGGTCGAGTCGACTACCTCGTGAACAACGCCGGCATCACCATCGACCGCACCGTGCGGCGCATGACGGTGGACGACTGGCACAAGGTCATGAGGGTCAACATCTCGGGGTGCTTCTACATGGTCAAGGGCGTCATCGAACACATGATCGAGCGCAAGTCCGGTCGGATCGTGAACATCAGTTCGATCATCGGCGAGACGGGCAACGTCGGCCAGGCGAACTACGCCACCGCGAAGTCGGGTCTCTTCGGGCTCACCAAGTCCCTGGCGCTCGAACTGGCCAACAAGGGGATCACGGTGAACAGTGTGGCCCCCGGATTCATTGCCACCGACATGCTCGCGTCGGTGCCGCCGGAGATCCTCGAACAGATCATCGGCAAGATCCCGGTCGCTCGCCTCGGGAACCCCGAAGACGTGGCCTTCGCCGTGATCAACCTCTGCGACGACCGCGCGTCGTACATCACGGGTGCGGTGATTCCGGTCAACGGCGGCCTCGACATGTGACATCGGCGTCGGCGCGAAACTCCAGTTGGCGCCGGTTGTTTCTGTGTTCTTGTGTGACATCGACGACTCACTAGTGTGCGTGCTATCTCGAAGGTCGTCCCCGTGAACATCGTCACGCTCTGCACCGGTAACGTCGCGCGATCGGTGATGCTCGGTTACATGTTGACCACACTCGCTGCGGCCAACGACCGAGCGTGGCACGTTCGAACGGCCGGTACCCACGTGGTCGAAGGCTCGGCGATGAGTGGGCGCACGCGCCACGCGTTGATAAAGATCGAAGAGCTCGGAGAACACCGCTACGGCGCGCACCGAAGCCATCAACTCGATGAAGACGACGTCGAGTGGGCCAACGTGATCCTCTGCGCGGAAGTCGACAACGTGAACTTCGTTCGAGTGCACTTTGGACGTGGCGGCGAGAAAGCGGTGCAACTCGCGCAGTTCGTTCGATTCGCTCCACTCGATGGTGACCTCGACGCGCAACTACGCGCGACCCGGTCACACGGACCGTCGACGCAGTTCAATGTCGACGACCCGGCCGGCGGCGACCAGGCGATCTACGACGCGTGCGCACGACAGCTGTGGGACCTCGCGCAGGCCTTCGCACTGATCGTCGGAGAAGGCGTCAATTAGTCCTGGTGGACGGTTCGCAGTCCGCCCCACGCGAGCGTGGCGCTTCGTTCGGCGAGACGCTCGGCCGCTCCCGGGGCCGGCGGTGGCCAGCTTTTTGACTCTTGTTGTTCCAGCCACACGATCGCCGCGCCCTCGGCGATGCCGACCACGCCGCCGGCGAGTTGACGGCGATGGTCCTCACTCATCGAGGGATCGAAGAACGGGAACATGAAGGAGATGAGTCCGAGTTCGAGGGCGCGCAGCTCCTTGGCGGTGTCGCCCTCGTGCGAGTGAATGAAGAGAATGCGAAAGGCGTCGGTCTCACTCACGACCATTTCGAAATAGACGCGGAAGGCGACTTCGATCTTCGCGCGCGGCGTCTCGGCGGCGTTCACCGCGACCTTGAGTGACGCGAGCAACGTCTCGGCCAACTCGGCCACGATCTCGCGATAGAGGTCGGTCTTCGATTCGAAGTACTGATACAGGATCGGTTTCGTGAATCCGGCTTCGCGCGCGATGTCGTCCATCGTGGTCGACTGGAATCCGCGCTCCGCGAAGAGCGATTTGGCGACGCTCAGCAGCTGCTCTCGACGCTCCGCGTGTTGGGGCCGGTCGTCCTGGATCACCATATGGCTAGAGGCTAGTTGGCCCTTGTCGGACACCCATTGAATCCAGGAGGTCGCTGAGGCGAGTGGGAAGCGTCGCGATGTTGAAGTGTTCCAGGGCGATCGAGAGGTTGTGCGCGTAGAGCGCGTAGTCAGGATGTTCGAGGAACGACTCGATCGCGACGACGTCACCGAGGTCGAAGAATCGAAAGCCGTAGTCGATGATCTCGCACGCGACCGGGTACGGGTAGAGCGCGAGCGGACGTCGGTGTGTCACCGATTCGAGCACCGGGTTGCCGAAACCCTCCCACGTCGAGGGCATCACGACGAGGTCGCCCGCCGCATAGGCGTCGTCGACGCCAACGCCGTCGGGGAGGCCCCGTCGCACGTCGACACTCGCCGATCGAATCAGTTCGTCCAGCGTCGATTCGTAGCCATCCTCGGCCGGACCGAGCAACCAGAAGACCGCGTCGAGCGCCTCGCACAACGCGAGGGCGCCTTCGACGTTCTTGCGCGGCAGGGCGCGTGACGGCATCACGACCAACGTCCGCGCGTCGACGTCGAGACTCAGTCGCGTCGAGTCGCGCCGACCCCTGGGCGGCTCGCAGTCGAAGGTGTTCATGATCGTCACCGCGTCGACGCCGCGTTCGAGGAGTTCCCGGCGTGAGAGTTCGTTGATGGTGACGTGGCGCCAGAGCGGGTCCGTTCGCGGTCCCTCGAGGTGAGCGAGATGAGGACGTTGCCACGGGAGGTCGTGGTGGTGGAAGATCGCGCGACGGCCTTCGAGGACGTGATACAGGACGTCGCGCGCGTCGAGATTCAGTGGGAGTGACGCGAGGTTCTCCACGATCACCACGTCGGCGTCGACGAGAGCTGCTCCGAGCACTTCGATCGAGACTGACGTCGTGGCGTTAATCGCGAGGCTCGGAATGAGCAGGTCGGCGACACCTTCTCCGGCGACGCTCTCCACGCGATGTCCGAGGGTCGTGAGGGCGCGGGTCCACTTCGCCGACTCGATCGAGACGCCGTCGGTTCCCCCGAGTCGGAAGCTGACGACGACGATGCGAGCCACGGGCCCAAGGCTAGGCAGGCTCAGTGACGAAATTGGCACCAGTAGTAAGGTGGTCTTTCGGTGCGGACCGCTGGTCGGTGCCTTTTCTGGAGGACTGTCGGTGGCCAAACGAGCACTTATTACCGGAATCACCGGTCAAGACGGCTCCTACCTGGCCGAACTGTTGCTCGACAAGGGCTACGAGGTCATCGGGCTGATCAGGCGCAGTTCCACGCTGACGATCGAGCGGATCAGCCACATCCAGGACCAGATCACGCTCATCTCCGGTGACCTCGTGGACGAGGTCTCGCTCATCAACGTGCTGCGTGACTATCGGCCGGCCGAGGTCTACAACCTGGCCGCCCAGAGCTTCGTACAGACCTCGTGGACGCAGCCGGTGTTGACCGGGGAGGTCACCGCGCTCGGTGTCACGCGGATGCTCGACGCCATTCGCATCGTCGACCCGGAGATCCGCTTCTACCAAGCCAGCTCATCTGAGATGTTCGGTCGGGTGCGAACGGTGCCCCAGGACGAAGACACCGCGTTCTACCCGCGCAGCCCCTACGGCGTCGCGAAGGTCTACGGTCACTGGATCACGGTCAACTACCGCGAGAGCTACAACCTGCACGCGTCATCGGGGATCTTGTTCAACCACGAGTCGCCACGACGGGGACTCGAGTTCGTCACTCGAAAGGTCACGCACGGCGCGGCGCGCATCAAGGCCGGACTCGACACCACGCTTCGCCTCGGCAACCTCGACGCGCACCGCGACTGGGGCTACGCCGGCGATTATGTGCGCGCGATTTGGGCCATGCTCCAGCGTGAGACGCCCGATGACTTCGTCGTCGCGACCGGCCAGTCGCACTCGGTGCGCGAGCTCTGCGAGGTCGCCTTCACGGCCGCCGGGCTGAACTACGAGGACCACGTCGTCGTCGATCCGGCGTTCATTCGACCGGCCGAGGTCGACCTGTTGGTCGGCGACGCCACGAAGGCGCACGAGCAGTTGGGTTGGAAGTGCGAAGTCGACTTCTTCGGCTTGGTCGAGATGATGGTGGCCGCGGACATCGACGCCCTGGCCCGGTAGGCCCGTGACGCTCGAAGGAACCTCGGTCGTCTTGCACGACGCCGTGTCGATGGCGAGCGGTTTCCCCCTCCTGAGCGGTGTCGACGTCGAACTGCACTCGTCTTCGCTCACCGTGTTGGTCGGCGCGAACGGGGCCGGCAAGACCAGTCTCTTGCGCCTGCTCGCGGGACTGATCCCACTCAGCGCGGGGGAGGGCTCGGTCCTCGACATGGACCTCGCCACCGTCGACCGACGCCAGCTCCGGCGTCGCGTCGGATGGCTCGGTCACGAGGGCTCCTTCTACGACGATCTCACGGTCACCGAGAACCTGGTCTTCGCGGCCAAGGCGCTGGGGCGGCCCGTCGACGAACTGCCGACGGTCCTGGAGCGCGTCGACCTCAGCGGCCGTCGTGACACGGTCGCCAAACAGCTCTCGGCCGGCCAGCGTCGACGTCTGGGACTGGCGTGGCTGTTGCTGCGTCGACCCGAGCTGTGGCTCCTCGATGAGCCCTACGCCTCGCTCGACGACGAGGGGCGCACGTTCTTCGACGCCCTGCTCGGCGACGTCGTCGCACGCGGCGCGACGGTGGTCGTGAGCGCGCACGATCCGTTGCGCAGTGTCCACCTGCACCCTCGCACGCTGTCGATGGCCGGCGGTCGGATCGTGAGCGAGTCGTGATCCGCGTCGCGTTGCTCGTGGCCGGCAAGGACCTGCGCGTGGAGCGACGCAGTCGCGTGCTGCTCTGGCAGGTGGTCCCCTTTGGCGTCATGGCGCTCTTGCTGTGCGGCCTGGCGCTCGGGTCCGCCCAGGCCGGCCACTCGTCGGCGGCGCCGGGACTGTTCTACTTGGTCGTCCTCTTGGTGGCCCTGCTCATGATCAATCGCAGTCACGCGATCGAGGCGACGCCAGGGACCCGGGCGTCGGTCGCGACGCTCGGACTCGACCCCGCGGGCGTCTTCTTGGGCAAGGCCGCGGCCCTGGCGGTCGAGCTCTGGCTGAGCGCGATAGTCCTACTCGCGGGCGCTGTCCTGGTCCTGCACACGGCCCTTCACGGTACCCTCGTGGCCTGTCCGAGCATCCTCGTCACCCTCGGCGCCATCGCGGCAGCGGGAACGCTCTACGGAGCCCTCACGAGCGGCGGGAACGCCGCCGCGACGCTCTTGCCCGTCCTCAGCCTCCCGACCTTCGCGCCGCTCTTGATCGCCGGTGAACGCTCGTTCTATTCGGCGCTCCACGGTGGCGCCCTCCTCGAGTGGTGGGTCATCTCGCTCGTGGCCCTGGCTGTATACCTCGCCCTCGGGATTCTCCTTTACGGTGTTCTCGAGGAATCGTGATGAAAGAGCTCAGTCAACGACTACTAGGACCGGCGACGATCGTCACCATGGCCCTCACCATCTGGCTGGGCATCTGGGTCACCCCGCCAGACAAGATCCAGGGCAACCTCGCACGCCTGCTCTACGTCCATCCGGCCATCGCCACGGTCGCGCTGTACCTCTCCTTCGGCACCGCAACCATCGCCAGCGCGCTGTATCTGTGGCGACGCACGCGCTCGAACACCATGGACCGCGTCGCGCACTGCGCGATGGAGGTGAGTCTCGTCTTCATCGTCCTCACGCTCATCACCGGTTCGATCTGGGGCCGACCGGCGTGGGGCGTCTGGTGGGCGTGGGACGCGCGGCTCACGACGACGGCGATCCTCGGCGTCCTCGCGCTGGGCTACCTGGCGCTTCGCCGGGCCAACGACGACTTCGAACTGCGCGCTCGTCGCAGTGCCGTCTTCGCGATCATCGCGGCGATCAACGTGCCCATCGATCACTTCTCCGTGGACTGGTGGCACACGTTGCACCAGGGCGCGACGTTGTTTGGACCGAACCGCACGTTCCACGTCCACGGCAGCATGCTCTGGACGTTGCTCCTTAGCTTCGTCGCCTTCTCGCTCGCGTACGTGTGGCTGCTGCGCGCGCGCTATCGACTCGAAGTGAAGCGCGAACGTTCGAGCACCGAGACGATCGAAGTGGCGTTAGAGCGGCGTCGCGCCGAGGGGGTCCACTAGTGGACTACGTCACCGCCGGATATTCCTTCGCCTTTGGGGGGCTGGCGCTCTACGCGCTGTCGATCTGGTGGCGAGGGCGAGACCTTGACTGAGACGAACCTCGACCTCACGCCCGTCGCACCGCCCGCGTCGAAGAGCTCCAGTCGACGTCGCAGCATCGGCGTGATCGTCGTGCTCGTGCTCGCGATACTGGCGCTCCTCAGCCAGGGTCTCCTGCGCAACTTGAACTACTTCGACACCGTCGACCAGGTCTTCGCCAGTCGCGTCAAGATCGGTACGACCACGATCCGCCTCGAGGGCGTCGTGAAGCCCCACACCATCACGCGCACCTCGAGTGGCGCGTCGTTCTGGATGACCGGTACCGGTACCCACGAGGTCTACGTGATCAGTCGCGGGACGCCGCCGGAGCTCTTCCAGGCCGACATCCCCGTCGTCGTCGAGGGCCACTTCACGACGAGCCACTCGACGACGTTCGACGGCACGCAGATCCTGGTGAAGCACACCGCGACCTACATCGCCCAACACCCGAAACGGGTGAAGGCGCCCAACGGCAGCGTGCGATGACGCTCACGTGGCTCGGGCGCGTCGCGCTCTACGTCGCCTTCCTCGCCACCCTCGGCGGCATCGTCCACCAGGTCATCTCGCTACGCACGAAGCGGCCGTCGCGTTCGCTGCGCTGGGCGTTGGTCTCACTCGCCGGTGTCGTCGGTGCCGTCGCGGTGATGCAGTTCGCGCTCATCACGCACAACTTCTCGTTGGCCTACGTGTCGGAGAACAACGCGACGTTCACGCCGCTGCTCTATTCGATCACCGGCATGTGGTCGGCGCTCGAGGGATCACTGCTGTTGTGGTCACTGCTGCTGTGCGCGATCATCGTCGTCGTTCTCTACTACTACCGACGGCGTTCCAACGACGAGGTGGTGTCGTGGGCCAGTGTCGTGCTCTTCGGCGTGAGCGCGTTCTTCTTGGGCTTGATGTGCGGCCCGGCCGATCCGTTCATCCATAACGCCTCGCGGGTCTTGCAGGGCGCCGGTCCGAACGCGCTGTTACAGGACAACCCGCTCGTCGCGATCCATCCGCCGCTGCTCTACATGGGCTTTGTCGGCTTCACGGCGCCCTTCGCTTTCGCGATCGCGATGCTCATCACCGGTCGGGTCCATGACCGTTGGCCGTTAGAGCAACGTCGCTGGACGGTGCTCGCCTGGGGCGTCCTGTCGGTCGGGATCGTGTTGGGCGCGTGGTGGAGCTACCAGGTGCTCGGCTGGGGCGGCTTCTGGGGCTGGGACCCGGTCGAGAACGCGGCGTTGCTGCCGTGGCTCACCGCGACGGCCTACATCCACTCGGTCATCGTGCAGGACCGTCGAGGACTCTTTCGGGTGTGGAACCTGTCGTTGGCGATCGCCACCTTCTCCCTCACGATCCTCGGGACCTTCTTCACCCGCTCGGGCGTGCTGCAGAGCGTCCACGCGTTCTCCTCGAGCACGCTCGGTCCGATCTTGATCGGCTTCTTCGGCGTCACCGTCGCGCTCGGCGTGGGACTGCTCGCGTGGCGCGGCGACCGACTGCGTTCGCCCGTTGGCGTGGACCATCCGCTCTCCAAGGAGGGTCTCTTCATCGCCAACAACGTGCTCTTCGTCGGCTTCGCGGTCGTCGTGCTGCTCGGCACCGTCTTCCCTTTGCTCTACGAGGCCGTCAACGGCGGCCAGGTGACGGTCGGCACGCCGTACTTCGCCACGGTCGCGGTGCCGATGAGCATCGTGTTGTTGGTCTTGATGTCGCTCGCCCCACTGGTCGGATGGCGCACGCTCGACGCGAGCGTGCTGTGGTCACGTGTTCGCTTCGGCGCGTGGACGTCGCTCGTCATCGTGGTCGCACTGATCCTCGCCGGCGTGCGCCGTCCGATGGTGCTGTTCGCGTACTTCCTCGCGACGGCCGCCGGCGGAGCGGCGATACGCACGCTGCGCGGCGCGTTCCTCGCGGCGCGCCGTCGTCACCAGCCGTGGTACGACGCGCTTCGCGGACCGAGCGCGGGCGGGATGGTCGTGCACCTCGGTGTGGTCGTCATGGCGCTGGCGATCGTCACGTCGACGTCGTACACGACGCGCAACGAGGTGACACTCGCCACGGGACAGAGCACCGTCGTGTCCGGTCAGTACATCACGTTCCACGGCTTTCGAACGGTGAAGGACCCTCTTGAGACCGCGACGCAGTTACGCGTCGAGGTCGATCACCACGCCCTCTTGCCGGCGGTCACGACCTACCACGGGCGAGGGACCCAACCGGTCGGCACGCCGGCCATCGACTCGAATCTCGCTCGCGACGTCTACCTGACCTTCGACGCCGTCGGTGGCACCGGCGCGGCCTCGGGAGCCCAGGTAAAGGGCAGCCTCCCGGCCGGGTCGGTCGTGATCGGCGTCACGGTCGAGCCACTGATCGCGTGGCTCTGGATCGGCGGACTGCTGCTCGGCGTCGGCTCAGCGCTGTCGTTCCTTCGCCGACGACACGGTGACGAGGTTGAATCGTGAAGCGAACCGTGACGATCATCTCCGTGGTGGTGCTGGCTATCGTGATCGCGCTCTCCGCGTTCCTCGCAACGCGAAATCCGGTGAGTCCGGCGACCGTAGCGCCGAGTCCGCTCCTTGGCAAAGTCGCGCCGACGTTGAAGGGACACGAACTGGGCGGCGGCATGTTCTCGCTGAGGAGTGAGCGCGGAAAAATAGTCATCGTGAACTTCTGGGCGTCGTGGTGCGGGCCGTGCATCCAGGAGGCCCCGGAACTCTCGACCTACGCGTGGCACGTCCGCAATAACGGCGTCGTCGTGGTCGGCGTCGTCTTCAATGACCCGGTCTCCCAGGCGACGGCCTTCGCGGCGCACTACGGCTCGCTCTATCCCTCGATCGTCGATCCCAACGGCGTCATCGCCAACAGTTACGGCGTCATCTCACCGCCGACGACGTTCGTGATAAATCGCCAGGGCCGCGTCGCGGCGACGCTGCTCGGCGCGACGACGGCCAAGCAGTTGGCGGCCGTGGTGGCGAAGGTCTCCTCGTGAACGTCGTCAAGTCCTTTCGGCTGTGGTGCCTGGCCTTCCTCTGCGTCCTTGCAGTGGTGCTCCTCGAAGCGCCGAGTATCGCCTCCACGCAGGGTCGCATCGACCACTTGGAGACACTGGTCAAGTGCCCGGCGTGCGACGACCTCTCGGTCGCCGAGAGCAACGCCACGTCTTCGATCGCCGTGCGTCACGACATCGCGCGTCGGGTGAAAGAGGGCGAGTCCGACAACAAGATCCTGACCTCGTTGGAGGCGACCTACGGCACGTCGATCCTGCTCAGTCCCTCGACGACGGGACTGGGTCTCCTTCTCTGGCTCGTACCCGTGGCGGCGCTGTTGGCGCTGCTCGTCGCCGGCGTCCGATTGGCGAGACGACGATGAACCGCGACGCCGCACAACTGCGCGACGAGATCCGACTGCGCGAGGCGTCGCTCAACGACGCGCTCCGCGAACGTGACGCGGGCGAACTCAACGCGGATCAGTTCGAAACCATTCGACAACGTGAGGGAGTCGCGTTAGAGGCGGCGCGCAACGAGCTTGGCGAACTCATCGTGAACGTTGCAGCGACGCAGGCCCGACGCCGAATACGACGAACGCGCTGGCTCGTGGTGGCGTTGGTCTGTTTCGCGCTCGTGCTGATCTACGCCCTTTTCTCCTCGACGACACCGCGACAGGCGGGCAACTCCGGTGACGGCGGCATCGACCTCACGCGTTCCCAGTTGATCGACCGGCTGCTCACCCAGGCCGAAGTCGACGTCGCCAACAAACAAGACGTCACCGCCCTCAGCGCCTACGCCAAGGTCCTCAACCTCGATCCGAAGAACGTCACGGCGCTCACCCAGAGCGGATGGCTCGACTTCACGGCGGGGAGCGCCGTGAAGAAGTCATCGGTCGTCGAGGTCGGTATCCGGGAGTTGGAGAAGGCGATCGCCGTGGCGCCTCGCCAGTCGGCACCGCGGCTCTACTTCGCGATCGTCGCCGACTCGACGCCGGGCAATCAGCACGTCGCAAAGACCGAGTTCGAAGTGTTCTTGAAGTTGAATCCGTCGGTCGATCAAATGGCGATCGCGCGACCGTTCCTGACGAAGCTCGGGATCAAGACTCCGTCGTAGGGCACGGGAGCTAGGTAGAAGGTAGTGAATTCCCGAGAGATTGAAGACTAAAAGAACTCAACTCACCCCTTGACTTTGTGGTACAAAGTAATGTAGCTTTGCGTGACAAAGTAAACGAAGGAGTGAGATGAACGAATCCCACGACAGCACTGAAACTCCCGCCAATGGGGAGGAAACACTCGATCCGCGTGACGCGGCCACACTGTTGACCCAGACCAAAGACAAGGCCACACGCGAACTGGAGGTCAATTCGATGCTGCTCTGTCTCCTTGGCGGCTCCTCGATCATCATTGGGTTTGGCATTCTTTGGATGTCGGTCCGCAATCAGCACCCCTATCAAGGTCCGACGCCGGGCTCGATCGGTCTGTTCTATCTCCTGATCTTGGGTATCGACGTCGTGGCGATCGCGGCCTATCGGCGATCGAGTCGGGGAGTACGCGGACAGCGACGTAAGGACCGGCAGATCATCGGGGCCGTTGGCGCCACGGGTTTGGTGGGGATCTTCGTCGTCATGGGTGCGCTCGAACACGCCGGCGTGAGCCACTCCGTCGTCTACGGGATTTATCCGGCGACGGTACCGCTCGTGTTCTTCGGTCTCATCGGGGCGGTAGGTGCGGCGTCGCGTGAAGATTGGACCCTCTTCACTGCCGCCCTTATCATCTCGTTGGTCGCAGCCGGCGCTGCGTTCGGCGGGCCTGCGGGAGCGTGGTTCATCACCGGACTGGGAAGCGGCGTCGTTCTGTTCGGTTGTGCCGGGGTCAAGCTCATTCAGCGTCGAGCTCGATGACCGACGACGAACTCGACCCGCTCATCCATGTTCCCGCGAGGTTGCGGATACTGGCGACGTTGGCGGCGTTGCACGAAGGTGACACGCTTTCCTTCACCCGCCTCCAAGAGATGATCGAACTCACTTCCGGAAATCTGATTACTCACTTACGCAAACTGGAAGACGCCCGCTACGTGAAGAGCGACAAGACCGGTTCGGGAATCGCGTCACGCACGTCAGTTGCGCTCACGACCCGCGGTCGCGAGGCGCTCGACGCGTACGCACGAGCGCTCCGCGCGGTCCTCGACGGAATTTAAGCCCGCTCTCAGCATCTGCAATTTGACCATTCTTGTTCGATATGCGAACATTTCCTAGCCAGGAGTGATTGCGGCCAAAGGATGAGGTTCGGTGGAAGAAAGCAATCGGATGTTCGTGCAGTCCCTCGAACGTGGACTGGACGTCATTCGTTCCTTCAGCGAGGAGTCGCCCCGACAGTCGCTGAGTGAGGTCGCGCGTCGCACCGGGTACAGCCGGGCCTCGTGCCGCCGCCTGCTCTTCACGTTGGAGGCCCTCGGCTACGTCGGCGTGGACGGACGCGAGTTCTTCTTGCAGCCCCGGATCCTCGACATCGGGTACTCGTTCCTCACGTCGCTGCCGTTTCGCGACATCGTCGAGCCCTTCATCCAGGACCTGAGCGACAAGGTGCGCGAGTCGGTCTCGGTCTCGGTGCTCGACGGCTCGGACATCGTCTTCGTGAGCCGGGTCGCGGCCTCGCGCATCATGACGTTGTCGCTCTCGGTCGGCAGCCGACTTCCGGCGTACTGCACGTCGACCGGGCGAGTGCTGCTGGCGGCGATGCCCGTCGCCGAACAGCGACGGCACCTCGGGAGTAAACCACTGGTCGCGCTCACGAAGTTCACCCTGCACCGCGAGAGCGACATCTTGAGCGAGTTGGAGAAGGTCGCCAAACGGGGCTGGGCTCTCAACGACCAGGAGCTCGAGATCGGCCTGCGCGCGGTCGCGGCGCCGATCCGCGACTCGACCGGGCGCACGGTGGCCGCGATCAACATCTCGACGCCCGTGGGTCGCACCAATTTGAAGGAACTACGCGAGGAGTTGGTGCCGCAACTGCTCGCCACGACCCAGCGCGTGAACTCCATCCTCGCCAAGCGTTGAGTCGAACTTCGCCTTGAGCGATTCATCGCTACGATTTGCCAACCACGAAAGTATCGAGAGCGAGGGCCGTGGACGAACTCCCATTGGATCACCCGTTCGTCGACAGCGACGTGGTCACCGACGAGGAGGTTGAAACCCGCACCAGGCGTCGCTGGCCCATCGTGGTGGTCTCGTTGGTGATCGTCATCGTCGCCGTCGGGGTCGCTTGGTACGTCGCGGCGAGTCACTACCAGCCGTTCGCCCTGAACCTCGAAGGAAATTACGGTGCGGAGGTTCTCACGTCGAACGGCTCGCTCGCCACCAACCAGGTCGTCGGTGGCCTAGGCGCGACCCGGATGATCTGGACGGAGCCGAGTGGGTCGTTTCGCGTCGAGACGGTGGTCACGCTGAATAATGTCCAGCGCTTCGGCGTCACCATTGACAAGGTCCTCGCGCCGCCGAACCCGTCTGGCACGTCCAACGTGCGCACCTACTTCGACTCGAAGGGAGTTGACGAAGGCTTCTACGGCTACAAGGGTGGTCCCGCGTTCAAGCCATCGTCCCTCGCGAGCGGAGGATCGCTGACGCTCGTGGTGCATTGGAATCAACAGTGCGTGCCCGCGTCAGCACAAAGCGCGGTGACCACGTACTCGAGTCTGCCCGTCGAGTTCACGTTCATGGGATTTCGTCACACGGTGAACGTCCGCATCGGCGCCCTCACGATCAAGCCCCGACCGACCTGCTGATTCAGACGTGGCCGCGTGGCGCGGGACTGGCCATGATCAGGAAGTGACGCGACAGTCGACGTCGCCGCGGGCTCGGGACGTCAACGTCACGCTGCGACGTTCCGCACCGAGGCCGTCGAGCATGCCGGAGATGAGTCCGCGGTCGACGGCGCACAGGACCGGGTGATGCTGGGCCGCGGTGCCAAAGGGACAGTTGTCCAAGACGACCGACAGTGCGAGGTTGTGCTCCTCGGCGCGGGCGGCGAATCCGTGCGCCGTCAGGATTCCGGCGATCGACTCCATGGCCGCCTTGAGACTGAGATTCGGTTCTCCCGATCCCACGGTCGCGGCCAGGGTCCGTCCGTATTCGACGCCGACGTCGTGGGACATGGACTCCGCCGCCTCGGGGCCGAGGCGTTCCAGGGCCATCTCCAAGAGCGCGACCAGCAGGGCGTCGCGGCGCATCGAGCCGTCCAGGACGAATCCGTCGTCGACGACGCGGTAGCCCTTGGCCGGCCGTCCGACCGTCGACTTGTGGACGTTGTCGAAGGTGACGTAGCCCGACTCGGTGAGGCGCTCGAGGTGGTGACGCACCACGTTGGCGTGGACCAGGCAGTGCGCCGAGAGCTCGGTGGCCGTCGCGCCTGGGTTCTCACGCAGGTAGAGGTAGATCTTGCGGCGCGTGTTGTCGCCGAATGAGTGCGTCAAACTCGTGACGTTGGCCGTGAAGACGGCGGGGTCGAGACCGTGCTCGTTGATCGAAGTTGACACGTAGAAAGTCTAGGACCGCCCTGGTCTTGCGCGCCGGTAACCTCAGAAGGCTCTCTCAAAGGAACTCCGTGACGACGACCAGCCCGCACCACAGCGAACTCAGCGACATCGTGGAGCCCCAATTGGTGCGCTCGTTGGGCGAACTGGGCTTCCTCGGTGCGGTGACCGAGACCGGTGGATCGTTGAAGGTCGAACTCGTGTTGCCGGTGTCCAGTTGGCCCAATCTCGCACTGCTCGAAGCGTCGATCACGTCTGTCGCCCCCGACGCGACGATCGTCGTTCGGCCCATGAACGAAGAGGAGCTGCTCGGACTGCGCAACTTCCTTCGCGGCGCCATGGCCGGGGACCCGGGTCCGGGCGAACACGCCCACGGCGACGTGCCACCCAAGTTCCTCGACAAGCTCTCCAAGACGCGCATCCTGGGCATCTCTTCGGGCAAGGGGGGAGTGGGCAAGTCCTCGGTCACGGTGAATCTCGCGATCGCGCTGGCCCAGAGTGGTCACGACGTGGGCGTGCTCGACGCCGACGTGTACGGCTTCTCGTTGCCCAAGATGCTCGGCGCGGTGAACGATCCGATCGTGCTCGGCGACACGGTCATCCCCACGTTGGCCCACGGCGTGCGTTGCGTGTCGATGGGGTACTTCGTGCCCGACGAACAGCCGGTCATCTGGCGCGGCCCGATGCTGCACAAGGCGATCCAGCAACTCGTCTCCGAGGCCTGGTGGGACGAGCCCGATTTCTTGTTGATCGACATGCCGCCCGGCACCGGCGACGTGGCGTTGACGCTCTCTGAAGTTTTGCCGCGCATCGAGATGTACGTGGTCACCACACCACAGGCGGCCGCACAGCGCGTCGCGCAACGTTCGGCGTACGCGGCGCGCAAACTCAAGCTCAGTGTGCGCGGCGTCATCGAGAACATGAGTTGGTTCACCGGCGACGACGCAAAACGTTACGAGATCTTCGGAGCCGGCGGCGGTGCTCGCCTCGCCCAGGAACTCGGCATCGCGTTGCTGGGTCAGATCCCCCTCGACACCAAGCTGCGCGAGGGTGGTGACGTGGGCGAGCCGATCGTGGTGCACGATCCCGAGAGCGAAGTCGCTTTGGCTTTCAGGGCCTTGGCGGCGACGATAGTGAACCAGGGACCCGCGCGCGTCTATCGACAGGAACTCAAACTGTCCTGACGTGCGAGTCCGGCCAACCGACAAAGGAGATCAAATGACGGCAACCCTGAAGATAACGCATAAGTCAATCGGCGTCGAGGTCCGACGCGGCACGTACGAGATCGTGGTCGACGGTCAGAGTGCCGGATCGCTCCAGATGAACGACACGCTCGAGATACCAGTTGAGCCCGGAAGTCATAGCGTGCAACTGCGCAGCGGCCGAAAGTCCAGTCGCACTGAGACCTTCGTGGTCGCCGAGGGCCAAACCGTCGCCTTTCGTTGCACCGGAAAGAGCTTTCTGCCGATCTTCATCGCGTCCTTCTTCGTTCCCAGCCTGGCGCTCCAGCTCCGCCGTGAAATTTCTTGACGACACCGTTGCTGGCCGACGAGCGCCACTGCGTGAAGACTCCAAATGTTCGTCACACACGAACAACACATGCTCCGTCGCCAATCGGGTTCGCTGAAAAGGGTCTAGACAATTTAAGTTCAATCTGATAATTTGCCGCTCACTGGGCAAATGCGCTCGGGCTATCGGGGGGATAGACATGGATGAGACCGACACTGCGGGCCTAGGCACGGGTCAATCAGACCAGAAGGACCTCGCCGGATTCGGCTACAAGCAAGAGTTGCACCGAACGCTCGGATTCTTCAGTTCCTTCGCCGCCGCGTTCAGCTACATCTCACCGTCGACCGGTATCTTCACCCTCTTCTATCTCGGACTCACGACCATCGGCGGTGTCTTCATCTGGAGCTGGCCGATCGTCGCGGTGGGCCAGATGCTGGTGGCCCTCAACTTCGCCGAGGTCTCGAGTCACTTCCCGATCGCCGGATCGGTCTTCCAGTGGACCAAATACCTGGCCGGGCGCCCGTACGCCTGGTTCACCGGCTGGATCTACATCTTTGCCGGCGTACTCACGGTGACCGCGGTGGTCGTGACGCTGCCGCTCACGATCCTGCCCATGTTGTCGTTGATGGGTTGGAATCTCGATACCACCGCCAATCACGACGAGATCATTGTCGCCGCGATCACCCTCGTCGTCATCACCGTGCTGAACATCTACAGCGTGAAGGTTGTGTCGGTCGTCAATAACACCGGGGTGTTCTTCGAGATCGTGGGTCTAGTGATCTTCGCCGCCGTGATGCTGATCGTGCACCGTCACCAGCCGATCTCGGTCGTGACGAACAGCGGGGGCCTGCACGTCGGCTTCGGATCGTTCTTCCTCGCGATGTTCATGAGCCTCTTCGTGATTTACGGGATGGATACCGCGTCCACGCTCGCGGAGGAGACCAAGGATCCCCGAAGGGCCGCGCCCAAGGCCGTGCTCTCGTCGGTCGGCGGTGCCTTCATCATCGGTGGGATCTTCCTCATCGCGGTCTTGATGGCCATTCCCAACTTGAAGTACGCCATCGCGCACAGTTGGGGACCGGCGCAGGTCATCGAGTCGAACTTCTCCAAGCCGTACGCGATCATCTATCTCGCCGTGGTGTCGGCCGCCATCCTGGTCTGCTGCCTCAGCATCATGACGGCGACGATCCGTCTGTGCTTCGGCATGGCCCGCGACAACCGCTTGCCGATATCACCGGCCCTGTCACGCGTGCACCCCAAGTTGCACACACCGATCTTCTCGTGCATCGTCATTGCGATCTTGGCCGCGATTCCGCTGTTCAAGTACGCCGGGGCCGGTTACGTGGCGATTGCGGCGACGGGAATGATCTACCTGGCGTACTTCCTCGGGAACTTGGCGGTGCTGCGCGCTCGTCTCAAGGGTTGGCCAAGGGAGAAGACGCCCTTCTCGCTGGGCAAGTGGGGAATACCCGTCAACGTCCTGGCCCTCCTCTGGGGCGGATCGATGTTGGTCAACTTCGCCTGGCCTCGAGCCGCCAGTAACCCGACGCCCAATCAGACGGCTGGCGCGCTCAGCACGGGTATTAGGGAACTCAACAAGGTGCCGATCCTCTACACCGTGCTCGGGGTCATCTTGCTCATCGGCGTGCTCTACTACTTCATCTCCGAGGTGCGTAAGCCGAAGGTCGAAATCGTGCGGCCATCGGAAACCGGCCCGGTCGTGATCCCGGCGGAGTCGCTGCCGTCGGACGAGGTCTGACGCTGGCGTCGTCTACTTCGGCGGTAGTTCGAAGGACCACACGAGCGTGCGGCTGCGGTCGGCGCGAAGGATGTCGGTCGCGCTCTCAACCGGTACACCGTTCGCGTCGAAGGCCTCTCGCTCGACGCGAAGTAGGGGAGTGCCACGCGTGACGTCGAGCAGACGAGCGGTGCGCGCGTTCGCCGCGATCGGCGAGATCCGCTCGACGGCGCGCACCGGTCGCGCGTCGTAACGACGCTCGAGGAGTTCGTAAATCGATCCGTGGAGCGGCTCGCTCAACAACCCGGCGAAGCGCTCGGCCGGGAAGCTCGAGTGCTCCAGCAGCACCGGAAGGTCGTTGGCGAAGCGCAGTCGGTCGATCTCGAAGACCTCGGCACCTTCGGAGAGTTGCAGCGCCTCCGCGGTCGGCGTGTCGGCCACGACACGTTCGGTTCGCAGCACCCTCGCGCCGGCGATGTGACCGAGGCGACGGGCCTGCTCGGAGAATCCGGCGAAGGTCGTGAGGTCGTACTCGATGACCGGCTCGGCGATGAACGTGCCGCCGTTTCGTCCCGTGCGACGGTGGATCAGTTTGCGAAGTTGTAGTTCAGCGAGCGCTTGGCGAACCGTCAAACGGTTGACGCCGAACTCCTTGGCGAGTTCACGTTCCGGAGGCAGCCGGTCACCGGTTCGAAAGTGTCCGAGCGTGATCGACGAGGCGACGGCGTTGGCGATTTGGGTGTGCAGCATCCCCTTGGAACGCGAAATCTTTGGTGGCCATTTGGAGTTCGGTGGCACAGTTAATCCTCTCAAAGAACAGTAACGGGCGGTATTCACTTGCCACGCCAACCGTTTTTGGTATAGACAGTTTAGCCAATAGCGTGCCGGGGGAGACACCATGATCGAGAGGGCGCGCGTGGTGGTGATCGGCGGCGGAATCGGCGGCTGTTCGATCCTCTACTGGCTCACTCGACTGGGCTGGAGCGACGTGGTGCTCGTCGAACGCTCCGAGTTGACCAGCGGCTCGACGTTCCATTCGGCCGGGCTCGTCGGGCAGTTGCGCAACTCCTTGTCGCTCACCCAGATGATGATGAATTCGGTCGATCTCTACCGGACCCTGGGCGAGGAGGTGGAGCTCGAGACCGGTTGGCGCGAGGTTGGATCGTTGCGACTCGCCTCGTCCCAAGAACACATGGAAGAGCTCGAGCGCCAGGCCGCCTGGGCCGAGACCTTCGGCCTCCCGCTGCATCTCATCACGGCCGACGAAGCGCAGTCGATGTTCCCGCCGATGTCCACCGACGGCGTGCTCGGCGCGGCGCTCTTGCCGTCGGACGGCTACGTCGATCCCAGCCAGTTGACGCTCGCCCTCGCCCGGGGCGCGCGCCAGCGCGGGGCGACGATCCTCACCAACACGCGCGTGACGGGCGTCACCGTCGAGAACAATCGCGTCCGTGCCGTCGACACCGACCAGGGCACGATCGAGTGCGAGTACGTCGTGAACGCCGGCGGCATCTACGCCCACGAGATCGGTCTCTTGGCCGGCGTCCACGTGCCGCTCGTCGCGATGGCCCACCAGTACGCGATCACCAAACCGACGGGACTCTCGCGCGACGTGCCGACGCTGCGCGACCCCGCACGGCTGGTCTACTTTCGCGCCGAGAGCGGCGGGCTCGTCGTCGGCGGCTACGAGCGCATTCCGTCGGTCTGGGGCCTCGGGGGCATCGCGTCGGATTTCAACTCATCCCTGCTCGAGCCGGACTGGGAACGATTCGCGCCGCTCTTCGAAGCGGCGATCTCACGCGTGCCCGAACTGGCCGACGCGGAGATCGTCACGTTGATCAACGGTCCCGAGGCCTTCACGCCCGACGGGGAGTTCATCCTCGGTGAGAGTGCGGTGGCGGGTTTCTGGGTGGCCGCCGGATTCTGCGCGCACGGTATCGCCGGTGCCGGGGGCATGGGCAGGCTGATGGCCGAATGGATCATCGAGGGACAACCGAGTCTGGACGCCTGGGCGCTCGACTCGCGGCGCTTCGGCCCGCAGTACCGGAGCCGCGACTACACGCTGGTGCGCACCGACGAGATCTACGCCACGTACTACGACGTCAAGTACCCCGGCCACGAACGCCAGGCTGGACGACCGCTCAAGGTCTCAGCGGTCAACGCACGCCAACGCGACCTCGGGGCCGCCTTCGGCGAGAAGTCCGGGTGGGAACGGGTCAACTGGTACGAGTCGAACGCCGATGCGGGTGACGAGTCGACGAGGCCTGACGGGTGGGCCGGGATGCTGTGGTCACCGGCCATCGGCGCCGAACACCTCGCCTGTCGACGTAGCGCCGCACTGTTCGACGAGAGTTCATTCTCCAAACTCGACGTGACGGGAACGGGCGCGGCCACGTTCCTCGAACGCCTGTGCGACAATGGCGTCGCGCGTCGTGTCGGGGCCGTCACCTACACGCAGTTGTTGAATCCCCGCGGCGGCGTCGAGTGCGACCTCACCGTCACGAGACTCGCCGAGGACCGCTTCCGCCTCGTCACCGGCACGGCCTTCGGCAATCACGACGGCGCGTGGATTCGCCAGCACCTGGACGACGACTCGGTCGTCGTCGAGGACGTCACGTCGAAGTTCGCCTGCTTCGCACTGTGGGGACCGCGGGCGCGCGCGATCCTTCAACCGCTCACGGAATCGGACGTCTCGCACGAGACGTTCGGGTACATGAGCGCGAAGGAGATCAACGTCGGACCGGTGCCCTGTCTCGCGGTGCGCGTCACGTTCGTCGGCGAACTGGGCTGGGAGCTCTACTGTCCGAGTGAGTACGCCGTCGCTCTATGGGACTCGTTGATGGCGGCCGGTCAGCCGCACGGACTCGTCCCCGGCGGCTATCGCGCGATCGAGTCACTGCGCCTCGAGAAGGGTTACCGCGTCTGGGGCAGTGACGTGACAGCGACCGATTCGCCCTTCGAGGCCGGATTGGGCTTCGCCGTGAAGATGAACAAGGGTGAGTTCATCGGGCGGAAAGCGCTCGAAGCCGCCGGTGAACCGACACGTCGGCTGGCCTGCCTGGTCCTCGACGACGCGCAATCGATTGTGCTGGGATCCGAGCCGGTGCGCTATGAGGGCAGGGCCCTCGGTCGGGTCACGAGCGGTGGCTACGGCTACAGCGTCGCCTCCTCAATCGCCTACGCCTACTTGCCGGCCGAGTTGGTCGCTCCGGGCACGAGGGTGAGCGTCGGCGTCTTCGGTCGTGACGTCGGTGCCGAGGTGAGGGCCGAACCACTCTTTGACCCGAGCAACGAGAAGGTGCGTGTCTAGGCCTCGGCGTCGCTGTAGCGCTTCGCCAAGCGCAGGTGTGTGTCAATGTCACCCTCATGCGACAGGGCGATGGCGTGTTCACCTCGTTCGCGCGCGTAGGCAGTGAAGTCGACGTCGAGCGAGGAGATCGCCATCTGCACGACGCCCCACATCGCCTCGCGAAGTTCGGACACGACTTTCATGAGATGGAACGTTGACAGTACGGGATCGCTGAGGTCGCCGACGTAGTGGCGAAGGAGCACGATGTCGGCGTCGACGGGGAAACCGTTGTTGACCGACGCGTTGGCGAGGTCGAAGAACGGGTCGGACATTCCCGCGTACTCCCAGTCCACGACGCGAAGTCGACCGTCGTACAAGAAGTTGGCGTTCAACAGGTCGTTGTGTCCGAGGACAGTCGGGCGAAACGGTCGGGCGTTTTCAATTCGTGCGAGGAGTTCAAAGGTGAAGATCGTGTCGAACGGCGCCTCCACTCCACGAGCCGTCGCGACGTCGTGGTGGTCTCGAATGACGTGGTAGGGATTCCAGATCGTGGGGGCGACGCCGGCGTGGTGGACCAATCGAAGGGTCTCGGCGAACTCCGAGATCATGGGCTCCTCGGCGAGTTCCGTGGTCGAAATCGGTCGGCCGTCGATGAACCGAAAGACGATGCAGCCCGTGGCTTCGTCGGTCGCGACGACCTCTGGTCCCACACCGATGGCCGCGGCGAGTCCACCGGCCACGACCTCGTTCGCGCGGTCAATCCCGAGTAGGTGCGTGTCGTTTCCCGGAACCCTCACGACGAGGCGCTCGTCGCCGAGGTCGACCACGTAGTTCGAGTTCGTGATCCCGTGGGCGAGTATCTGGATAGAGACCACACGACCGGGCCAGAGTCGCGCCGCGAGGTCGTCCACTACTTGGGTCATCGCCCGAGGCTAGAGCGCCTCGACGACTCGGTGCGGGCGTTGACCACTCCACCGTCGCCGCGCGCGACCGACTCCTAGGATGTGGCAAACGAAGGGGGGAAATGGAGAACTTCGAAGGACGCGTCGCCGTCGTGACCGGCGGCGGCACGGGAATGGGACGTGAACTCGTACGCCAGCTGGCGAAGGAAGGCTGCCACGTGGCGACCTGCGACGTCGCAGCGACGTCACTGGACGAAACGCGAACCCTGGCCCTCGAGACGGCACCGGCCGGCACTCGGGTGACCACGTTCGTCGCCGACGTGGCCGACGAGGCACAGCTGATGGCCTTTCGCGACGCCGTTATCGAAGAGCACGACACGTCGATCAATCTGCTCTTCAACAACGCGGGTGTCGCCGGTGCGGGGAGCTTCGTCGAGGACGACCGCGACGCGTGGGAGCGCACCTTCGCCATCGACTGGGGCGGGGTCTATCTGGGATGTCGGACGTTCCTCCCGATGTTGATGGTGGCCGACGAAGCGCACATCGTCAACACGAGCAGCATCAACGGCATCTTCGCGTCGGTCGGCCCGAATCGACCACACACCGCCTACAGCGCGGCGAAGTTCGCCGTGCGTGGTTTCAGCGAAGCACTCATCGCCGATCTGCGGATGAACGCGCCGCACGTGCGAGTCTCGGTCGTCATGCCGGGCCACGTCGGGACCTCGATCGTCCTCAACTCCGGGATCGTGCACGGGAAAGAACCGGACACGCTCGACGAGGAAGACCTCATAAAGGTCCGTCGTCAACTCGCAGCCGACGGCACGCCGGTCGACGAGGTGTCCGACGAGGACCTGCGTAAGGGTATCGCCATGTTCGGCGAAGCATTCCGTGACCTCGCGCCGCTCAGCGCCGCGTCGGCCGCCACGATCATCCTCGACGGCGTTCGACAGAACAAGTGGCGCATCCTCGTCGGCGAGGACGCGGTGATCGTCGACGAGATGATTCGTGCCGATCCCGAGGGCGCCTACGAACCGGAGTTCTGGCGCGCGGTCCAGGCTCGGGGCCTCTTCGGCGGATTCGTCTAGACGCCACCACGAATCTGCTGTGATACAGTATGTGATACACTGAGGAATCGAAACGAACGCCTCTCTCTTGGTGTCAATCCGACTGGACGCTCAGGCGCAGCGGTCCTTGCGCGCCCTTGAATCATCGGGGCTGAGTCGTTCCGAAGCTATTCGCAAGGGCCTTTCTGTTGCCGCCGATCAACTTCGGCGAATGGAAGTGATTCGCCAGGAGGCCCAGATGGTGGCGTCAGACCAACAGGATCGTCACGAGATGCTCGAGATCGCGACCTTCATGGAGAGCCTTCGTGCCGAGGGGTGACATTGTCCGACTCACGCCACCGAAGAGCCCGGGACGAGAACAACAGGGGTCACGTTTCGGTGTGATCGTGCAGTCTGACGTTCTCGCACCTCTCTCGACGGTCCTAGTGGCACCCACCTCGCAGAGCGCCTTGCAGACACATTTCCGTCCCGTGATCACGATCGAGAGTGGCGCGACGAAGGTGCTGGTCGAGCAACTCACAGCCGTTGACGCACGACGGGCGAGTGAGAAAGTCGGTCAGGTCTCAGTAGAAGAGATGTGGGCCATTGACGATGCCTTGGCACTCGTCGTTGGCCTTCACTGAATTGGTCACTTCTCCTGTTGCAGACAAGAGGAACGTCTATCGTCGTGCCGAGACCAACACTTGAGAGGACGAGCGATGGATTTGAAGGGTAAGACAGCCGTGATCACCGGCGGGGCCAGCGGCATCGGACTCGCCACCGCCATCCAGTTCTCGAAGGCCGGCGCGAAGATCGTGCTCGGCGACATCGAGGACGGGCCGCTCGAGAACCAGGTGAAGGAGATGCGCTCGCACGGCGCCACCGTGATCGGCGTGCACTGCGACGTCGCGAAGGAATCTGACGTCGAGGCGCTGCGCGACGCCGCGCTGAAGGAGTTCGGCGCCGTCCACGTGATCTTCAACAACGCCGGCGTCGCCGGCGGCTCGACCATCGGCACGCCGAAGAAGGTCTGGGACTGGGTGATGAGCGTCAACCTCGACGGCGTGGTGAACGGCATGAACGCCTTCATCCCGCTCTTCCTCGAGCAGAACGAGGGCCATGTCGTCAATACCGCCTCCGAGGCCGGACTCGTCGGCGTCGCGGGAATGGGACCGTACAACGCGAGCAAGTTCGCCGTCGTGGGCATCTCGGAG
>Ga0182015_10001327_pt1 | contig 32936 bp, 25 predicted proteins | sample 712P3MmetaG_FD_120478 | JGI IMG/M metagenome (GOLD analysis project Ga0182015, IMG submission 120478) | Permafrost microbial communities from Stordalen Mire, Sweden - 712P3M metaG | ecosystem: Environmental > Terrestrial > Soil > Wetlands > Permafrost | place: Sweden: Stordalen | collected...
GTCGAGCGAGCTCTTGCCGACGCGGAAGCGGCGAGCTGGATGGCGCACATGAGAGCGGAGGCCGAGGAGCGCAACTGGCCGTCACACGGTCTCGGCCAGCTGCACCCGGAGGAAAACTCGGGGTCCTTGACGTTCTGTATGGGTCAAGGAGTGGATGCTCCGACGATTGAAGTCTCCTGGGAGAAGCCACGCCGCGGGCGCCTGCTGGTACGAGCCCGAGCGGCGACCCCGCCGCACTCATCCGACGCGCAGGCGTTTATCGAAGCCGTGGACGGACGACACCGGGAGCGACGTCTGCATCGTGAGCATCGTCGCGGCGTCATCACCTACCAAGGCATCCCCTGGAAGGGCGAACTCTGGCTCACACCCGACATTCGATTCGGGCCACCATCGCGCCAGCCGCCGGTACTGATGGGCCGTCAAGCATTTCTGGTCGATGCGATGGTCTCGGGCATCGGCCGCCAGGGCGTCTCAGACGAATTCCACCGCCTAGTGCGCGAGATCAAGCTTGTGCTCGGACCGATACTGGCGATCGCGTTCGACGGAGAGCGTCAACACTTTTCGGAGTGGGTCCCAGAGATTGACGATCGCGGGCAGATCACCGACTGCAAGCTGCGCTCGGTGGGGTATGTTGAGCTCGAGACGGTCGACGGCATGCCGAAGGTGGGCGTGCTTGCCCCCACGGCTTTACAGGACGTTTCCCGACCCGATCTCCAGATGCCGGTTATCAGAGCCAGCGACTTATCTGTACGGCCGCCAGGTGATTTGATGGACCTCTGGAAGGCATTCTGCGAGTTGTCCGCGCAGAAGCGCGAGCAATACCTCGGGGCGTGCAACTGTTTTGCAACGGCTAACCTCTTGTGGCCCGCGCAACGGACGGCCTACGCAACATTCCTGGTCGTCGCGGGTGAAGCCTTGAAGCCCCGCACCAATAGGTACAGCGGCGCGAATCTCTACGACGTGATCAACAGCCTACTCGGCGCCCGGGTAGCCGGTGCGCTGAAGAGCCTGGCGTTGAGCCCGCAGCAGGTGCGTAGCGATCACGTTCACCGCGGGATGCTGGTCGCCGACGAGCTCCTGCCGAGATTGATGGGCGACGACTTTAAGGATCCCTCGTTCGATGAAACCCTGACGCAGCTCACGACAGCGGTCCGCGCCTGCTTGATCGAATGGCTGCGCTGTCGCGGCGAATACACGTTCAAGTGGGTTCGCCGTGCTCCCAGAGCCAGGGCCGCGCCACGCGGTGCGAGACCGCGACGTCGCTAATCCCGACCCATCGCAACATTCCATGCCACACGGGACTAAGCGCCGGGTGATCCTGAGCGGCCCATACGCCATCAAGGTGCCGAGACGGGATAAGCAGGATGCCGCCCGATGCCTGAATCGCTGGGAGGCCGAACTGTGGTCGGTCTGGCAGCCCCGGTTCGGCTGGCCCTACCTCTGTCCGGTGATCTGGGCGGCGCCAGACGGCAGCGTGCTGGTGATGCAGCGAGCGACCCAGAACGTGACCGCCGAGGAGATTGCCGCGATCGAGAACAACGACGACCATCCACGGCCCTCATGCGAGTCGAAGCCAGAGGACTGGGGGCGCCTCGAGGACGGCCGCGTGGTGATGCTCGATTACGGCTACGCGTGCGACAGCGAGGCGGCCATTCGGGAGCAGCGGGCCTACTTCGAGGGAATGTTTGCGATGCGAGGGCGCTGACAGCGCCGAGCTCGCCGGCGTAGAGTCGCCCGTCGTGCCACACTCGCTGCCGCACCATGAACCCGACAGCCGTCTGATGCTCGAGCCGGTGCCGTGCGATCACTGTCGCCTGGCTGAGCGGTGCAAGAGCAAGCGCTTGGCCTGCCGGGCTTTCACCCTGTTTATGGCCGGGGCAAGCCCACTGCGATGGAACGAGGTAGACCGCTCGCCCACGCGGGAGCGTTTCGAGGCATTGCTGGTCGACGGCGCGACCGCCTACCGCGAACCGTGAGCGGCATGTCACAAGAGCGCAGCGAGTGCCGCGCTGCGGCGCCTCACGTTGGTGTACCATCCACCCCGCCGCTCTGGACGGAGAACCCGTGAATAGACGCGACTTTGCACTCGCCGCTCTGGCCCAAGCCCCGGGTCAGACGTTCAGCCCAGTACAGCTTCAGAAGTTCCTGTTCATCCTCGATCGCAATATCGGCGAGCGGGTCGGTGGAACGGGCTTCGATTTCCAGCCCTATCACTACGGTCCGTTCGACTCGAACGTGTACGCGACGCTTCGGTCGCTACAGGTCGAAGGCCTTGCCGAGATAGCGATGGCGGAGTTCGGCTCCAATCGTCGGACATACGGCCTGACAGAGGCCGGACAAGCGGCCGGGGATGAGATCGCCGCGCAACTGAACCCGGAGGTCCGCGACTATATGGTCGAGGCTTCCAAGTTCGTCCGCTCGCAGTCGTTCGAGAGCCTCGTCTCGTCGATATACAAGGCCTACCCGGAGATGAAGGTCAACAGCGTCTTCCGCGAATGACGATCCTCGTCGGCGTGCGCTGCAAGGACGGCATCGTCGTCGGGACCGATAGCGCCGCGACATTCGCGGTCAGTCCTCAGCTTCGTACGATCGAGCAGCCGGGCATCAAGAAGATCCACATCATCAGTGGGCGCGTCATCGTTGCGAGCACCGGCGAGATCGGCCTCGCGCAGCGGTTCTGCAAGATCGTCACCGAAGCCCACGATGCGAGAGCGTTCCAGAAAGACCCGATCGAAGTCGGACGGTATCTTGCCGAGAAGGCGGTGAACGACTTTGCCACCACGAAGGCGGACCGTGGATCGTACGGCGCGCTTGTCGCCTTCCCGGGTGAAAAGGGGTCCGAGCTGTGCGAGTTCGCAACGAGCAATTTTCAACCCGAGTTGAAGCGCGATATCTGGTACGTGTCGATGGGTTCGGGTCAGCCGATCGCTGACCCATGCCTAGGGTTTATCCGCCAGACGTTCTGGACCGACGGAGCCCCGCCCTCGATTGAGGATGGCGTCTTCGCCGTGGTGTGGACTCTCGCGCAGGCGATCAAACTGAACCCTGGTGGGATCAATGATCCGAAGCAAGTGGCAACGCTCACCGGCAGCGGCGGGAAGGCGGTTGCTCGATCGCTGACCACTGAGGAGATCGGGGAGCACGAGGCAAACGTCGACGGGGCCATTGAGTACCTTCGCGGATACCGAGATAGATTGCAGGGCGAAGGAGCGGTCGAGCTGCCGAAGCCGGCCGGCTAGCCCAGTGAGCGCGCCCCAGAAGAGGGGGTTTTCTTCCGCCCCTATCGCGAGGGATTTCCCTCCGGCACTGAGGTCGGAAGCGCGCTGTGGGTGAAGCCGGCGCCGCGCCATGCCTGTGAGCGCTCAGAAACGATGGTCACTGGCGGTCCCGAGCCCATAGCCGCTCCTGCACCGCCGTATGCAGTCCTAGAGGGCGCGAAACAGCGCCGTCTGGTGACTCAGTGGTGACTCGGATCTTTTCTGAAGTGATGAAAACACTGCGCGCCCGGAGAGATTCGAACTCCCGACCCTCAGGTTCGAAGCCTGATGCTCTATCCAACTGAGCTACGGGCGCGGCGCTGAGGATTCTACTTAGAATTCGCCACGCCGGGCTCGCTGCGGGCAGAATGCCGGCACCTAAGCCTCTCCTTGGGGACGCTCGCCAATGAACCTCTTCGACCTCTCCGGCAAGGTAGCTCTCGTCACCGGCTCAAGCCGCGGCATCGGCAAGGCGATCGCCATGCAGTTGGCGCTGCACGGCGCGCGCGTCGTGGTCTCCAGCCGCAAACCGGAGAGCTGCGAGGCGGCAGCGGCGGAAATCACCGCTGCGGGCGGTACCGCGTGGGTCCACACCTGTAACGTCGGGCAGAAGGCCGAACTCAAGGGCCTGGTCGATGCCACGATCGCCAAATGGGGGCAGATCGACATCCTGGTCTGCAACGCCGCCGCGAATCCGCACTTTGGTCCCTCGCTGAACGTAACGGACGAAGTGTTCGACAAGGTCATTCACACGAACCTGCACAGCAACGTGTGGCTGTGCAACATGACACTGCCGGCGATGGCGGAGCGCAAGGACGGGGCGATCATCATCGTGTCCTCGGTCGGCGGCTTTGTCGGCAGTGCCTTCCTCGGGGCCTACTGCATTTCCAAGGCGGCGGACATGCAGCTCGCGCGCAATCTCGCCGTCGAATGGGGGCCGCACAACATTCGCGTCAATTGCATCGCGCCGGGGATCATCCGCACCAGTTTTTCCAAGGCGCTGTGGGCTGACCCAAAGCGTGCAGCCGCCTTTGCGCATGCCAACCCACTGCGGCGGCTGGGAGAGCCGGATGACGTGGCGGGCACCGCGGTGCTCCTGGCCTCGCGCGCAGGGAACTTCATCACCGGCCAGACATTCGTCGTCGATGGCGGAGGGCTCATCGGCGGCGGCGAGCCCCTGATGTAGACGCAGCGGCGGACTTCCCGCAATTCGCGCACCTAGGTGTGGCTTGCCCGGGTTCGCAGGTAGCCGATCCACAGCAGGCCGAACCAGAACGGCGCGACGTATAGCGCGACGCGCGTGCCAGAATCGAGTGCGAGCATTGCAGACACTGCCAGGAGAAATGCGACGACTGCCCAGTTGGCGTACGGCGCACCCGGCATGCGGAACGGCGCCACTGCTGCGCGCCCGGCGGCGACCGCACGCCGGTAGTTGGCGTGCGCCACCATGATGATTCCCCAGGTCCACAGCGTGCCGACGAGCGCGATGCTGGTCACCCAGGTGAAGGCCTTCTCAGGCACCAGGTAATTCAGCACGACGACCAGCAACAAGGCCGCCGCGGAAAGGTGGATGCCCGCGGCCGGCACCTGCTGGCGGTTGAGTGTGGCGAAAGCCCGCGGCGCCTGGCCGCGCTGGGCGAGTGACCACAGCATGCGACCGGTGCTGAACAGACCACTGTTGCACGAGGAGGTCGCCGCGGTGATGACCACCACGTTGATGATGGCCGCCGCGCCCGGTACGCCGAGCTTTCCGAACACGAACACGAACGGGCTCACGGTCGGACTCAACTCGGTCCAGGGGACCAGCGCCATGATGATGATCAGCGCACCGAGGTAGAAGATGAGGATGCGCGCGGTGATGCCGTTGGTGGCCCGCGGCAGTACCACCGCCGGGTTTTCCGCTTCGCCAGCGGTCACGCCGATGAGCTCGACCCCCGAGTAGGCAAACATCACGATCTGCAACGTCAGGAGCACGCCGACGATGCCGAAGGGCAGGAAGCCCCCGTGCGCCCACAGGTTTGAGAAGCTCGCCGTGACCCCGAGGTCCCCGGTGTGGAACACGATGACGAACAGCCCCACCGCAATGAGCGCGACGATGGTCACGACCTTGATGAGTGCGAACCAGAATTCGAGCTCGCCGAACACCCGTACCGCGAGCAGGTTCGTGCCGTAGAGCACGACCAGCGCGATGAGGGGCGGGAGCCATTGGGGCACTTCCGGCAGCCAGTAGCGCACGTAGATACCGATGGCCGTGAGTTCCGCCATGGCGGTGAGGATCCACATGAACCAGTAGGACCAGCCGGTGACAAAGCCGGCAAATGGCCCGCAGAACTCATCCGCATAGGTGGCGAACGAGCCCGCCACGGGGCGGTAGGTGAGAAGCTCACCGAGCGCCCGCATGATGAAAAAAATCGCCACGCCGCCGGCGGCGTACGCCAGCAACAGACCCGGACCGGCGTTGTGGATCGCCTTCGCGGAGCCCAGGAACAGTCCCACGCCAATCGTGCCGCCGATGGCGATGAGCTGGATGTGGCGGTTTTTCAGGTTGCGTGACAGATCGGGGGCGGTTTGCGACATGGATGATCCCTTTACTGTGCTGGCGGACCCAGGAGCGCATAGCGCCGCCCCTGCGGCAGTTCGTAACGATGCACGATGGCGGCCGCCCCCGAGGAGTCGATGCTCCCGGCGACACCATCCGACTCGGGCGGCAAGGCGTGATAGTGGCCGAGGAGTCGCGTGAGGTTGCCACTCGCATGGCCAGGCAGGAGCACGAGGACCCGTCCATCGCGCTCGTGTGCCTGCAACCAGCGGCTGACCGCTGCCTGCGGTGACAGGCCGTCGCTTCGCACCACGGTGAAGGATGCACCGACGCCGCGATCGAGCATCGCGATCGTGGTCTCGTCAGGATCCAGCAACGCCAGCGACTGATGCGCACAATCGGCGTGAATGCGCCGTGCGAGTCCGGATAGATTCTGCCAGCGATCGATGACCGGGAACGCCACGATGCAGCCTACGCACAGCGCGCAGGCAAAGCCCGTGTATGTCCAGCCGAGGCTGCCCTTGAGGTTTCCCTGCCGCTGCGCCTCGAGCGCGCGCGAGCGCATCGCGTGGGCCGCCGCGACCGTGAGTAGCGCGCCGGCAAGACAGATGGCGGGTGAGATGCTGCCAGCGGCGCCAAGCAGCGCCAGTGCCGCGGCGATGATCCACGCAAGGGCGAGCACCAGCGTTGCGGTAAGGGAGGTGGCGAGCTGGTCGATCCGGCCCGGCTGTTGCTGCACCTCGTGCACCCATAGTCCTGCGAGCAGCGCGAACCCCAGGAGCGCGGGAGCGGCGTAGACATCGCGCGCGGTCGCCGCCAGCGAGAGCACGACGAGTAACGGCAGGCTCGCGGCCACCGCAAATCGCCAGGCGGAGCCGCAGACTCCCGGATCGCGCACGCGCGTCCACGCCCGCCACAGCGCCGCGGCGACCACCAGTGTCCAGGGCAGCAGGTACAGCGGCAACTCGAGCAGATACTTTCCCGGCGCATTGTGGTGGCCGGTGGTGTAGTCGAGTCCGGCGGGGGAGGCGACATGTGTGAAGCGCCCGACGATGTTGTGCCAGAAGAGGGTGCGCAACGCCTCGGCACCGTGCGCGCCGTGTGCAACCGCCAGGAGCCACGGACCGATGATAAGCGCCTGCAACACGAAGCCCGCGTACAGCTCCCAGCGGCGCAGCTCCGACCAGCGCCGCTCCCAGACGATGAGTGTGAGAAGCGCCAGCGCCGGCACCAGCCACCCCGGGGCGCTCTTGGCCATGAAACCGATCGCAGCGCCGGTGTGCATGAGCAGATACCCCCCCGCCTTGCGTGCTCCCGCGGGCGCCTGGTAGCCGTGCCAGGCGCCGAGCAAGGCGAGTGCGCTGCCCGCCAGCAGGCACGCATCCGGGGCCAGCCAGATGGTGACGCGCCAGGCCGTAATGGCGGAGCCCGCGATAAGGGCCGCGATGATCGCGGCCAGGACGTCCGCGCCCAGGGCCTGCGCCAGCGCGCCGATCGCCAGCGCCGTGACTGCCGCGTACACAAGATTCGGTGCGCGCGCGGCCGGCGCCGAATCCCCGAACAGCGCCTCGGCACCCGCAGACATCCAATAGGTCAGCGGCGGCTTTTCCAGAAACGGCGTGCCGGCGAGCTGCGGCAGCGTGCGATCAGTCTGCTGGCCCATGCGCCAGGTGATGTCAGCCTCCCGGGGTTCATCGGGCGTCCACAGCCCGCGGCCGAGGATTCCCACCAGCCACAGCGGCGCCAGCGCCAACACGACGAACGCGGCTGCGCGCCTCACGAGAGTTTCGTCTCCGGGCGCGCGCGATGCGCACTGCTCTCGAGCCAGCGCTCGAGTGGCGAGATGTAGGTGTTGACGAGATGCAAACCGAGCTTGGAGCGGCGCCAGAGGATGTCCTGCGAGGTCTGCGCGAATTCTTCGCGGCACAGGTACTCGAGCTCGCACTCGTAGAGCTGCGGCAGGATCTCCTCGCCACAGTCCGCCGGCGAGGAGGCGTTGCCCAACACGCGTTCGAGCCGCGTCCCATAGGCGTGCGCAAGACGCAGCCGCAGGCGCTCTGGGAGCCACGGATAGCGCCGCTCGGTGCTGCGCAGGAATACCGCGAAGGAGCCTTGCGGCATGTCGCCACCGGGAAGTCTCGCCGCCGCGGTCCATGCGCCGCCACGTTCACCCAGCACCGTCCCGAGCAGGGTCACGGCATCCTCCGCCAGCCGGCGATAGGTGGTGATCTTGCCACCGAACACCGACAGGAGCGGTGCGGGTTTGCGATCGAGTTCCAACGCATAGTCGCGCGTGACACTCATGGGGTCGCTGGCTTCATCGGCGAGCAGCGGCCGCACGCCCGAGTAACTCCAGACGACATCGTCGGGGAGAAGCTGCTGCGTGAAGTAGCGGTTCGCGAGCGCGCACAGGTAGGAGATCTCGCCGCTGTCGATGCGTACCGTGCCGGGCTCGCCGTGATAGTCGACATCGGTGGTGCCGATCAGCGTGAAGTCGTGCTCGTACGGGATCGCGAACACGATACGCCGGTCTACGTTCTGGAAAATGTAGGCGAAGCGATGCGCGAAGAGGCGCGGCACCACGATGTGACTGCCCTTCACGAGACGCACCTCGCGCGTGGCGTGCACCGGCGTCGCTTCGCTCACGAAACGGCTCACCCACGGACCGGTGGCGTTCACGACTGCGCGGGCACGCACCGCGTAGTGCCCGCCGCCCCAGGTCACGCTGGCGTCCCAGGAGTTATCGACGCTCGTGAGCCGCTCGCAGCGGGCGCGCGTGAGAATCAGCGCGCCGCGCGCGCGCGCATCGAGTGCGTTCAGAACCACCAGCCGCGCATCATCGGTCTGCACATCGGAGTACACGAAGCCGCGCCGGTAGCCGCTCTTAAGAGACGCGCCCGCGATATGCGTTCGCAGATCGACGGCGGCCGAGGCCGCCAGATGCGCGCGCGGCGCGAGCGTGTCGTAGAGAAACAGTCCCGCGCGTATCAGCCATGCCGGGCGCAGGTGCGCTGCGTGCGGCATGATGAAGCGCAGCGGACGCATGATGTGCGGCGCCGCCGCCAGCAGGATCTCCCTCTCCGCCAGCGCCTTGCGCACCAGTGCAAAGTGCAGCTCCTCCAGGTAGCGCAGGCCGCCGTGGATCAGCTTGGTGCTGGCCGATGAGGTATGCGCCGCGAGATCGTCCTGCTCACACAGGATGACGCGCAGCCCCCGGCCGGCCGCATCGCGTGCGATGCCGGTGCCGTTGATGCCGCCGCCCACGACCAGCAGATCGCAAGACGCTCGGGCCGGGTCGCTCACGCGCGGCGCGGCGCCTGCCGCGCATAGTAGTCGGGGTAATCCTGCGAGAGCCCCTTGAAGCGGCGGTGAATCCACAGGTATTGCTCGGGCACGAGCCGCACCTGGGCCTCGATCATGTGATTGAAGCGCTCCGTGTCGGCCGCAGGAGAATCACTCGGAAAATTCTCGAACGGCGGATGGATGACCGCCCGATAACCCTGCGTTCCCGGCAGCCGCTGGAAAAAGTACGGCAACACCGTGGCGCCCGTCATGCGCGCGAGGCGCGAGGTGAGGGTGTTGGTAGCCGCGAGGATGCCGAACCACGGCACCATCTCTGCGCCCTTGTTGCGGTAACTCTGATCCGGTGCATACCACACGCATTCGTCGTGCTTCAGCGCGGTAATGAAGGCGCGGATGTCGTCCTTGGGGATCGGGTGGCCGCCATGCGCACAGCGGTAGCGGCCGAGCGCGTACGCCAGCACTTCGTTGCGCGTCGGTCGGTACAGGAAGCTCACGGGTGCCACCGAGGCGAGCGCGCGACCCGCCATTTCCAGCGGTGTGAAATGCGCCGTGAGCAGAATGACTCCACGGCCGCGCGCCGCGGCGGCCTGCAGATGCTCGATGCCTTCGACGTGCACCAGCCGGGCAAGCCGCGCCGGCGAACTCCACCAGGCGAGCGGGATTTCCAGCAGTCCCATGCCGAGGCTCGCGAAGTGCTCGCGCAGCAGCGTTTCGCGCTGCTGTGGCGACAGCTCCGGCAGACACAGCTCGAGGTTGCGCCGCGCGATGGCGTTAAAATGGGTGGGAAGATGGCGCAGTGCCAGGCCCAGCAGGCGCCCGAGTCGCAGCATCAGTGGAAAAGGCAGGAACGCCAGCAGGCGCAGCACACCCAGGCCGACCCACGTGAGCCAGTAGCGCGGCGCCAACAGCCGCAATCGCATTGCGTCCCCCGAGATCTGCCGCCCGTCCGTGCCCGCGAGAATAACGCATTCGTGTGGCAACTATGATCCAATGCGGCGCGATGGAGGGTGGCAAGCTGAAAGTCCTCACCTGGGGCGCAGTCCTCGCAGTGCTCGTAGCACTGCTCGCGGTCGGCCAGACGTCGCTGTTCTGGAAGCGCTACGCCGCGTCGCTCCTCCTGCCGGCGACAGCGGCGAGCACCATCTATCAACCGCGTGAACTCATCCCCGGCGGCAACGAACCACCGGCGCCACGCGTCACGCCGGAGCTTGAGTCTCTCGACAGACATTCGCTCGAGATGGCGGCCGCCTATGCCGGCGCTCATGACAGCCGGGCGTTGATCGTCAGCCGTCACGATCACATTGTGTTTGAGCGCTACTGGCAGGGGACCAGCTTCGATACCCTCACGGATGGGCAGACCTTCCCCCGGGTGCTCACGGCGCTTGCCGTCGGCGTCGCGATCTCACACCGGCTGATCGGCTGGCCGGACGAGCCGATCGGCGCCCTATTGCCGGAGTGGCGCGGCGACCCCCGCGGCGCCATCACGGTGCGTAACCTGCTGCAGATGTCGAGCGGACTCACGCCACCAGCTGCCACGCGTGTGCCGTGGGGCGCGTTCGCGCGCCAGAGGTTCGGCACCGATCTCATGGCTGCGCTCATGAATGAGCCGCTCGGCGCTACGCCGGGCACCACCCGCGTCGAACAGGCGGCCGATCCGCAGCTGCTGGCGGCCGTGATGGAGCGAGCCGCCAGGCAGCGCTACGCGGCCTACCTGTCCCAGGCGCTGTGGCGGCGGCTCGGGGCGGCGGACGCCTGGGCGTGGCTCGACCGCCCCGGGGGCACGGCGCACGCGGATTGCTGCATGCTCGCGCGCCAGGGCGACTGGATCCGGGTCGGACAACTGATGGTGCGCGATGGTAACTACCGCGGTGCGGAAGTGATTCGTCCCGGCTGGGTGACCGCCATGCGCACACCTGCCCGCAGCGATTCCGACTACGGTGCGTATCTGCGGGTCGGGTCACGGGTTGCCGGTGGCGCCGAGCCCTATGCGGCGCGGGATTTGTTCGTAGTGGACGGGGGTGGTGGCAATCGCCTGTGGCTCGTGCCCTCACTGCAACTGGTGGTCCTGCGTATGGGCACACCGGGAGCGCGCGATCAATCCTGGGACGACACGCGAATTGCGAACCTCATCGTGCGTGGCGCACGCGACTACCTGCCGCCGGCCGCGCGGCCCGGGGCGGATGTGTCGGCGATCGTTCCCGGCCACTAGATGTGGATTTCGGTCTCGAAGATCGACACCGCCTGGCCGCTGATCCACACGGCGGCGAGGCGCTGGTCCGAAAATTCCAGCTCGACGTCCACGCGTCCCGGCCGATGCAGCGATTGCCCCTGCACGCCCACAAAGCGCGCCTTGTCGTCGCTGCGGGTCACTAAACCGAGAGCGGCGAGGTACGCCCCGAGCAGGCCGTGGGCGTTGCCACTCACCGGATCCTCGGCGATGCCCAGCGCCGGGCAGAACATGCGCGACTCGGTCAGGTGGTCAGTCGAGCTCGCGGTGAGCGCGAACACGAAATAGCCGGCCGCGCCGAGCTGCGCCGAAAGCGTGGTAAGGCGCGCCATGTCGGGCTTGAGGTGTTTGAGCTGTTCGGCGCCGCGCACGCCGATCAACAGACGCGTGGCGGTCGCGCCCGCAATACGCAGCGGCATGCGCGTGTCGAGGCTGCCGGAGTCGAGGGCCAGTGCGTCCAGGACCGCCAGGCGTTCCCGGTCGTTGAGCTCGCGTCCGAGTGATGGGGCGCTTTGGCGGATGGCGATGCGCCGCTCCTCGTCGCTGCCGCGTACCTCGATGTCTACGATCCCGGCCTTGGATTTCTGGCGCTGCTTGCGTGGTGCGTCGTGGCGGCGTGAGAGCACGTACTGCGCCGCCACCGTGGCATGGCCGACGAAGCCGGCTTCGAGCCGTGGTGTGAAGAAGCGCGCGCGGACGCTGTGATCGGGGCCATCGGCGGCCAGGATGAAAGCGGTCTCGGCGTTATTCAGCTCGCGCGCAATGGCGAGCATCTGCGGTTCCGTGAGTGAATCCGCATTGAGCACCACCCCGGTGGGATTCCCCGTGAAGGGCACGCGGGTGAAGGCATCCACCTGGTGAACCTGAATCTTCCGCGTCATCCCTTCTATCATAGCCGCAGCCCGTGGCGCTGGCGCGTGCAATACTGCCGGCCAGCGGTGCGTGGGGGGAATGCCATGGACATCGGGGTCGAGATCAGCCTCTATCCGCTCACGACGGACTACGCTCCCCTCATCCGCGACTTTATCGCGCGCCTCAACGCCGATGCACGCTTCCGGGTGCAGACGAACAGCGTGAGTACCCAGGTGTTCGGGGATTTCGAGCCGTTGATGGACTTCCTGCGGCAGGAGTTGCGTGCCACGTTTGCCGGTCTCACCCCGGCTGCGCAGCGGGCAGTGTTCGTGATGAAAATCTACGGGCCGCTGCCACCGGCCTGAAGGCACAGCCGGGCGAGGAGCGTGGCTGGCGAGCCGCCTGACGAAACGGCACACTAACCCGCTGCGGCGCACCGACCGCGGTCAATGATGGAGTTGGGGTACCAAGCATGGCGCTATTGCGTGTGGTCGATCGTGACGGCGTCGAACACGAGGTGGATGGCAGGACCGGACTGAAAATTATGGAGAATCTGCGCGAGCTCGACTACGGTGTCGCCGCGATCTGCGGCGGCATGTGCTCGTGCGCGACCTGCCACGTGTACGTGGATCCGGAGTGGCAGTCGCGCCTGCCCGCCATGATGTCCGATGAACGCGAGTTGCTGACCGAGCTCACGCACTACCAGGAGGATTCCCGACTGTCGTGCCAGGTGGAATTCACCCCGGAGCTGGCGGGCCTGCGTGTCAGGATCGCGCCCGACGAGTAGCGTTCGCCGTGAATCCTCACTCCCCTGGGTTCATCCTGGTGCTGGTGGTCGCGCTGGCCCTCATCGCCCTGCGCGTGTTCTTCAAACTGCGCGCGGCCCACGGCGCACGCCGTGAGAGCTGGGACGCCAGGGTGATTGAGCGCCTGCGCTCGCAGGGCTACGCGCCTTTCACTGACTACCGCGTGGACTTCTTTCTGTCGCTGCCGGACGTAGCCGCGTGCCAGGCTGTGCGAGCGCGCCTCGAGCCGGAGTTCAGCGTGGACGAAAAGCCGCTTGAGAACGATCCGGACCACGGGTTCAGTCTGCACGCTTCCAAGACCATGCGGCTCCTGGTGCCCGACATTCAGGACATCAGCCGCCGCATGACGGTGCTCGCTACTGAGCACAAGGGGCGCTACGACGGGTGGGCCGCGTAGCAGCCCCGGTCAAAACAAAGACCTTTCGGGGACGCCGTGAATCCATTGCGCTGCGCAGTCCCTGCTGCGCGCAAGCCCTGGGTGGCCATCCGTGGCCACCCGTGCGCCGCATGCGGCGCACCCATGGAGGCTCCGGCAGCGACGTCCTGTCGCTGACGGCCCCGAAAGCTCTTTGTTTTGCCCGGGTCTTCGCGCTGTGGGCTCGCGCGTGAGTTAGCGCTTCTCCGTTTGGCGCTTAACCGCTTCGGCGGCGGCGGCGATGGCAGCCGGGTCGCCGAGATATCGTCTGGCGCGCGGCTGCAGCGCGCCGTCGAGTTCGTACAGCAGTGGCACGCCCGTCGGGATGTTGAGATCGACGATCTGCGCCTCGCTGACGTCGTCGAGCATCTTGACCATGGCGCGCAGGCTGTTGCCGTGCGCCACCACCAGCACGTTGTGTCCGGTACGCAGCTCCGGCGCGATGCGCGCGTGCCAGAAGGGCAGCACGCGCGCGAGGGTGTCTTTAAGGGATTCGGTGGCGGGGAGGAGCGCGGGATCGATCGCGGCGTAGCGCGGATCGAAGCGCGGATGGCGCTCATCATCAGCAGCCAGTGGCGGCGGCGGAATGTCGTAGCTGCGGCGCCAGATTTTCACCTGTGCCTCGCCGTGCTGCGCGACGGTTTGCGCCTTGTCGAGACCCTGCAGTGCGCCGTAGTGGCGTTCATTCAGCCGCCAGGAACGCTCCACCGGCAGCCACATGCGATCCATCTCGTCGAGCATGATCCACAGCGTGCGAATCGCTCGCTTGAGCAACGAGGTGAACGCCACGCCGGTGGCGAGCCCTTCCTTGACGAGTTCCCGGCCAGCCTGCGCGGCTTCCGCGCGTCCCTGATCAGAGAGGTCTACGTCGGTCCAGCCGGTGAACAGGTTGGCGACGTTCCAGGTGCTCTGGCCGTGGCGGACGAGGATCAGCTTGCCGGGCGCCGCCTGGCCGCCGGGCGTGCCGGCGATCTCAGTTGGCAAGCTTGCGCACCGCTTCGAGGCCGACCGTGAGGGTTGCGAAGTCGCTCGCGCCCGCAGCGCGCATGTCCGTGAGCGTGCGCTGCCAGTGGGCGAGTTCCTTCCCTGCTGCCTCCACCCAGGCGTTGACGCGGTCTGGCGCGCTGCCGCGGCCCTTGCGCGCCAACACGCGCTCTGTCAGGCGCCGCTGCACGCGCAGCGCACCGTCGCGCAGTCCGGTGCGGGCGATGGCCTGCCAGGGGCCATCCACGGTGAGCTTCTCGATCTGAGCGCGCAGCCAGTCGAAGCCGATGCGGCTACCGACTTCGAAATAGACGCGCGCCGCTTCGGCGACGCTTACCCGGTGGGCCGCGCTGATCTCGACGATATCAAGCGCCGCGTTCAGCGCTTCGACACTGGCAATGCGCGCCGCGAGGGTCGGGGGCAGCCCCGCTTCGAGGTAATGCGTGCGTGCCTCCTCGAAGCGCGCCAGCTCGCCACCGGTGATCACCCCGCAGATCACGGTTTCGAGCTCCTGCACGCCGGCGCGGAATTCGCGCACCGCGGCATCCACCTGCAGCCCCCGCGGGCGCCAGGTCAAAAGCCAGTAGGTTGCGTGGCGCAGCAGGCGGCTGGTCTGGAAGGATGCCTCGTATTGCAGCTGCGCCGGCACTTTGTTGTCGAGCTTCTCGATCTGCTCCCACACCGCGCGCATGGCGAAAATCTCGCGCGCCGCCGTGTAGGCGCGGGCGATCGGGGCGGCTTCCGCGCCGGTGTCTTCCTGCGCCCGCGGCACAAATGTCGGGCCCATGCGGTTGATGAGGGAGTTGGTGGTCGCGGTGGCGATGATCTCGCGGCGCAGGCGGTGATGGCTGATGGCGCGCGGGAAACGCTCGCGCACCGGCGCCGGGAAATAACGCGCCAACTCCGCCGACAGGTACGGGTCCTCCGGCACGTCGGAGGCGAGCAGGTGGTTGTTGAGCCAGATCTTGCTGTACGCGAGCAGGATGGCCAGCTCCGGACGCGACAGGCCCACGCTGTTCTTGCGCCGTTCGGCGAGCTCATCATCGCTCGGCAGGAATTCCAGTGCGCGGTTCAAGTCACCGGAACGTTCCAGCGAACGGATCAGGTGCTGGTACTCGCGCAGGCGCGCGGCGCTTTGCAGCTCCAGGGTGCTGATCGCCTGGCTCTGCAGGTAGTTATTGCGCAGCACCAGGGCTGCCACCTCGTTGGTCATGCGCGCCAGCAGGCGGTTGCGATCGCCGCGCGCGAGTTTGCGCTCGTGTACCAGCGGGTTGAGCAGGATCTTGATGTTCACTTCGACGTCGGAGGTGTTGACGCCGGCGGAGTTATCGATGAAATCGGTGTTGAGCCTTCCCTGGGCGAGCGCGTACTCGACCCGGCCGCGCTGCGAGAGTCCAAGGTTGCCACCTTCGCCGACCACCTTGGCCCTGAGATTCCGGCCGTTGATCCTCAGCCCATCGTTAGCGCGATCACCCACCTCGGCGTTCGTCTCGGCGCTCGCCTTCACGTAGGTACCGATGCCCCCATTCCATAGCAGGTCGACCGGCAGGCGCAGAATTGCACGCAAGATCTCATTGGGCGTGGCGCTCGCTCCCTCCAGTCCCAAAAGGGCACGCACCTCCGCCGACAGCGGAATTGACTTCATGGTGCGCGCGAACACTCCGCCGCCGCGTGACAGCTTCTTGCGGTCGTAGTCGTCCCAGCTCGAGCGCGGCAGGGCGAAGAGGCGCGCGCGCTCGGCGAAGCTCGACGCGGGATCCGGATCCGGGTCGAGGAAGATATGGCGGTGATCGAACGCGGCCTGCAGGCGGATGTGGCGCGACAGCAGCATGCCATTGCCGAACACGTCCCCGGACATGTCGCCGATCCCGGCGACCGTAAAGGGAGTCTTCTGGGTGTCGATACCGATTTCGCGGAAATGGCGCTTGACACACTCCCAGGCGCCACGCGCCGTGATGCCCATTTTCTTGTGGTCATAGCCCACCGAGCCGCCGGAGGCGAACGCATCGCCGAGCCAGAAGCCGTAGTCCGCGGAGATGGCGTTGGCGATGTCCGAAAACGTAGCCGTGCCCTTGTCGGCCGCCACCACCAGGTAGGGATCATCGCCGTCACGGCGCACCACCTGCGGCGGCGGCGCGATGCGGCCGGCGACAATGTTGTCGGTCAGGTCGAGGAGGGCGCGGATGAAGGTCTGGTAGCAGGCGATCACCTCCGCCTGCACTTCTTCGCGCGTGCCGCTCGCGGGCAGGCGCTTGGGCACGAAGCCGCCCTTGGCGCCCACGGGCACAATCACCGTGTTCTTTACGTTCTGAGCCTTCATGAGGCCCAGAACCTCGGTGCGGAAATCCTCGCGCCGGTCCGACCAGCGGATGCCGCCGCGCGCGACCTGGCCCATGCGCAGGTGCACGCCCTCGACCCGCGGGCTGTAGACGAAGATCTCGAACTTCGGCCGCGGTAGCGGCAGGTCCGGGATCAGCGCCGGGTCGAACTTGAAAGACACGTAGCTCTTGGGAGTCCCGGCCGCATCCGGCTGATAGAAGTTGGTGCGCAGCGTCGCGCGTACCAGTGTGAGGTAAGCGCGCAGGATGCGGTCATCATCGAGGCTGGCGACCGCATCCAGGCCAGTGCGGATCTGTGCGATCAGCTCTCCGGCGTGGCGTTCGGCCTTGGCGCCGCGCGCCAGCGCCGGATCGAAGCGCGCCTCGAACAGGCGCACCAGGTCCTTCGCGATCCCGGTGTTGGTGGTGAGCGTGCGCTCCATGTAGACCTGGCTGAACGGCACGCCGGTCTGCAGCAGGTAACGGCAGTAGGCCCGCAGCACCACGATCTGTCGCGCGGCGAGATCCGCTCCCAGCAGCAGGCGGTTGAAGCCGTCGTTCTCGAGCGCGCCACTCCAGGCGGCGGCGAATGCTTCGCGGAAATCCGCTGCTGATCTGGCGATATCGACGATGAGGCCGTCGCGGTGCTCGAGTTCGAAATCCTGGATCCAGGCCGCGCCGCCCTCGGGCCACGCGAGCTCGTAAGGGCGCTCGGCGATGACCCGCAGTCCAAAGTTTTCCAGCATCGGCAACACGTCGGAAATAGAGTGCGGCTCGCCGAGCTTGATGATCTTCAGGTGCAGGCGCTCGGGCTTGCAGTGCGCCGGGCGTCGCAGCGTCAGCCGTACCTCCGCGGGGTGTTGGCGCAGTGCTTCCAGATCGGCGAGGTCATCGAGCGCTTCGGCAGGTTGCAGGTCCTCCTGATAGGCGAGCGGGAAGGCTTGCCGGTAGCGTTGCGTGAGCGCCAGGGCCGCCGCCTCGCCGCGCTTTGTGCTGAGCACTTCGCGCAGCTGGTCGGTCCAGGTGAGGGCCGCTGCCGCGATGGTTCGCTCGATCGCTTCGAGGTTGGCGTGATGGCGCTGATGCGGGTCGGTGCGCACCACCACGTGCAGGCGCGCATGCACTGAACCGGAAATCTGCGCGTGACTCTCGACGCTGGTGCCGGCGAAGCCGACGAGCGCGATGCGCTCGATGCGATGACGCACGTCGGTGTTGTAACGGTCGCGCGGCACGTATACCAGGCACGAGTAGAAGCGGTGGTACGGATCGCGCCGCGCCAGCAGGCGCACCGTGTGCCGCTCGTAGAGGTTGACTACACCGCGCACGATGCGCACCAGGTCGGCAACGCTCGCCTGGAACAGCTCATCGCGCGGGTAGGTCTCAAGAACGTTCAGTACCGCCTTGCCGTCGTGACTGGTGGGATCGAGGCCGAAGTGCTCGATCACGCGCGCAACTTTCTCGCGCAGCACGGGAATATCGCGCGGACTGCCGTGGTACGCGGTCGAAACCCACAGGCCGAGGAAGCGGTGTTCGCCGTCGACGTTACCGCGGCTGTCGAAGGTCTTGACGCCGACGTAGTCGAGGTACTCACCGCGATGCACGGTAGCGGTCGAGTTCGCCTTGGTGATGACGAGCAGCTCCGCGGCGCGTGCCCGCGCGCGCAGATCCCCGCGCATTACGGTCGAGGCCAGCGGCTGCTGCCGCTGGTGCCGGTAGTCGCCGAGAATGCCCAGTCCCGAGCGCGCGTCCGGCACCAGCCGGTCCTCGCTGCGACCGCGCTCCAGGCGGTAGCGCCGGTAGCCAAGGAATACGAAGTGCTGCGCCTCCATCCATTCGAGCAGGTGGCGTGCCTCACTCACCTCGGTGGCCGGCAGGCCCGGCGGATCGTTCTCGAGCGTGGCGATGATCGCGCGCATCCGCTCGCGCATCGCCGCCCAGTCCGCGACGCTGATGCGCACATCCGCGAGCGTTGCCTCGAGGTCGTGCTGCAACGCCGCCAGCCGCGCGGGGTCCACGATGCGGTCGACTTCGAACAGTTGCCAGGACTCAGCGTGCGCGGGGTGCTTGCCGTTGGCGCCGATGTCGATGAGCCGTCCACGGCCGTCACGCCGCACCTGCAGCACCGGGTGCACGATCAGGTGCACGGCGCACTCCGCACGCCCGAGCGCCATGCCGATGGAATCGACCAGGAACGGCATGTCGTCCGTGACCGTGAGCACCAGCGTGTGGGCGGACTCGAAGCCGTCGACACCTCGGTCCGGGTTGAAAACTCGCACCCGCGTGCCGCCGGGCACGCGGCGCGCCGCGAGTGCCAGGTGTGCGAGTGCCGCCTGCGCCAGGTGCGCAGGTTCACGCGCCGCGAGATCCTCCTCGGCGACCCCGCGGAAGTAGCTGCGCAGGAATCCCTGTGTGAGACGCGCGCGTCCGCCGCCGCCCCGGGCCGCACGCGCGATGCGCTCGATCAGCGCGACGCGCGCGGCGGGAATGCTGCGTAGGAGACGATTTTCTTCAGGGGCGACTTGCGCATGCATGGCGGCGCGCGATTATACATGCCGGGAGTGACGTGCTGCGTGCGCGTCAGGATCGGGCGTCCCGGGCCGCCCCGCGGGCCTATAATGCCGGGTGTTACTGTGGCCGCACGGCTGAGCTTTCCCAGGTGAATTCATGAACGACCTGCACGCTAATCCCATGGGGACGGACGGCTTCGAGTTCGTCGAATACACCGCACCGGATCCGCAGTTGCTGCGCACCCTGTTTGAGCGGCTGGGCTTTCCGGCCGTCGCCCGGCACCGCTCGAAGAATGTGACCCTGCACCGCCAGGGTGGCATCAACTTCATCATTAACGCCGAAAGCGCCTCCTTCGCGCAGGGCTTTGCGCGCGCCCACGGACCGTCGGCGTGTGCCATGGCGTTCCGCGTGCGTGACGCGGCCTACGCATACCGGCGCGCGCTGGAGCTCGGTGCGAAACCCGGTCCGCAAAGTGCCGGCCCCATGGAACTGAACATTCCATGCATCGAGGGTATTGGCGGCTCGCTCATTTACCTTGTCGACCTGTACGGAGAGCGCTCGATCTACGACGTGGATTTCCGCCCCGTGGACGGCGGCGCGGCCCCGGAGGGCGCGGGCCTTACGCTCATCGACCACCTCACCCACAACGTGGGCCGCGGGCGGATGGATGTGTGGGCCGGCTTCTACGAGAAGCTGTTCAACTTCCGCGAGATCCGCTACTTCGACATCGAGGGCAAGCACACGGGCCTGCTGTCGCGCGCCATGACCAGCCCCTGCGGCAAGATCCGCATCCCGATCAATGAGTCGCAGGACGACAAGAGCCAGATCGAGGAGTACCTGCGCGAGTATCACGGCGAGGGTATCCAGCACATCGCGCTCGCCAGCGGCGATATCTACCGCACCGTGGATGTGCTGCGGCGACACGGCGTGGCATTCCAGGACAGTCCCGACACTTACTATGAGGGGGTTGCCGGGCGCGTCCCCGGTCACCGCGAATCGCTCGAAGAGCTGAGCAAGCGGCGCATCCTCATCGATGGCAACCCCGAGAAGGGCGAGGGGGTGCTGCTGCAGATATTCACCCAGAATGTCATCGGCCCGATTTTCTTCGAGATCATCCAGAGGAAGGGCAACGAGGGGTTCGGCGAGGGCAATTTCCGCGCCCTGTTCGAATCCATCGAGCAGGATCAGATACGGCGCGGGGTGCTGTAGCCAGCGGAACTGGCCTGCCATGCGCGCGCAAAAGCCACGCCTTTTGCCCGCGAGCCCAGTCGTACCGCCAGGTGGGCCTGCTCCAAGGGCCGCAGGCCCTTGGAGCCAATCAGGCTAAGTGCTCGCGCGCGAGGTACTCGGCGCTCTGCATTTCGGTGAGCCGGCTCGTGGTGCGCGCGAATGCCGCGCGCAACCGCTCGCCCTGGTAGAGCCCGGCGGCCGGTGCGTGGGCCGACACGATCAGGTTGACGTTGTGGTCGTAGAACTCATCGATGAGTGCTATGAAGCGCCGCGCCTCATCGTCGCGCGTGGGGCCCATCACCGGCACGCCGGCGAGAATCACCGACTGGTAATCGCGCGCGATCTCGATGTAGTCCTCCTGGCTGCGCGGTCCTGAGCACAGCGCGGCAAACTCAAACCACACCGCGCCGCCGCCGCTCTTGACGATCGGGATGCTCCTGCCGTTGATCTCGATGGCGCCGCCCGCGTGCACTCCGTGATCGGCAAGGCCTGCGAAGACGGACGTCAGGCGCGCAGCAGTATCGGTGGCGCCGGCCGCGAGCCAGGTGCCGGCCTGGGTAAGGTGCCGCAGCCGATGGTCGGTAGCGCCGTCGAGCCTGAACACCTGCAGGTTGCTCTCGAGCAGATCGATCGCAGGCAGAAAGCGCTGGCGCTGCAGCCCGTCGCGGTACAACTCGGCTGGTGGTGTGTTGGATGTGGTTACGAGCGTTACGCCGCGGCGGAACAGGCCCTCGAAGAGGCCGGCGAGGATCATGGCGTCGCCGATGTCCGCCACATACAGCTCATCGAGGCACAGCAGGCGGACCTCACGCGCGAGGCTCGCCGCGACTGCATCCAGCGGCGAGCGCTGCTGCCTCAGGCGCGTAAGTTCCGCGTGCACGTCGTGCATGAAGCGGTGGAAGTGCCGGCGGCGGCGCTGCGGCAGGGGCAGCGAGTCGAAGAACAGATCCATCAGCCAGGTCTTGCCGCGACCGACGCCGCCCCACAGGTACAGGCCGCGCACCGGCGCGCGTGCGGCGTGCCCCGTCAGGGCGCCGAGCCAGCGCGACACACGTGTTTTCGGGGTGCGCGCCGCGCTCAGCAGGCGGCGGCGCAGGTCATCGAGCTGCGCCACGGCCGCCAGCTGCGCAGGGTCGGCAACGAAGCCGCGCTCCAGCACCTGCTCCTCGTACAGCTGCCGCAGGCTCACTGCCGCGGGCGGCGTCTGGCACAGCGCGCCGGCGGCGCTCGGGGGTAGGTCGCCCATGCTCAAAGCGACTGGTAGTTCGGTCCCGAGCCGCCCTCAGGCGTGGTCCAGGTGATGATCCCGTAGGGGTCCTTGATGTCGCAGGCCTTGCAGTGCACGCAGTTCGCGGCGTTGATCTGCAGACGGCGGCCGCCGTGCCCGTCGTCGACCATCTCGTAAACGCCCGCCGGGCAGAAACGCTCGCAGGGGTTGCCGAACTCACGCGCGCAGCGATCGGCGCAGATGCTGGTGTCCGCCACCTTCAGGTGCACTGGCTGGCTCTCGTCGTGCGAGTTGCCGGCGAAGAACACGAACGATACGCGATCGCGCGGCGGCAGCGTGCGCTCTACCCAATGGCGATCCGGTGAGTGGTACTCATCAAGCTTCGCCAGCCGCGACCAGTCGGCGGTGTTCCTGAGCGTCCAGGGCGATTTTCCCCGGGTCAGCATTTCCCAGGCGGAGTTGACGAGCCCCAGCCACAGGCCGCGCTTGAACGCCGGCTTGAAATTGCGCACGCGCTTGAGCTCCTGCCCACCGGCGGAAGCGCGCCAGCGCGCATCGAAGCCGCGGCTGTCGCCGGTTTCCGCGAGCTGCTCGCCGGCCAGCGTTCCGGAGCGGATCGCCTGGTGCACGCCCTTGATCTTGGCGAAATTCAGCGTGCCGCCCGCGTCGCCGACGAGCATCGCGCCCGGCATTTCCAGCGTCGGCGTCGATTGCCAGCCGCCGGCGGCGATGGCGCGCGCCCCGGCCGAGACGATCTCCCCACCCTCGAGGAGCGGTTTGACGCTCGGATGGTTCTTGTATTGCTGGAACGCTTCGAAGGGCTGCAGGCGCGGGTCCCGGTAGTCGAGACCCACGATGTAACCGACATACACGCGATCGTTATCGAGGTGATACAGAAAGCTGCCCGCGTAGGTGTGCGCGTCCGCGGGCCAGCCGAGCCCGTGCTCGATGCGTCCCGGCTGCACGCGCCCGGGTGGCAGCTGCCACAGCTCCTTGTAGCCGAGGGCGAAGGTCTGCGGGCAGTGCCCGCGGTCGAGCGCGAACTTCGCGATCAGTTGTTTTGAGACCGACCCCCGGCATCCTTCGGCCAGCACCGTGACGGGCGCGTGAATTTCCACCCCGGGGGTGAAGCTCGGGCCGGGCGCTCCGTCTTTTCCCAGTCCCATGTCGCCGATGCGCACGCCCCGGACCCGCCCGGCCTCGTCAAAGAGTGCTTCGGCGGCGGCAAAGCCCGCAAAGACTTCGACACCCAGGCTTTCGGCCTTTTGCGCCAGCCACGCCGTGAGCTGCCCGAGAGAGATGATGAAGTTGCCGTGATTGTTGAACGGCGTGCTGTAGGTCATCGACGCCGGCAGCAGCCTGACCAGGAAATCCGGCACCAGCCGGAATGAGCCGCCGCGGGTGAGAATGCGGAAATCATCCTCGGCCGCCGGCACTTTCATGCCGGTATATTCGGCTGCCCAGCCGGGCAGCAGCTGCTCGAGCGGCCCGGGCTCAAGCACCGCGCCCGAGAGGGAGTGGGCGCCTACCGCCGAGGCTTTTTCGAGCACGCACACGTTGCTGGCGGGCTTGAGTTGCTTCAGGCGAATCGCGCAGGCGAGCCCCGCGGGGCCCGCGCCCACAATGACGACGTCGTATTGCATGACGTCGCGCTGGATGGCGCCGCTGGCGGTGCTTGCGTCGGTCACGGCGGAGCGCCTATTTCGGTTGCATGCGTATCGCGCCATCCAGCCGGATGGTCTCGCCGTTCAGCATCGTGATCTCGAGCACGCTTGCCACCAGCTGCGCGAACTCCTCCGGGCGCCCGAGACGTGCCGGGAAGGGCACTTGCGCCGCCAGCGAGTCCTGCACGTCCTGGGGCATCCCGTCCATCATCGGCGTGTGGAAGATTCCCGGGGCGATGGACACGCAGCGGATGCCGAAGCGCGCGAGTTCGCGGGCGATGGGCAGCGTCATGCCGGCTACGGCCGCCTTGGTGGCGGAGTAGGCCGCCTGGCCGATCTGGCCCTCGAAGGCTGCCACCGACGAGGTATGGATGAGGAGCCCGCGCTCGCCATCGGCGCCCGGCGGATTGTTCTGCATGATGGCCGCGGCCGCCTTGTCGCACAGGAAGGTGCCGATGAGATTGATGTGAATGACCTTGGTGAAGAAGTCGCCGGCCATCGGCCCGCTCTTGCCGAGCATTCGTCCGGCGCCAACCACGCCCGCGCAGTTCACCAGCAGGTTGAGTCCGCCCATGCGCGCGTGCGCAGCTTCCATGGCCGCGTTCACCTCCGCCTCGGACGTGACGTCGCAGCGCGTGAAGCTGGCGTTCGCGCCCAGCGCCGTCGCCGCGGCGCGACCCGGGCCTTCCTGCACATCGCAAATCACCACCTTGCCGCCGTGCGCGCTGATGTGGCGCGCGACCGCGTTGCCGAGCCCCGAAGCACCGCCGGTAACGACCGCGCGCGCATCCTGAATTTTCATATGATCTCCACCGCCATTGCGACTGCCTCACCCCCGCCGATACACAGTGCGGCGATGCCGCGCTTCGCACCGCGCGCCGCCAGTGCGTGTACCAGCGTCGTCAGGATGCGCGCGCCGGTGGCTCCGATGGGATGCCCGAGCGCGCACGCGCCGCCGTTGATGTTGACACGTGCGTGGTCGATGTCGAGATCGTGCATGGCCGCCATGGTGACCACGGCGAAGGCTTCGTTGATCTCGTACAGATCGGCATCATTTGGCTTCCAGCCAAGCTGCGCAAGCACCTTCTTGATGGCGCCGACCGGGGCGGTGGTGAACCACTCCGGCTCCTGTGCATGGCTGGCGTAGGCCAGCACGCGCGCCAGCGGCTTCAATCCGCGCGCCTGCGCGTGGCTGCTGCTCGTCAGCACCAGCGCGGCTGCGCCGTCGGAAATCGACGAGGAGCTGGCGGCGGTCACGGTCCCATCCTTGCTGAAGGCGGGCTTGAGGCCCGGGATGCGGCTGATATCGCAAGTGCCCGGGGTTTCATCGCGCGCCACCAGCGTTTCCTTCTGGCGGTTCTTGACCGTCAGCGGTGTGACCTCGGCATCGAAATCGCCGGCATCGACCGCGCGCATCGCGCGCTTCACCGACTCGATCGCGAACGCGTCCTGCTGCGCGCGCGTGAAGTTGTATTTGGAGGCGACCGCATCGCCGAAGGCGCCCATCAGCTTCCCGTCCCAGGGACTCTGCAGACCGTCATAGAACATGTGATCGAGCAGCTCGCCGTGACCCATGCGGTAGCCGCCGCGCGCCTTGGGCAAGAGGTACGGTGCATTGGACATGGACTCGAAGCCGCCCGCGAGCACCAGTTGCGCCGAACCGGCACGGATCTGGTCGGCGGCGAGCATCACGGCCTTGAGCGCGGAACCACACATCTTGTTGATGGTGGTACAGGGCACGCTCACCGGAACGCCAGCGGCGATCGCAGCCTGGCGCGCCGGCGCCTGGCCGAGCCCCGCCGGCAACACGCAGCCGAAGATCACCTCGTTGAGGTCGGCGGCGTCGACAGCCGCGGCCTGGATGGCCGCCCTGGCGGCCGCGGCGCCGAGCTGCACGGCGGTGAGCGGCAGCAGCACGCCCTGGAAAGCGCCGATCGGCGTGCGTTTGGCAGAGACGATGACAACATCGGTAGACATGTGAGCCTCGGTTTTTTTCCTGAAGTCAGCGGGCGACGGTGGCGGCGCGCCGTGCACTGCCTGGGGCGGCGACGCGCGTGCGGCGGCGCGTACGGCGGCGGGAGGTTTGCTCCGCGCCGTTGCCGCGCGGGCGCAGGCCGTTTTCGAAAATGGCGAGGAATGCGGCTGCGATCTGCGCGCCGCTCAAGGACTGGTCCTCGCGGTACCAGTGGGCGATCCAGTTGAGCGCCCCGGCGAGGGCGAACGCGGTCATCTTCGGGTCGCAGGGCTCAATGGAGCCGTCCTGCACCCCCTCACGGAGGAGGCGCCGGATACCGTGATCGATCTCGGACTTGAGCGCCTTGATGTGGCGGCTCATGCCTGAGGACAGGTCCTGGTCTTCGGCACGCACCATGCACCAGCCGAACTCCGAGGCCACTGCTTCGCCGTAATGGTGCAGCACCGCGTGCAGACGCTCGCGCGCCGGCACGTCGAGCGCCCGCGCATCGCGAAACGCCGAGCGGATCCGTTCGACTCCCGCCAGGAAGCACTGGAATAGCAGCTGCTCCTTGCTGGTGACGTAGTAGTACACCGTCGGCTTGGTGACCTCGAGCCGGGCGGCGATGTCATCCAGCGAGGTGTTGTGATAGCCCTTGCGGTTGAATTCGCGCGCCGCCGCACGCACCACGGCGTCGCGCTTGAGCTCGCGGCCGCGCAGGCGTTCGCGGCTGGACGCCCACAGGGAGGCCTTGCCGGCGGACGGCTTGCCCGCGGGCGGCGGGTTGGAACGGCGGCGATTCATGGCTTACGGAGTATTATATAGCGGTGAGGGCGCTGCCTGGCGCTTCGCGGGACTGCCCGGCAGCCTTCGCGCAGGCGTTGACCGGACAGCGGAGCTTTAGGATCATACTCATCGGTAGGTATCCTACCCGCGAGTAAAGCGGCAAGCGAGAACCATCAAATGAACGCCGATCTCAAGGGCGGCGCGGCCGCCGCCGGCGGCGAGCCGGCCGTCGAGCGGGCGCCGCTGCGCTTCGTGTCCGCCGCCTCGCTGTTCGACGGCCATGACGCGGCCATCAACATGATCCGGCGCCTGTTGCAGTCGCGCGGCGCCGAAGTCGTGCACCTTGGGCACAACCGCAGCGTTGCCGACATCGTGCGCGCCGCTATCGACGAGGACGCCGATGCCATCGCGGTGAGTTCCTACCAGGGCGGTCACAACGAGTACTTCACCTACATGGTGGACATGCTGCGCGAGCGTGGCTATCCGCACGTGCGGGTAATCGTGGGCGGCGGCGGCACGATCGCCCCGCACGAGATCGAGGGGCTGGAGCGCCATGGCGTGGAGAAGATCTACACGCCCGAGGACGGCCGGCGCATGGGGCTCGCCGGCATGATCGGCGATGTTTTTGCGCGCCTGGCCGCTGCCAGGAAGCCGGTCTACGAATTCCGCCCCTTGAATGCGCGCGATCACGGCCTCATCGCCCGCACCATTTCGGTCCTGGAGGGCGCCGATTACGGGGAGTCAGGCGGCGCGCAGGTGGAGCAGATCCGCCGTGCCCTCGCGCGCTCGCGCAACAAAGTGCCGGTCATCGGCATCACCGGCACCGGAGGCGCGGGCAAGTCGAGCCTCACGGATGAGCTGCTGGGGCGCCTGGTGCGCCAGTTCCCGCAGGCGCAGATCGCCGTGGTGGCGATGGATCCCACCCGGCGGCGCAGCGGTGGCGCGCTCCTCGGGGACCGCATCCGCATGAACAGCCTGTCGGCGGAGAACATTTTCATGCGCTCGCTCGCCACGCGGCGCGCGCACCTGGCGACCGCGGCGGTGCTCAAGGACGTGATTGAGCTCTACAGGGCGGCTGGCTTTGACCTGGTGATCGTCGAGACCGCGGGCATCGGCCAGTCGGACACCGAGATCGTGGATCTGGTGGACCTGTCGCTTTACGTGATGACGAGCGAGTACGGCGCGCCCAGCCAGCTGGAAAAGATCGACATGCTCGACTTCGCCGACTTCATCGTGCTCAACAAGGCCGAGAAGCGTGGCACCGAGGACAGCCTGCGCGATGTGAAGAAGCAATGGCGGCGTAACCACCCCGATCGCGCGCAACTGCCGGACGCCGAGTTGCCGGTGTACCCGACCATCGCCAGCCGCTTCAACGATCCTGGCGTCAACGCGCTGTTCGCGGCCGTGTGCGCACGGCTGAGCGCGAAAGAGATCGGCACGTTCGCGTGGCAGGTCACCGATCCAGGACCTACCGCGTTGACGGCACGCACGCCCCTGATTCCGGGCGCCCGCACGCGCTACCTGGCGGAGATCGCCCAGGGCGGCCGCGCGACCCGCGCCCGCATCGAAACCCAGGTCGAGGCGGCGCGGCGCGCGTTCGGCCTCTACGAATCCCTGAAGACACTGCGCGATGCACGCCTGCCGGCGCCGCTCGCGCCGTTCGCGCACGAGCTGCTCGCGGAAAGCAGCGCCGATGCCACGCGTCGTGAGCTGCGCGCAGCCTACAACCGCGCGCTCGAGGAGATTGGCGCTGCCGGAGTTGGTGAGCTGCGGGCCTGGCCGGCGCGGGTGCGATCGGCGACCGAGGAGAGCTACTCCTACAAGGTTCGCGACCGGGACGTGAAGGGTGAGAACTACACCGAGAGCCTGTCGCGCCTGCCCGTGCCGAAGCTGGCGGTGCCGCGCCTGAAGGACTGGGGTGAAACGCTGCATTTTCTTCTCACCGAGAACCTGCCCGGCGCCTACCCGTACACCGGCGGTGTCTATCCTTACCGCCGTGAAGCGGAAGACCCCACCCGCATGTTCGCCGGCGAGGGCGGACCTGAGCGCACCAACCGGCGCTTCCATTACCTCGCGCACGGTCATGGGCCGCGGCTCTCGACCGCGTTTGATTCCACCACGCTCTATGGCGAGGATCCGGATACGCGACCGGACGTCTACGGGCGCACCGGCAATTCCGGCGTCTCGATTGCGACCCTCGATGACATGAAGAAGCTCTACTCGGGCTTCGATCTGTGCGGGCCGGCGACCTCGGTCTCCATGACCATCAACGGGCCGGCGCCGATCATCCTGGCGATGTTCATGAACACCGCGATCGACCAGCAGGTCGAGCGCTACCTGAAGAGCGACGGCCGCTGGCCGGCGGCCGAGAAAAAGATCGCCGCCCTGGTGGCCGAGCGCGCCGCCGGTGGCGCGCTGGCGCCGGCGTACAAAGGCGGCCTGCCGCCGCACCATGACGGTTCGGGGCTCGCGCTGCTGGGTGTTACGGGCGATGAACTCGTGCCGCGCGAGCTCTACGAGCGCATTCGCGCCGCGGCGCTGCTGGCGGTGCGCGGCACTGTGCAGGCCGACATCCTCAAGGAGGACCAGGCGCAGAACACCTGTATTTTCTCCACCGAGTTCGCGCTGCGCATGATGGGCGACGTGCAGCAGTACTTCATCGATGAGCGGGTGCGTAACTTCTACTCGGTGTCGATTTCCGGCTATCACATCGCCGAAGCCGGTGCCAACCCGATCTCACAGCTGGCGTTCACGCTCGCCAACGGCTTCACCATCGCCGAGTACTACCTTGCGCGCGGCATGAAGATCGATGACTTTGCGCCCAACCTGTCGTTCTTCTTTTCCAACGGCATGGACGCGGAGTACGTGGTAATCGGGCGCGTAGCGCGCCGCATCTGGGCGCGCGCCATGCGCGAGCGCTACCAGGCGGATCCGCGCAGCCAGATGCTGAAATACCACGTGCAGACCTCCGGCAGGAGCCTGCATGCGCGCGAGATCTCCTTCAACGACATCCGCACGACGCTGCAGGCCGTGTACGCGCTGTTCGACAACTGCAACAGCCTGCACACCAACGCCTACGACGAGGCGCTCACCACGCCGACCGAGGAGAGCGTGCGGCGCGCGGTGGCGATCCAGCTCATCATCAATCGCGAGCTGGGGCTCAATAAGATCCAGAACCCCTGGCAGGGTTCGTTTGCCATCGACTACCTGACTGACCTGGTCGAAGAGGCCGTGTACAAGGAGTTCGAAGCGCTCGCGGAACGCGGTGGCGTGCTCGGCGCCATGGAAACCATGTACCAGCGCGGCAAGATCCAGGAGGAGTCGCTTTACTACGAGACCAAGAAGCACGACGGCTCACTGCCGATCGTCGGCGTCAACACGTTTCTCTCCGGGACCGACGGCTCCGATGAGCACAAGGGCGCGCAGCTCATCCGCTCAAGCGACGAGGAGAAACAGGATCAGGTCGCAGCGGTGCGCGCGTTCCAGGCGCGCAATGCGCCGCGCGCGCCGGCGGCCTTGAGCGCGCTGCAGGCCGCGGCGGCCGGCGGCGGCAACGTGTTCAGCGAGCTCATGCAAAGCGTCAAGGTCTGCTCGCTCGGGCAGATCTCGCGGGCTCTGTATCAGGTTGGCGGGCAGTATCGACGCAACATGTGAGGTCCGGTTCGCCCAGGCCCGCCAGGATCGCAGCGCGCGCCTGCGCACACAGCTGCAACACTTCGTCGGCCTCCGGCGGAGCGGCGGGCGTCAGCGCCGGCAGGATCTCCAGCACCAGCCGCCCGGGAAGCGGCGGGGCGCCGCTCGGCGGCAGTGCGCGGCGCGTGCCCCGCACGATTGCCGGCACCACCGGGCAGCCCGCGCGCACGGCGGACACGAATGCGCCGGTGTGGAACTTCAATAGGCCCGGGGTGCGCGTGAACGTGCCTTCGGGAAAGAACACCAGCGAGTGCCCCTCGATCGCCTGGCGCATGAGGCGCCGTGCATCGCTTGCGCCACGGTTGCGGTTGAAGCGCTCCACGAATTCGCTCCCCAGCCTGCCTAACAGCGCACCGACCAAAGGCACCGAGGCCATTTCGCGCTTGATCACGAAGCCGAAGCGCGGCGGCAGCGCCGCAGTGAGCACGATGCCGTCAAGGTAGCTGGCGTGATTGCAGACGACCACGCACTGAGCCTGCGGGATGCGTTCCGGGAACTTCACCACCAGCGGCATGCCGGCGACGTGCAGGAATACGCGTGCCAGCGTGTGCGCGGCTGCGCGGCGCCACGACAGCTTCGGCAGCAGCAGCAGCAGCAGCAGCGTGAACATCCCCACGCCCAGGAACATCGTGAGCGTCCAGGCCGCGTACGCGAATCGCGCCGGCGCGAGCATCAGCGCCTTTGATGAAGAAGAGAGACTCACGAGGCCTTTCCGCTCATGCCCGAGGATGGGCGCTAAGGTATGTGAACTGGTTCTCTTTATGTTAATGCCAGAACGCAGGTGTGAAGATCATCACGTCGATGCGTAGCCGCTCGTCACCATACTGGGCTCACCACATTCCCGGAAGTCCGACCGGAACCAGCTTGTCCAACTCCACGGCCATCGCCATGACCTCCAGCGCCGATTCCACTGATCCGGCGGTGACCCGTTTTCTGGACGCGGTTTGGATGGAGCGTGGTCTTTCGCCGAACACACTCGCCGCCTACCGCGCCGATCTCACGGCGCTCGGCCGCTGGCTCACCGAGCGCAACGTGCCCATCATGCGCACCTCGCGGGTGGACCTGCAGGATTTTATAGCCTTTCGCGTGCGCGCCGGCGCCCGGCCGCGCTCGACCGCGCGCCAGCTGTCCAGTTTCCGCCGCTTCTTCCGCTACTTCATGCGCGAGAGCGTGATCCGTGAGGATCCGACCGCGCAGATCGCCATGCCGAAGATTGGCCGCTCGCTGCCGCGCTCGCTGACAGAAGAGGAAGTCGAATCGCTTCTGCAGGCGCCGGTTGTTGGCGACCCGCTCGGCAACCGCGATCGCACCATGCTGGAAGTGCTGTATGCAACCGGCCTGCGGGTGACGGAGCTAGTCAACCTGCGCCAGGGGCAGATCAACCTCAACCAGGGTGTGATCCGCATCCTCGGCAAGGGCGACCGCGAGCGCCTTATTCCTCTCGGCGAGGAGGCGATGCGCGCCCTGAAGGAGTTCGCCAAGGGGGCGCGCGCCGAGATCCTGCTCGAGCGCCAGACCGATTACGTCTTTCCCACCCGCCGCGGCGACCGCATGACGCGCCAGGCTTTCTGGCACATTATCAAGCGCTACGCCCGCAAGGCGGGGATCGGCAAGGAACTCTCGCCGCACACGCTGCGGCACGCCTTCGCCACCCATCTGCTCAACCATGGCGCCGACCTGCGTGTGGTGCAGATGCTGCTCGGGCACAGCGACCTATCGACCACGCAGATCTACACGCACGTGGCGCGGGAACGTATGAAAGAGCTGCACGGCCAGCACCATCCCCGCGGCTGATACCGGTCGCGCGCGATTCCCGGGCGCTGTGAGCCCCCGGGGCTCTGTTAGACTTTCGAACTAACGTGCGCGCCGCGGGTCCTAACCGCATTGGCTGGCAGTCAAAAGGCTCAAGACGATGATGTTCCGCAAACTCACCGGGTTACTGGCGTGCGGCGCGCTGTGCGCGCAGCTGGCGCATGCGCAGGCGCCCGCACCGCAGCAGGCACCGCAGCCCGCCCCGCAGCCTGCGGCGCAGCCGGACCGGCGCGCCGAAATCGCGAGCCATATTCCGGGCGCGCGGGCGGATGAGTTGCGGGTCACGCCCATTGCGGGCATCTATGAGCTGACGCGCGGTACCGACATTGCGTATGTCACCACCGACGGCAAGTACGCCATTTCCGGCGACCTGTACGACCTTCCCACCAACACCGATCTCACCGAGGCGCACCGGCGCGAGGTCCGCGCCCGCATGATCGCCGCGATTCCCGAGAGCGAAATGGTGATCTTCGGTCCGAAAGACCCGAAATACACCGTGACCGTGTTTACCGACGTCGACTGTGCGTACTGCCGCAAACTTCACAGCCAGATCGCCGAGTACAACCGTCTCGGCGTGCGGGTGCGCTACCTGCTCTACCCGCGCACCGAGCCCGGCAGCCCCTCATGGATCAAGGCCGAGCAGGTCTGGTGCTCCCCCGACCGCCAGGATGCGCTGACCCGCGCCAAGCTCGGCCAGGAATTGAAGACCAAGCCTTGTGCCAGCAACCCGGTGGCCCGCTTCCATGCGCTGGGCCAGGATTTCGGCTTGGAGGGAACGCCCGACATCGTGCTGCCGGGCGGTGAGATGATTCCCGGCTACGTGCCGCCTGTTGAGCTGGCACAGCACCTGAAGGACCCGCAGCACAACTAGTGAATGGGCCGAAAGTGGCCGGACGGCCACTTCCGGCAGGCCCACCGATCCGCCGGGCCGGGCACGCGGGCAAAAAGCGTGGTTTTTGCCCGCGAAAAGATGGCGCTCAAGCGCGGCTCTTTCGGCGGGCCAACACTAGCGTTCCAGCAGGCGCAGCTTATCCGGCTTGCCTTCCCACTCTTTGGCGTCCGCGGGCGCTTCCTTCATCTCCGTGATCACGGGCCACCCCTTGGCGAGTTCCGCGTTCAGCTGCTTGAACTGCTCCTGGCCCGCCGGCAGCTCTTCCTCGGAGAAGATGGCCTCCACCGGACACTCCGGCTCGCACAGGGTGCAGTCGATGCACTCCTCGGGATCGATGACGAGGAAGTTCGGCCCCTCGTGGAAGCAGTCGACGGGACATACCTCCACGCAGTCCATGTACTTGCACTTGATGCAGTTTTCGGTGACGACAAAGGTCATGCAGGTTCCTGAGGGTGCGCGCGCAGCGCA